>Ga0116119_1000876_pt1 | contig 15119 bp, 15 predicted proteins | sample June2015DPH_11_1_2_FD_89791 | JGI IMG/M metagenome (GOLD analysis project Ga0116119, IMG submission 89791) | Peatland microbial communities from SPRUCE experiment site at the Marcell Experimental Forest, Minnesota, USA - June2015DPH_11_100 | ecosystem: Environmental > Terrestrial > Soil >...
ACCTTTGCTCCGTTGAACTTTAGCGTGATGGCGGAAGTGGGAGCGAAGCCAGCGCCCGTGACCGTTACGGTGGTGCCGACCGGGCCTGCCATTGGGCTCTCTGTACTTATGAGGGTCATTCCTGCGCCAAGCGTGCAGCTGGCAGAGCTGAAGGTGCCATTCCCATTCGCCTCTGCGAATGTCACGTTTCCTGTCGGTGTCGTCAGGAAGGGTTGTGATGGGGTTCCGTCAGTATCGGTCAGCGTCGCCGTGCATCTTGTCGGACCTCCTACGACTTGGGATGGCACGCAGCTGACCGCGGTGGAAGTGCTGCGCAGGTAGGCCTGCCCTTCGAAGGGCATCATCTGCGAATAGGTGTCATTCTTGTAGATGAAGGAAACGACAATCCCAAGGGACGTACCCTCGGGCACAGTGAAGTCAGGAGGACTCATGGTGCATCCTTTGGAGCCGCGGTCAAACTGAAGCGCGTCTTGCGACCCTCCCCACGCCCAGCTGCTTGAACCATACCCGCAGGCGGCGATCGTCAATGTGACTGTCTGCCCCGGCTTCACGTAGAGACAGTTGCTGTCGTTGGCGACACCACAGTCGGAGGGGTAGGCCGTTAGAGTAGGTGTTCCTGATGCTGGGTAGGTTGGAGAATAAACCCCGCCTGAACTGTAGTTGCCCGCAAGAAAGTAGAAAAGTTCTCCCGAGATGTCCGGATCCCCGAATAGGTAAGTGTACTTGGTAATGGTCAGCGTCGTGTTGAAGGCGTTTGTAATTTGCACGTAGAAGGCCGTGTAATAGTTGGACCCGCCAGCCAGGAAACTGCCGCTTGGAAGTCTCGCCAAGTCAACATGCCCGTTAACCAGGGGAGCGTTCGTGACGCAGGGGCCGGTGAAATTACGCTGGGTAGCGCTGCTCTGGGTGCAGGAGCTGTACTTCAACAGGAAGAAGTTTGCCGCGAAGGCACCCTGGGTTGTGACACTCGCGATGCCCCCCACTTCAATCGAATTGGACAGAGAATCCGCTGAGGTGACAAAAACCGTATTGAGGGTTCCACTGGCGTGGCCTGAAAATGACACGAACCCCCCTACCGCCCCAGTACTGGCGGAGAAGCGGCAGCTGAAGCTCCTGTTCTCACCTGCTGGGACGTTCCGAGAGGTCGGAGAGCATGCGGAATAGTCGTCTACGGACGCGGTGCCGCTGACATAAGGCGCATTGAGCGAAATGGAGACGTTGTCTGCGGTCCAAGGGGAGAAGTTGAAGACAGTAGCGGTGAGGGTGATGCAACCGTTGTTGCAGGAAAGGGTCTGGGTGGGCGTGACCTGCATCAGGACGGAGAGCTGCGGACCCCCTCCGATTTGGGTAAGGGTCACGTGCGTAGTTACCGACTTCACCGTCACGAGGGTCGTGACAGGGTTGGCGGGAGGCGGATACTGGGCAGAGAAGGCGTTCCCTTCGGAAGTGAGCAGACTGACTACAACGTACTCGCCGTTTGAGTAGCCGAATGCTGTCCTATTGATCGCGATGTCTGCCGTACATCCACTGCTTGGGCAAGAGGAAAGATACTTCGTAGATGCGCCTACGCCCAAGGTGATAGGGAGGGTGACGTTGAGGTCGGGATTCTGTTTCAAGAAGTGCGAGCCTGGCGACACGGTGGAATTGGAAAGGAGCTGCTCCTGCTGGTGCGAACCGCACTTCGAAATGCACGTTACGTAAATGTCGATGACTGACGAGGACACGCCTCCCGTGTTCTCGGCCCTGACCCACATGCAATTGGTGCAGGGATTGCTGCCGTGTCCAGTAGCGCCGGTAATACCTACCGTGACGAGCAGCTTTTCCTGGCCAGCCTGAAGCTGATTATTCGCCCTTGCAATGCTCGCTTGGTCTGCAGACAGTGCACTATGGCTGACGAATAGAAAGAAGCCGGTGCCGACGGTGAAGATCATTGCGAAGAGAATGACTGAGGCAAGTACCCCGGCCACCGCCCTGCGTCTTGACCTTGCATGAGCATTTTCCGCTGGACTTAGCAAATCATTCCCCCCTAAGAAGTGAACGCGATTCCATTGAAGGCGATGTCCTCCGTTAGTATCTGATTCCTGTACTCGAACGATATTACGGTGGTAGCCGCGGTCGCGTCCCCGGCATAGTACTGGTCTATGCTAGGTGTTGAACCACCAGGGATGCACCCGACGGTGTCGTTACCGTTATCCCAAATGTTTCCATGTTGGTACCCCCCCCAGTCCCAGTTGGATGACGAGAATCCGCATGCCGCAAGCGTAATCGTGACAGTCTTTCCAGGATCAACATAGATGCAATTGCCGTCATTTGGCCTACCACTCGTTGAATTGACGTCATTGCAGTCAGAAGGGTATGCAGTCAGTGTGGGAATCATGGAACCGGTGGCAGGATTGTAGGTCGGATAGTAGACCCCATTGTTCATTGTCGTATTCGTACCCACGAGCCACCAGTCAGTCTCACCCCCGTCGGACGGGTCCACCTGGAGGAAAGTGTACTGAAGCAGCGGGATGGTGGTATTGTAGTTGTTCGTTATCTGAATGTAGAAAGCGACGTAGAAGTTGTTCCCTCCGCTGATCACCGCGCCCTCAGGCAGCTTGTTCGGCGAACTGGGAGGCATTGATGTCCTGGGAGTGCACGTGTCGGTTGCTGAGTACCGAAGATTCCCGACGCTGAATTTGGTCGACGCCGTGTTGGCGCTGGCATCCGTTGCAGTGACTGTCTGAGGCCCAATTGCAGTGGAGGGTACGTTGAAGGTGGCGGTGAAGGCGCCCGAGGCATCCGTAGTGACCGTATGAGGGACGGTCGTCTGTGTAGCTCCATTGAACTTCATCGTGATGGTGGAGTTGGAAGTGAAATTGTAGCCGGTGACCGTTACGACGGTTCCGACTGGGGCCTGAGTGGGAGACAGGGTTATCGTTGGAGTGAGCGTGGTGGTCGTGACGGTGAATGTGGCAGGCGCTGCGTTCGCGCTAACATCCGACGCGGTGATCATCTGACCGCCAACTGGAGATGCCGGGACCTTGAATTCAGCCGAAAAGGCGCCCGCGGAGGATGTGGCAACCGTAGCAGGGATGGTCGTCGCTTTCACTCCATTGAACGTTATCGTGATGGTTGTAGAAGCAGCAAAACCAACACCCGTGACATTAAGAGTGTCGCCGACTCGACCGTGAGTTGGAGACAGCGCTATTTGGCTTGGTCCCTTGGTGCAGGAGCTGTACTTGAAGAAGAAGAAATTAGTGGAAAAGACCCCCTGTGCATAGACGTTGGTCAGTCCTCCTATCTGCACGAGGTTTGATACTACGCTTGCGGAGTCCAAGATGGTCTTGTTCTGCGTTGCAAATGCCCACCCTGAGAACGAAGCGAGGCCCCCGACAGCGCCCGTCTGGGGAGCGTATGTGCATAGGAAGTAGATATGAGGTGCGACGCCGGCACCGCTGTATCCTGGGATCGTCCCATTCGGGTCAGGAATCTTGCCCGGGGGAGTGTAGGGACCTGAGCAACTGGAGCCGGTTAGTTCGGCGGTGCCAGTAACGTTAGACCAAGGCACCGTTGGATGCAGACCCGCTCCCGTCATGTTGGTGCGCGAATAATTGAAAAGAGTGACGTTGTCAGTGATACACTCGAGGCCTGGACAGGGTCCACTGAAGACCTGGACGGGAGTGGCCGACATAACGACTACAAGCGAGTTCCCCCCGGCCCCACCAGCGCTAGGCCCGGTCAACGAGACCGTCGTCTCGGAGGTAATCGTAGACACGATAATGGAGTTGTTGAAGGGGTACTGCTGGGTGAAGACGTTTCCCCTTGACGTGACCACCGCTACATGGATGATTCCCGATGCAGGTGTGTACGTGTAGGACGTGATTGTAAAACCTCCAGTTCCTCCCACGTTGAGGTTGAGGGGACCCCCCGCGTTCGTTCCTGAGACTCCGAGAGTCATCACACCCGGAGGACTGACGACCGCGCCTGTGCTGTCATTGACAAAGGTGTCGACGATACTAATTGGGTAGGCTCCCGTGTCATTTACCGTGACTTCCAGATTGTTTGATCCTGTAAGAGAGACCAGAAAGGAAAGCTGTTCCTGACTAATCTCAGCGCGTTGCTGAAGAGCCTGGACGTTCGCTTGGTAGGAGGAAAGGTTGCTCCTAGCCTGGAAGAACAAGTATCCTGTCCCTGCCGTGAAGAGCATCGCGAATATGATAACCGCCACTAGTACGCCCGAGACAGCCCGACGCCTATTCTGTCCGAGCCTCAGGTTCATGCCGACCTATCACCCATTCGCTCGAACCTGGGTCTGGACGATATTACCATACAACCCCTGTATTGTCACGATGTAGCTCTGGCCGACTACAATGTAATTGCCCCAACACGCCGGAATTGTCACCTGATACGGAGGATACGAAAGAGTGGAGACTGCCAGCAGGTTGCCAACGGCTTTCTGATTCGGCATGATTGCGGGAACCGAGCAGTTGCCGCCTAGCGGCAGCACGACAGGGTAGCTGGACGCTTCAAAGGACAGACTCCAGGAAGGACTAGCACCTGGCAGCGTGGCAACGGTGATAGAGGAGACGCTGAGTGAAACTTCTCCCCTGTTGTAGAGAGTGAGATTCAAGCTAGTGCACGCCCCCCCACTGCAGCCTAGGACCTGAGTCGCAACTACGGAGTAACTCTCCCTCAGGAAGTTGACGTTGTTCGCGACGCTCTGACCATACGCGTTCTCGCTGGATCCAGCCTGGCCGTCAATCCAACCGAAGACCGCGGAACCCGCTATCAAGGTGATTGCGACCATGATCAGAGTCCCCATGATTTCGGCGATACCGAGGCGTTTCCTGCTTCCCCTGAGTTTCATGCTCTGTTTCGAAACCTCCTCAACGGTATATGGCCATTATGAATCGGACATACGGAGCAGGCATCGCTTTTCGTCGCAGGCAGCAAGTTCATTATCAAGTCACCGTCTGTCCCACGAAGGGAATCTGCTGCGTGTACACCTGACCGTTGTAAGCGAAAGTGATAAGGATGGATAAGTAGGTTGATTCGTCCGGTGTGTACTGTGGGGGCCTTGTCGTGCATGTGTTCCCACTGTCGAAGTTGTAGCCGTAGGTCGAATTAGCCCAGTCCCACCATTTGGAGCCAATATCGCAGGCGGCAAAAGTGAGTACTGAGCTGTTACTGGGCGCGACGTTGATGCATGAAGCGGTCGACGTGGCAATGCAGGTTGACGGGTACGGCGTCAGGGTCGGCACTTCACCGACTCCTGGGTTGTAGTCCGGGATGTAAGGGAGGTTTGGATTGCCTTGGCCTCCGGGGTCACCGACGATGTAGAACGCGGACTCTCCACCAGCAGTAGGGTCGGTCAAGAAGAACGTGTAAGGAAGTATTGGAATGGTCACGTTGTAGTTGTTCGTCACTTGAATGTAGAAGGCAACATAGTAGCTGCTGTTCCCATTGATCAGGCTCGCGGTCGGGAGGCTGTCGTTCGTCATCGGGCTCGGTATCGTTTGACATGGCGTACTTCCGCTGGGAGGGGTGGTGCACGCACTGTACTTGAAGAAGAAGAAGTTGCCAGAGAAAGGCCCCTGGTTGAGCACACTAACCGGACCGCCTATCTGGACAGTGTTCGAGATTGTCGGACCTGACGTCACCGTCTGCTTGTTGTATGTGCCTGTCGCTTGGCCGGTGAAGGAAGCGAAGCCTCCGAATCCGTTCGGGTTCGCGCTGTATGTGCAGTGGTAGACCGCCCTGGGGGGCTCACCGCTGCCGGGATACGCTTGGATGTACAACTTCCCTTTCTTATCCACGGTCCCACTAATCAGAGTGCACGGGCCTGTAGACGAGACCTTAGCGCTTCCCGTAAGGGAAGGCAGTGGCACAGCAGGAGAAAGCGAAACCTCGGTCACATTGATGGCCCCGTAGTTGAAGATCGTGACTGTATCGTTGAGGCAATGCCCGCATGCGAAAGTCTGAGTAGGATTCGCCACCATCTGGACGACCAGGACATTGCCTCCAGGATTGCCACCGCCCCAGGTCGTGGTGGAATTGGTCGCGAAGGTCTGGGTCGTTGTCACGCTGGTCGCTCCCGGAATGGGGGGGTACTGGGCGGAGAAGATGTCCCCAGTCGATGTCAGGACGCTGATTACTACCGGAGAACCCGTGAAATTGTAAGATGTCCTGCTTATGGCGATATCACAGCCGGGAGAGGGGCCGCATCCGCTCAACTGAGCTGTGGAGAATTCAGGCAGAATGGTGAGAGGCAGAGAATAGTTGAGGTCCCCCTGCGTAGGGAGCGAGAACGTCGCAAGATAATGCGTGCCCGGGATTACCGTGGAACTCGACTTGATCATGTCCTTAGCGGTATTGGTAACGAAGACGTCTATCAGGGTGGCGGCTGAGCTTCCGACATTCGCGACCCTCAGCCAAAGATCTCCTGTCTGTCCCCACGGGTCGGGCTTTGTCGAAAGCCCCACTCTTATCGACAGCTTTTCTTGGGAAGCGTGTTGAAGGGCCTGTTGCTCCTGCTGATTCGCCTGTACATCCTTGAGTGTAGTTGTGTTGATGAAGATGAAGAAACCAATGCCAGCGGTAAAGAGCATCGCGAACATTATCATTGACCCTAGGATTCCCGTAATAGCCTTCCTTCGTCTGACCTGCTCGCGCTTCGTGATGTTCAATTGAGAATCACGCCGCTCAGGCGATTCTTGCCACTCTGGTCAAACCGATACAATGCCATAATCTCGGTCAAGACAGCCCTCTGAGCCGTCGCCATTTGGTAACAGTGTCTTTCTCACTTTTCGCTATTTAGCACTTGTAGACCGAAAAACAGGATTTGCAGTCTATTCTTCTAACCGAAAGCCAAGCAGGTCTAGTCCAGACAGAAAGCTAAGGAAACAGCGGTGGACAAGCCCTCTCGACGCTGGTGCAGCACGCTTGGACGAAGGCCTTAGCGCGAGAGACAGAGGAATGGATCTTCTACATTTCACAGGTTAGGGGTGGTTGTATTCCGGAACGATGTTGAACTTGTAGGTCATGCTGACAGCGATCGACTGAGAAGCCATATAGTACAGGTCGAGATTTGTGACCGGGTTGCCCGCACACCCGTTATACGATCCATAGGCCAGGCTCAGTTGAGTAACCGTCACCGACATCGGTGAGAACGTGTAGACATTGGAGATGTACGACCCGGCAGCACCGTTGCAATTTTCCGCACTGGTCGTACCGTATAGCACGGCGTTAATCTGCGCGTACACTGTGAGATTCAGTGTGTTCTGTACGTTGAAAGTGAATGTGTTGGTCGCGCTGCTGTAGCTGTCGCCGACGATGACGAGGGTTGAAAGGGGAACTTGGATTGCGAGTAGCCTCCCGGTCAGCGTCTGGAGGGTCGCGTTCATGATGTGTAGCTGGTAGTAGACCCACCCCTGGAAAGCTAGGTTGATTGACCTGTTTGAGTTGAATTCCTTGGTTATGTTCGTCAGTCTGGACTGAATATCAGTTAGATTGCTCTGAAGAATGGAGATCTGCTTTCCTTGCGTAGAAAGTTGCTTTCCCATCGTGCTCATCGCAGTCTGGAGTGAGTTGATGGAATTCTGTAAACCATTTATCTGCGAGGATAGGGCCGAATTATTCTTGTCCATCTGGGAGTTCTCCATCTGCAGAACGAAGAAGTTCCCCCCCAGAGCAACCAGGGCAATCACTAGAGCCGCTGCCAGTTGGAGATTCTTGTTCGACGCCAGATTCTTGCTCAACGCTCTGACTCACGTGTTTATTCGGGAAAAACGGTTTGACGGTTATACGTATTCAGGATGCTGAATACATACTCAGGAGAGATTTTGTCCCCGGACTCGGAGTTGCACCTTCGAAGTCCACGAGTCGCCCACCTCTCAGCTCGAGAACCCCATTGCATACAAAAGTGAATTCATTGCCATGGGGGCGCGATGGCCTTGTTCACGATGCCTGACTCCGCCTACTTTCTGGCAGAAGGTTTCATAGCCTTATCTAGGATGCTGCTCCGTGGTAGAGAGCCTCCGCGGGGTTCTGGAGGTCAACCTATCCTTTCACCGGAGTCCGCTTGAGCGCGCAAGGACTTTGGGGATGTGCATTCGACGACAGCGCCTCCGGCTCCACACGGAGCGGTTGAGGGAAGGAGAGGAGATCATCCGTTCAGAATGAGGGTTGAACGAGGTTTCATCGAGAATGCTTGCGTCGAATACCTCTAGAGTTGAGCATTCTCCTCGTTAATCAGGAGCATCTTCTCCCTTTCCTATGGTGGAGGCACATAGTCAGTGCAACTCGCGTTCTTGACTAGGCAATTAACCTGACATGGACCCAGAATTCATGTCGATGTCCCCCAGGTTCAGACGAGATAAATACTCGAAGCGCAGCATTCGTCTTTGTATGAAGACAATCAGACGATATGCTTCAATCGCAGGGCTTGGAATCCTTGCTACACTTCTCATGGCCTCACCCCTCCTTACACCCACATTCGCTTGGACATCGAGCCTTCGCACGTGCGTTGCAGGCTCATGGAGCGCAAATTGCACGGTGAATCCATCTTATGCCATTGGAACGACCGTCTCTGACACTGCAAAAGTGACCCTCACCAACGACGGACCTCCTTATGGCACGGTCTACTTCGCAGTGGCCGCAGGGACTTGCTCCCAACACGGGTCTCCGCTTACCTCTGGACCATCTCCAGCTTCAGCCTCTGTGACTGGAAGTGGCGCCACAACCTACACATCAACTCTATCCACCATCGGATTCAGTGCGGGTAGCTACGTATGGCTGGTCTACTACGGTGGAACCGGCAGCGGTGGCTATCCACGAGCACCAACATCTGGATACGACTGCGAATCGTTCACCCTGTTCGCGGGTCCGTCGCCTGTTCCAGAGTTCCCGATGGGAATGGCTCTACTGATGGCAATCCTCTTCCCAGCAATGCTGCTGTTCAAGAAGAAGTTCGGCATTCCAAGCCTCTAGATACTGCAAGCGGTCTTCAACAGGCTTTTGCCTGTTGTCGACTGCCATTTGTTTTGGTTTTGAGAGCTGATGATGTCCAGTTCGTGCGCCTGAGCTGTCCGAACAGCCGCCTATCGCAGCCGAGCCTTCCTCTATATCGGGAAATGCCGGCTCAGAACTGCCCCGCCTGAACCAGGCGCCCCCAATCCAATCGTTGTTGTCACTGTCACGGTCGATGTGACAGTCTGAATCGAAGTGGCCGAGGTCTGCGTTGTTGTTCGAGTGACAGACTTCGTGGTTGTGGCCGTGTTGGTGGCGGTGGTCGTGACTGTCTGCGTTCTAGTTTGGGTGGTAGTGGCTGTCTGAGTCACCGTGGGGGGCTGAGTCACCGTTTGAGTGCTCGCCGTTCTGTCGGTCACAGTTGTCGTTACGGTCACAGTTGAAGTCACGGGCGGGAAGGTCGTGCTAACTGAGTTTGTCGTAGTGCTAGAGCCGCCGCCCCAGAGTAACGTCCCCTGTGGTAGCGTCGCCAGGGCGCCTCCCACGATGATCTGGTCGTTCTGTAGTCCGCCTCCCTGCGCGCGGCCGCTGATTCCCCAAGCTGTCCCGTAAGACTGGGCTGTCTGTACCGCATTCCACGTCCCTGACTGCAGAACCTGCATTGCTGTTGTGAAAGTCACTAAAGGAAACGCGAAGACACTGTCGGCCTCTTCCTCGGACAGCGCATATACGGGATAGGATGAACTGGACGTGCTGGCTCCCATGTCGAACGTACCCATTACACTTCCGTCCAGCAAATACGCCCACGTGGTGCCCGACTGGAGGTACATGGTGAATGTGTGCTCCCCAGATGACACCGAAGCGCTCCCACCGGCAATGATCGTGTTGGTGTTCAGACTCCACACTTGATAGAACGCCACTGGGACTGACCCGTCGCAGATGAAATACCCTACCTGGCCCCAATTATTGTTTGACAGATCATCGCTGACCCAGAAGGCCAGACATCCAGTAACTTGGGTGCTGATAACCTGAATCACGCCCTTCACTCCCGTGTTGGGCAGAGCCGAAGAATCGGTTGAAGATGCGCCCACCCACCATACAGAGCTAGAATCGAGGGCGGCGAAGGACCTGACTGGTGTAGCGGTCGGCCGCGGAATCGGAGTCGGAGTCGCGACCCATACTAATAGTCCGCCGGAAAGAAGCAATATGAGAACGACCAAGTATGGAGCCTTCATGTAGATGATCAATTTCGTTTGCACCGTATATACTATGCGGACTTGGGATATTTAGCCTGGATAGATAAGAGGAAACCGGGATCAAGAGGACCAAACTGGCGTTCCGGTCAGCCATGCTCTGAGTTCTTCCCTCATGCATCACGGAGAGAAAGAACGCGTGATATTCGTGCCGTGCGGCATCTCTGTGGTCCTTCCGAAATTAGAAAACCCGGAAGTCTTCGTCAAACCGCATGAGGCACCACGATTCTATGATCGCCCAAACTCTGGGGAGGGACCTCTGATCCTCTGTATGGGGGGACCACGCGAGACTCCTCGTTGAGGTACTGACTCGGATTGGATTGATTGAGCCGCGTTTCAGATTGTGCGCCTGACGCTGTTGCAATCCGGTCGCCTCACGCTGACTAGCTGAATCGACTGCTCCGGCCTTAGCGACAAAGCCGTCGTCGGTGGGACCAGTTGCGCAGACGTCTTGGCAGCATCCGCCCTTTGAATAGCGTCCAGCAGGACCTGGATCGGGAGCTTCCGAGGGGTCCTTTTCGCGAGTAGGCTTGCTTCGTCGACGAGGCTATCGACGCCGCCAAGAACGTTTCGAGCGCTGGCTCCGAACATCTTAGAGATGCTCCTAGCGAACCGTTCCGGGTTGCACCTGGCCTTCCTACCTATCCACACCCTCAGGACTAGGGAGGGGTCCTCTCCAAGGAGCTCCGGGAGCGTTGAACAGAGTATTTCGTCGAAGGTCAACCCAACCTTCTCAAGCCCTCTCATCCTATCAACGAAGGACAGTTCCCATATCTTGGGAACTCGTCCCCACATGAAGAAGAGTGCACTCCTGCGCAGTGTGAGGCGAACGTGGCGTGAGGTGACGCGTGAATCCCGGACAAGCCAATATGACTCATCGAGTTCATACTTCCTCCTCAACTTCAGGAGGGGTGGCCTCACTGTCATTACTATTCACTCGACTCTGGGCATCAGTTAAGAGGTTCTGCCGTTCCGGAAGAACCAAACAGACATGAGAATGGAATACGGCGCCCTTCAAATACGGTCCGGGAATCTGATTGATCAGGATTGAGGCAAAAAGAAACGCGCGGCTGTTCACATGAATGCGAACCGTTTGTTGCTGCCGTCCAAGTCACGCGACCCCCTGTCTCTCTACGGCTTCTCCATCAGGGCCCAAAATACAATGCCTTCAGCAAGTTGCAGGGCCCCGCTGTCTTTGACCGTGAACCCCTCTTTTGCAGATTCGTTCAGAACGTCGCTCCAGTCTTGTGCCTCGCTTACGTATTGAGCTTCACTCCGTGCCTCATACGCCTCTTGGTCTCTCATCACTCCCTGCCTTCCCACAAGCTGAGAATGACTGTATGCTCTGTAGATTAGCTTGTATTCCGTGAGGTCAGAATTGAGCAATCTCTATTTATTCGTTGAGGCGCTCTAAATCGGCCCATCGTTTCAGGGGTTATAAGAGACCCGATCCTTTCCCAGTTCTTAAATAAGTATTGTAACTCCATTTTGGCGCCAGGATTCGCGTTTCAAGATTGGAAGATTCACGCCGAGTGACCATATCATTTTTTGCCGTGCTTGCATCGATGTTATCTAGTCTCTCTCAACTGTGCATCATCTACAGCAGCGGCCGCAGCGTTTCTTGCGACGGGTCATTTGAATGAAGTTCAAGTACATACAAAGGCCTCTGGCATTCATCCTTGGCATCAGCGCTTTCGCGTGGGCCATCGGCTTCGCTAGGTATTTCGACCATTGGGTCTTCTTCCCCGCTTTCCCCAATGTCTTCGACTCCCTTGGTATGTCCCTTGTAGGAGCCTATCTTCTGTATGTGGCCCTAGGGAAGAGTCATAGTTTTGCCAACACATCAGAAGTTGAATCGGAGCTTATCTTGTCCGTCTTGGATGACATCGACCCTACAAGAGAATCTTGAAGCTTCTCTATCAGGGCTTTTGCCAAGCCTCTCCAACGTCGTAGCTTCATCTATTCCCTGAAGCCTGAGATTCGTCCTCAGGGAATCGGCAGATTCGAATATCTGGAGCGCTCCTTCCGCCTGCATCAGGTGTTCGGGAACGAACCCAACAAAGGATTTTGCAATCGGCGTGATGTACATGGTAAGCGGCATCTACTCCTTCGGCTTTAGCATGGCCCTGACGGGTTTGGTGAGGCCTCTCAGCGGGAACACCTCATACATTCCAATTCCTGACGCCCTCTTCCCGTTCGAAGTGCTGCTCTTCGCGTTCTTCGGTTTAGCATTCTTGGTGGCGTCGGCTTACCATTTCCGAGTGAGCCTTCGGCCAGCATCCGAAAGACACCCGAGCTACGGCAGCCCCTCAGTCCCACAGTAGCCGTCATCTCGGTCGAGTTCGAAGCTGCTCACGATCACCAAGTCCACTTCTAAGGCCCATGCCCTCAGTGACGCAACTGAGTATCCGTATGGCGATGCGGACCAGGCTTAGGACGCAACCGTCGCGAAGAGCACAGAAGCACCGTTTCCGAGGTTGACTGAACCAACGACTTGGTTACCAGGAATCGCGTGTGCAGGACCTGGAGTCGTGCAGCTCACGACACCGCTTTTCCCAGCGTCAAGGCTTCCCGATTGAAGAGCGGCCGTGCTCGTGTGGATTGTCCCTGCGAAGGTCAACGTGCAGACACCAGTAATCAAGACATTTCCGCTTCCTGTATTCGTGAGACTCACCAAGCAGACCTCTGGAGTGCCGGAGCATGAAACTGAGCCTGCGGTAACGAGGGCGACGTTGGTGAATGTCCCCATCAAGCCGAAGACGAACCCAGCTACCGCTATGGCCGCAAAGAGCGTAATTGCGATCAGTATGATGGTTGCCAGGACAGGCGAAACTGCCTTTCTCTTCTTTCTGTAGGCAGGGAGATTCATCGTGAAGTAAATTCTGCTGATTCTGCTATTAGTCATTGTGGAGGCTGAGTACAGAACACGGGCTCGTTTGTGGCTCTTTGAAGTCGAAAAGACTTCGAGAAGTTCGGATCGACGATCCCGTGACAGAGGTCGATTTTGGAATATGGGAAGCGACGCATGACTTCGTAATGAGCGTAGGGCTAGTGGTCGGGCCCTCAAACGAAACTGAGAGTGAATGACGCCACCTCCCGTCTCTTCAAGAATCAAGAGAGGAAAGGGAGCGTGGCTTCAACAAGCTTCCAGGAAGTATCCAACCTTGGGAAAGGGGCGCTAATGGCACGACGCAGACTAAGGTCTTCCTTGAGGCTTGCTCGGCTGTTCCACAGTCATGCCTTCTTCTGCCTTCCGTATGGCCTCCAAGATGGACTTGTAGGGCGGCTCCGGAGGAGTGTTCTTCTCGAGCAAGCTCACCTCGTCTGAGAGCCTGTCGATGCTGACTATGACAGAACGGGCGCTTGCCCCGAACATCTTGGAGATGGTCCTGGTGAACCGCTCCGGGTTACACGTAGCCTTCCTTCCCATCCAGGACCTTAGAATCTCAGATGCGTCTTCCCCGAAGAGCTGCGGGAGCGTCGAACTGAGCACCTCGTGAAACGCCAAGCCCTTCTTTTCGAGCTCTCTCATCCTGCCGATGAAGGACAGCTCCCAGGGATTGGGGATTCGCCCCCACTTGACTGTGAGAGCGACTATGCGCAACGTGGGAGGAACCTGCCGCAAAAAGGAGCGGAAGCGCTTCACGAGCCAGTATGACACGTTCGCTACATACTTCCTTCTCATCTTCGGGAAGGGAGGACGCGCTTTCATCGCTGACTCACCTGGTCCCGGGCCTCAGTCAGGAGGTTCCGCCGTTCCAGGAGGGTCAAGGCGACACGGGAGAGGGGTCCAGTGCTCATTCGGGACAGTCCAGAGAATGGACTGGTTAGAATAGCAGAAAAAAGAAGCGCACGACTTCTTGGGCCGTGCGCCTGTCTTGAAGTCATTACCATCTTGTCTTGTGCTTAGGACCAGGTGCCTGAGAACGGCACTGAGGCGCCGTTGCTCATACTGAATTGACCTACTGCCATTGAACCGACTGTCTGGGCGGTCCATCCTGTTGCAAGAATGTTGGATGTGCATACTGCACCGAGGCTGCCGCTTGCCGGAACTGTGGTGACTGCGTTGTCGGCCACGAATGTTACTGAGGCGTCAGCCTTTCCGTTGATTTGAACGCTGCAGCCAGTCATTGCTACATTTGAGGTGCCAGTGTTGGTTAAGGTGACGTTGCATTTGCCAGTGGCAGAATCACAAGATGTTACCTGCGCTGTGACTGTTGCCGAGCTCGTGAATGAGCCGAAGAGGCCGAACACGAATCCAGCGACTGCTATGGCTGCGATGAGTGTGATTGCAATGAGGATGACTGTTGCTAGAACTGGTGAGATGGCTTTTCTTTTCCTTCCGTGTTGTACGATTTTCATCGTTAGACTTTCGAAACCCCAGTTTGCTTATTAAGCCGTATGGAGTTTCAATTCAGTTTCTGGGTCAAATTTCTAACACAAAATCAGGGCCCCCGAAATCCTTAAGGCAACATTAAGGCAACATAGGGCATGGTCGACATCGTCGGCGTTTCAAAACCACGAACTAGTGGGAGCATTTTGACAAAGAGAGGAAAGAAGGCATACAGAGGGAAGAGGAGACACTGGTACATCTACTTCTACGACGACGACGGCAGGTTCAGGAAGAAGCAGATTAGCGCGGCCGCTGTGCCGTACTATGGCTCGCTGATAAGAAGACGGAAATCCTACGCCTGCCCTGACTGCAGGACGAAGTTTCGGTCGCTCAGGGGGATCTGTCCAAAGTGCGGCTCCTCAGCCAGAAGACTGAAGAAGGGCACTTGATACTCACCTCGCAGAAAATCTGGGGCCCGCAAGCGATCATCAGAATCCAGTCTCTCCCGCGGCGGAGTGCCAAAGGCGCAACCTAGTCGGGATAAGAAAACGCAAGGTGTCTCATATAGTCTCAGGTGCAAGTTC
>Ga0116119_1000893_pt1 | contig 14846 bp, 10 predicted proteins | sample June2015DPH_11_1_2_FD_89791 | JGI IMG/M metagenome (GOLD analysis project Ga0116119, IMG submission 89791) | Peatland microbial communities from SPRUCE experiment site at the Marcell Experimental Forest, Minnesota, USA - June2015DPH_11_100 | ecosystem: Environmental > Terrestrial > Soil >...
AACGCGTCCGCCGCAAACGCCAGCGGCTTCCTCCTAGTCTCCTTATCGGAAACGCCTCGCATTTAATTCTTCGTCTTCCAGAGAACTGCTCGGCCGAGGCGTTTCCGATCAAGGCTAGCGACTAATCGGGAGTTATCCGACCTGCTAGGCAACAGTCGACTGGCGTGAAGCTACTCGCCTTCGGGCTCGTGGGGCACTCACCACAGACAGCCACTCGCTTTTCTGGCTTGATCTCCAGCGGTGGTTTAACTGCCCACATTCTGATCACAAGGAGCGCATAGATGGATAATCCCCAACCCCGCTTCCTAGCTCTCGCTGCCAAGACCATGGTTTGCCACACCATCACCTACTTCATCATTGGAGCTCTGGCGGCTCACTTTCTCAACTATGCTGCCCTCATGGCCCGTCCCGAATCTGGCATGCGCCAAATCACCGGTCCTTGGGTCATGGCTGGTCCATTATTTCAGCCACTTCGCGGTCTAATCTTCGTGCTGGTCTTCTATCCGCTGCGTGAGTACTTGTTTGGCAAGAAGAATGGCTGGCTGCTCATGGGATGGATGTTGATTGCCCTCGGCATCCTGTCCACTTTCGGCCCAGCGTCCGGGTCGGTCGAAGGCATGATTTACACTCCGGTGCCGCTCCAATTTCAACTCAGAGGCTGGCTGGAAGTCGTGCCCCAAGCCCTGCTGCTTTCCGCGCTGCTCTGTTTCTGGGTCAATCACTCTGGCAAGAAATGGCTGAACTGGCTGCTCGGAATCGTCTTTTTCATCACGATGGCCATGCCGATTCTCGGCCCGCTGACGCGCAAGGGATAAGATGAAGGGGATTGCTCCTCCTGAGAATAAGTGACCCTTCAGGCTCGTAATCCGGGTCGCAAGCAATCCATGTGTCCGGTAACCCCGACTTATCGGGCACTGACGCAATTGAGTGGTGTCGTTTACTTGGCGGTGTTTCTCCGAGAACGTACCTACCAGTGGGCCTCGAGCTTTTCGCCATCGAGCGTCATGAAAACAATTGAGTTTGGCCCTCGGGTCAGATTGCGCCCCGCCGGCCGCATCTCGAGAATACACGGCGGGTTCACATGCCCCATAGGAAATACGGGAAACCGCGGCGCTACCCACGTCATTTTCGCACTGTTGCTCCTTGTGGCGCGGCAGCACTAAGTTCTCCCGTCTCCCCCTGGCAGCTCTCGTTGTCCCACAGGTTAGGGTCAATCAACAACGGCCAGGGCAAGCCTGCCGCGAAGAAGTTAGGGCGTCCAGGCGTCACATGGCATCTCCTGAGGCATAGCCACACGACAATGTTCAATGTCGTGGCCACCCCACTCGGAACGATGCAATTGCTCCTGGGGCATTCCACGCCAGAGACCACGCGTGAGATCCACTTGCAGGCGATACCGGAAGAGCAGTGTCGCGCAGTGGAAAGTGTCGAGCGGCTTGTATTTGGACCCCAATGGACCCAAGTTCAGGCTCTGACGCAGGCGGCGTCAGCAAAAGTGAATTGAAAAGTCAGGAGTTAGTGGTCGGGGCGCCGAGATTTGAACTCGGGACCTCCTGCGCCCAAGGCAGGCGCGCTACCAGGCTGCGCTACGCCCCGATAACTGATACGTCTTTGATTCTACTCTACTTCCCGGCGTTATTCGTGTCCACCACAATGCCGACAAACAACTAAGTGTGCCAAATAGCGGCTGATTGATCTGCTGTGCCCGAACCCGAGGCTCTCTAAATTGTTGAAAACAAGAAGTGGCGAAATGTCGGAGAGGCAGCACGCCTTGCGCGAAAAGCAGGCGCGTCCATAAGTTCTGACATCGCGCGCCCTGCCTGCACGTGGCCAATACGAGCGCCAAAGATCTGCCCACGCCCGATTTTTTCAAGTCGGCCTTATTCCTCTAGTTGTTGCTCCATGCGCGACAGGTTGGCGAGATGCTACACCGGCTTGAAAGGCTCGCGCCTGGCCTGGGACACAGTCAGCCATTCCTGCGCAGAGATCCTGTCTCGGATTATTGCGGGAGCAGGGGATTGGGTTTGGTGATGTGCGCTGGAGTATGAGGGCGGACTGCGGGCGAATTTGTGCTGTTATTCGATCGTCTGGATATGGAGAGAGCTTCCGAGCGCACGGAACGGCGTGATCCAACCGCGCTTGACAAAGAAGATCGTGCGGCCGCGTATGGCAATGGCGCGGGCTCACCGAGCGAAGTCAGGTCCACGACGGCGATTCCGTCGCCGTTGACGCCAGTGATGGCGAGCAACACGTTATCCGAACCATTGTGCACAAGCGCATCGTAGTTCGTTGACAGAGCGAAGGGGAGTGCGACGCGATCGCGCAGAATTCCCAGGCGCCCATCGAACACATCGATGCTATTCGCGGCCGGCTGAAAGAGCAAGCTGCCGTCCGAACTGAGCTTCGCCCCGTACACGTACGAAATATCTAGAATCTCACGGTCGTTCAGGGTGTAGAACGACTGAGCATTGAGGTCGGAATCGAACAAATAACTGCTCGCTTCGAACCGCGTTTGATTCTTGGAGAGAGTCAGGTCATAGTCACCGTAGCAGCAGCCTTGATCGGTTGTCGCAGGGAACACCTCGTCCGTAGCCGTGTCTATGCTGAACACATAGCCCAAATTGTTGAAGTACGCACGTGTATTGTCTGCGCTGAGCGCCGTTCTCAGGTACAAATCACTCGTGCCCAAGCCTGGCCCGGTGATGTTGTAGGCAGTTAGAATTCCCGTATTCGTGTCCAGTTTGAAGTAACTGCCTAACCCGGTTCCTCCTTGCACGTACACTGTAAGGTAGACAATCCCAGCGTCGCTGATCGCGACGCCGGCCGGGTTGACAATGAAGCCCTGGGGAACAGACGGTGCAATGGCGAAGGTTCGCACAGAGGAAGTGTTTGCAGGGTCCACCAGATACACCGCACCGGCCTGGGCATCCGCCATCGCCAGTTTGCTTCCGTCGGGCGAAAGCGAAATGCCCCAGAGCCTCTGCACGGCGCCAGGAGCGGGGAGAGGAATGCTGATCGGAGATAACCACTGCCCTTGAGTCAGCGAGAAAACCCGAATCTTATTTGCGTCAGTGAAATAGTAAAGATCACGATACGCATCGTAGATGCCTTGCGCGAGCACGGCACCCGGAAGCGCAAATGTTCGAGCTGCAGGCAGATAGGTCAATGCGCCGCTTGCGGTCACACTGCCCGAACTGGTTGTCACCATGACATCAACAGGTCCGGGCAAGCCAGCTGGAATTGTGTAGTACACCGACTGCAAAAGGAAGGGCGGGCTTGAGGCACCATAGGCATTGGGGTTGTAACCGACAATCGTCGCGAGTTTGCTGCCCACGGTGACACTCAAGTCCGTGGGAATCACCGTGGTGTTGGTCGGGCCGAATGCGTAGCCGTAGATAACTCCTATGCCGCCGCCTTCTGCGGTCGAGACATCTGGCGTGACCTGAAGTATCGTCGGCCCGTAGCTGAATCCGTCAGGAATGAGCTGCATGCCTCCGTCGTGTGCAAACACGTATACATCCACCGGCCCGGGAGTGCCCGGCGGCGGCGTAACTGCAGCGATGAATCCCGATTTAGAAATGGCCGTCGCGTCGTGCGTGCCAAAAAAGATGTCGCTCTGAGCATCCACCGTCGGCGGCGCCGACAGCTCTATCTGAGTACCGCCCGTGGCGGGGCCCGTCGCAGGATTCAGGTACGCATTCGTGAAAGCTGTGCCATCCGGACCGGTGTGCATAGCAGACGAATCAACAAACCCAAAGCCTTCTTCCACCGGACCGGCTAGAAGTCCCGTACCGTCGACCGCCTGGTAGTCAGGGCTATTGACTGGGCCCACTGCATACCCTCCACTTGTCGGTGGCAGGAAAATGTTCGGAAACCATCCCACCTGCTGATAGTTTGCGAGACCATAGGCGTACACGATGTTGTCGCTAGGGACGAAAAGTGTCTTCGAGTCAGCGCTAAACACCAGGCCGGCAGCTGAAGACGTGTCGCCAGCAACGCTGAATTCAGTGATCTTGCCGAGTGTATGAGCATCATAGAGAACGACGCTGCCGGGGTATGAAGGAAAAGCGACATACCGTCCATCTGCCGAGGCACTAATCTTCGCCGCACTCGCATCAGGTGTCGCGGACATGTATTGCCCCGTCGAGGCGTTGAGCTTACAGAGTCCGCCAACGTTGGTGAGAATTGAAGTGCGATCGCTGGTAAGTGCGAATCCAAAGATATGCAGCCCCAAGCTCGTGCCGCATAGAGGGGACGCTGGCACCCCCGGTTGGTTTGGATCACCATATATGGTGATCGAGTTGTCAGTAGGATTCCAAACCGCAATACTCATGGAACCGTCCACGCTAGGGATCCCCCCTTGCGCGCCCAAGAGCGCCAAGCGGCCGTCGGAGAGAACCAGCGCGGACCAGGCTTCGTATCCGTAGGGTCCAATCTCTGAGGCGAGATATCGTCGGGTGATCTTCAATGCGACCGGATCGATCGAGTAGACATCCCCAATCAAAGTTCCCACGTACAGAGTGCTTTGGTCTGGCGATTCATCCATGCCAAAGGCTCCTGGAACGACGATACTCCCGACCTGAGTTTCAGAGGCAGCGTCAAGGACAAAAACATGGCTGCCTTGAGGGTCAGTCACGAAAAAGCGGGATGTCGGGGCGTTATAGACGACCCAGTGCTGGTTTATCCAAAAGGGGTACTCTGTCACGGCGTCGGTGCGCACATATCGCGTGCGAGTGGATAAGGTCTTTGTGTTTCTCGGTGTCACGGTAAGGCTCAAGGTCGCCGCGTGACTCAGCGAAGCCGACGTGCCGGTGAAAGTAACCGTTGTCGTGCCCACGGTGACGCTGTTGACGGCAGAGAGAGTCACTTGCAGCGGAGTACCGGGCGTCAAACTGATACTTGCTGGAGTTACAGAAATGCCAGAAGGCAGCCCCGTGACTTGAGCAGTGATCGGAGAAGCAAAACCATTCACTGCGGTGGCCGAGAGCATAGCGTATGCGGTACCGCCCGGCGGGATCCAGACCGTTGTCGGATCCACTTTCAAGGCAAAATCCTGAGATGGAGGAGGAGGTGGCGGCGGCGGATTCTGCCCGCCGCCGCCGCCCCCTCCACAACCGATCAAAGCGAGATGCAGGACCAGGGCAATGAGAATCCAGGAAGGTCTCGGGCCGCAAAGCGACAGGGGGCGCGTTTCACTCATCACCAGACACACGGTCAGTCAGAAGATGGGTTCCTAGATCACCGTCGTTTGTGTTAGTGTCCGCGTAATGTCCTGGGGAGTCAATACTTTCTGAGGACAAATGGGACACCGGCAACCTATGAGTGGTCGCCGGTTCGCGACCGTACCAGGTTATCCCGTAGATGCGAGGTGCCTCAGTGCGCTACCTCATTCGCTTGATTGCCATTTGCTGCGCATCTCTCTTTCTCACATGTCACGCTCACGCGGGAACCTTTAAGAACCCTCTCTTCATACCCACTGCCTACGATCTTCTTGGCCTGGCGACCGCTGACCTAAATCATGACGGCAAACTCGATCTGATCTATATGGATGGCCAGCCATATACGTATGGCAATCCAGCGTTACATGTTCTCCTAGGAAATGGGGACGGGACTTTTGTCCACGGCCAGGACATCAGCTTGCCCAATGGAATTTGTTACGCCCTGGGCTGCGTCATCAATGTGGCCGACGTCACTAACGACGGCAACGTTGACCTGATCTTCGGTGGTCAGATACAAGGCACCCCGGAAATTGTTGTCTTGGTTGGCAACGGAGACGGAACTTTTCAAGCCCCGATCATCACCGCCTTGCAGGCAAGCCCCAACCTGTATCCAAACTTGACAAAGGGAATCGCGGTTGGTGACGTCAACGGCGACGGCGCGGCGGATTTGATCGTTTCCGATACGATGAACGGGCTTATATACGTCCTGCTCGGAGACAATACAGGAAACTTCAGGCCGGGCACGACATTGCTGACCTATGCTTCAGGTCCCGCCTACCTTGCGGACCTGAACGGCGATGGCCACCTGGACATCATCGCCACGGACCCGCTTGGGAACCGCATCTTGGTATTCCTTGGGAACGGTGACGGCACATTTCAAACGCCCGTCAGCTACAGTCCCTACGGGAACATCCTGAGGGACATGGATGGGGATGGCCACCCCGATCTAATCACGGTTGTCTATCCCGGTCAAGTGACAGTCCTGAAAGGTAATCCGGACGGGACGTTTGGGCTGAGCACTGTCGTTGCAACCGTGCCGAGCGGAACATCGCTGGTGGGGCTCGGCGACTACAATGGCGACGGAATTCTGGATTTGACGTTTCTCACCCCAACTGGGGTTGGCGTGATGCTGGGCAAAGGGAATCTTACCTACGGCCCAATGCAGATGAGTGTCTCGGGAAGCGCAGGTTACGTCCACCCGGCGCTTGGGAGCTTCAGTGAAGACGGCCGTACTGACATCGCCATGGCTGTCGAAGGCGGGATCGCCATCCTCTTGGGAAAAGGCGACGGCACGTTCGCGAGTGCCGACTTCTATGATATGGGCCAACCGGTCGGCGCCGTCGGCGTCGCCGATTTCAATGGCGACGGATTTCCTGATATTGCCGTCACGTTGCCAGCTACGTTCCCACGCCTTCTCCTCGGCAATGGTACGGGCACGTTCACCCTCGGTCCCGATCCCAATCCAAGTTACGGATCGCAAAGTCCTGACACGAACATTGAGGCTGCGGATTTCGATGGTGATGGGAAGATGGACCTGGATATGGGAACCCAAACGCTCAATGCTCCCTTGTTGGGAACGCAGTCTGTTGCATTTGGGAACGGGGACGGCACGTTCAAGACTCCAACGGTAATCTCGAACGGTTCGCCCATAGTCGCGGACTTCAATAACGATGGCCGCAGCGACATAGTTTCGTTTTCAGGGAACACGGTCATTGTATTGTTGGGACAAGCGAACGGGAGTTTCACGACGGTGACGACGTCCCTGCGGATCCCAGGGAACTTATGGGGAGTTGGTGATGTCAATAACGATGGTAAGCCGGATCTGGTGATCAATTACAGCGATCATCTGGAAGTATGGCTCGGAAAGGGTGACGGGACTTTCTCGTACTTCGGGTCCATCGGCAATCAAGGACTGGGGTATAGCCCAATTGCCGCGGTCGCTGATTTGGACGGGGACGGGAATGCCGACATCATTTTGGGACCAGGGCCGAATCCAGACCCGTTCTCGACTCTCGGTTCCCTGACGGTCTTCTACGGGAATGGCGATGGTACATTTCAGGCGCCGATTTCCCTGCCGATCTCCCATCGGTATTCGCAAGTCGTGGTGAAAGATTTGAACGGCGACAATAAGCCGGACCTCGTCATGACAGATGGTTCCGCTATCGCCGTGATGATGAATTTGGGCGGCCGCAAGTTTGATTCTGAAACGTACTATGTCGCTGGCCAGTCTGTTTCTTGGCTGAACGTCGTGGATGTGAATGGAGATGGCTTCCCGGACATCGTCGTGGCGAATCCAGGCGGGACGACAGTCACCGTCCTTTTGAACCAGTCGAATGGCACCTCGCCGGAAGGCGCCGTGACCATCGGCAGTCTGACGGTTTCTCCGGAGCCGTCGGTCTCCGGACAGTCATTTACCATTTCGTTGACGGTATCTGGCCTGGCTCACGGAATGACCGTACCGACGGGTTCGGTTAGCTTCAGCATCGATGGCGCATTCCTCGCGGCCGTACCGTTGGTCAATGGCTCCGCAAGTTACGCCTATTCCGATGTTTTGATCCCTATATCCCACACAATTGTCGCGACCTACAGTGGTGATGCGGCATACGCCCCGAAGAGCTTCGCAACCCTACACGTCGTTCAACCGCCAACGTATACAACGCTAACCGCATTGACTGCAGCTCCGGCGACCGTTCTCGCAAGTCAAACGGTCCGTCTCGTGGCCACTGTTGCGAGTACTCCTCCTGTGCCGTCGGGGGTCGTCACCTTCTTCGACGGCAGCAACTCCCTTGGAGCGGCCACGATTAATTCGAGCGGAATCGCTTATCGTGATACGGCTTTGTTGGCGGTCGGCGTTCACTCTTTGACCGCCAAGTTTCAGGGATACACGCAGTACGGCTTTGACTTCAACACTTCCTATGTAGCGGCGCTTTTCTCACCGAGCACATCCTCTCCTGTGACCGTCATTGTGAACACGGATGCGACCTCGACCTTGCTCTCGGCGTCCTCCACCTCGCCTACAGCGGGCACCGTCTTGACCCTCACGGCAAATGTGCAATCGCCGGCAGGTGTTCCGTTTGGAGGTGTCTCCTTCTACGATGGAAGTACACTGCTTGGAACGATGGCACTAGACACTGAAGGGGTCGCCAGCTTCAGCACAGCTTCGCTGGGCACAGGGACACATGCTCTTATGGCGGGTTTCAACTCTAATGGTCCATTCGCCGGTAGTTCTTCTTCACCTGTCCCGATCTCTGTGTTGGTGGCCTCTGCTGCTTCAATTCCGTCGTTCATCTCTTTGCGTCAAGAAACGAATCCGGATGATCGAAGTTCGACATTGACTGCAAACGTTAGCGCGTCGCAAGGGACTCCCGTGGGCACGGTGACCTTTCTGGATAGTGGGGTGATTCTCGGGACAGCGCACACGGATCCGTCAGGAACCGCTGTTTTGCGGGTGGACGTGTTGTCAAGTGGGAACCATAGCTTGACCGCGAATTTTACAAGCGGTTCGGAGTTCGCACCTAGCGTTTCTCCGGAACTCCGTGACCAATGGCCTGCAACAGGACCGGGATTCAGTTTGAACTTCGGGGCCAGAACTCTGCGTGTCTCGCCAGCAGGTTCCGATCCTCTGCAAGTCAGAATTGTTTCGCTCCCTCTCTTCCAGGGGCAGGTACTTCTATCCTGCGCAGGTGGCTTGCCGGAGGGATACACTTGCGATTTCTCCCCCAGTGCCGTGACGGGGGGAGGAGTCTCGACGTTCAAAATCCGGCCTTCGGCAAAGTCGGCGAATGCGCTGCCGGAGGCAATCCCCTTGTATGCGATCGCACTTGGCCTCATTTCGGTTGCCTTGCTTGGCAGCTGGACCCGACACCCGCGCTGGGTCGTGATATTGGTCTTGTTGGGCTGCACCGTGGGCATGACAGGCGGTTGTGGTACAGTTCCTCCTTCCGGAACGCACACGCAAATTGTGGTTCTCACTGTTCGTGCGGCATCTGGAACGGGCCCGGAGGCCATCATTCATTCAGCGCAGATCCAGCTGATCGTGCCGGGCTCGGATTGAAAAGACCGAAGCTGTACACTCCTTGCTTGCCGCTTTTTGCTACGTCTCTGTCTTGTATGTTGCTCCCGCGGATACGACGAACGTCGTTCCTGCGTGTATGTCATTGGCGAGTTTTGGGCTTCGACGGCAGACAGGCCGCAGAGCCATTCAAACCTGACCGGACCGAGTTTTTGTACCAGTCGGCATGAGAGAGTCTACATCACAGCCGTAGGCTGTGAAATGTGATTTGGCCGACCCCAAGGGCTACCGGCCGCCGGGGCACGCGGACGGTAGCCGAGCGCCGAGTGCGGGCGCTGTGTGTTGTACTCCACCCGCCACTTCTCGATCACCACCTGCGCCTCCTTCAGCGAATAGAAAATCTCTCCGTTCAAGCACTCGTCTCGCAGCTTCCCGTTGAAGCTTTCGCAGTAGCCATTCTCCCAAGGGCTTCCGGGCTCGATGTACAGCGTGCCCGTGCCCACCTTCGCCAGCCACTTCCGCAGCTCTTGGGCCACGAATTCCGGCCCATTGTCGGAGCGAAGGTGCTCCGGAATCCCCCGCCACAGCATCACGTCCGCCAGCGTTTCGATCACTTCGTATCTCCCCAGCCGCCGCGCCACGCGGATCGCCAGGCACTCCCGCGTGTATTCGTCGATCAGCACCAGCAACCGCAGCGTTCTTCCGTCATGTGTCATGGCACTCACGAAGTCGTAGCTCCACACATGATTCGCCCGCTCCGGCCGCAGCCGGATGCACGATCCGTCGTTCAGCCACAACCGCGCTCGCGGCCGCTGTCTTTGCGGCACTTTCAACCCTTCCCGCCGCCAGATCCGTTGCACCCGATCCTTGCCCACCGACCAGCCGGCCCCTTGTAGCAGCGCGGTGACCCGCCGGTAACCGTAACGGCCATACCTCGTCGCCAGCGCGACGATCGCTTGGGTCAGGGTATCCTCGTCCGTTCTTAGCATCGGTTCGTAGCGTTGTGTCCCTCTCCACTGCCCCAGCAGCCGGCAGGCATGTCGCTCGGTCAGGCGATACTCCTCGCGCGCATGCTCCACCGCACAACGGCCCGCTCGGGGCTTAGAAGTTTCCCTCCGCCACGTCCTTCAAGACTTGTTTCTCCAGCGACAACTCCGCCACCAGCCGCTTCAGCTTGGCGTTCTCCCTCTCCAGTTCCTTGAGCCGCTTCGCTTGGTCGAGCTTCAACCCGCCGAATTCCTTCCTCCAGCGGTAGTAGGTTTGCGCGGTGATTCCAGCTTCTTTGCAGGCTTGCGGAGTGCTCTTCCCGGTCGCGACTTCCACTTCAATCTGCCGCAGGATCGAGACGATCTGCTCCGGCTTGTACTTCTGCATTGGCATACCAGCGGTCCTCCCAAGTGAATTCTCTCTCACTCCCGCTGGTACAAAAAACCCCGGTCAGGTCAGGCGCCCCGGGCACTTCCCGAACGAGACCCTTCCCCTGCCCGCCCCGATCCCCCGCGGGATGCCAGGAAGTGAGGTGTCAGCCCGGACCCGCCCACTCCTCCAAGCGCAAGCCCCAGCACGAACACGCCAAAGACCCACTCAAATGCGGCCCTCTTCATAGATGAAGCTTCGTTCATGGATTCGACGCCGCCAAGCTCGCCAGAATATAATCGGGACCGGAGGGTTGCGCCTGCGCCCCGTCCCCGGCTCGCTCGTCGTGGTACCCGGTGTAGGGGCGTCGGGTTCTACCTGCATCTCGGGACGTTGGCCATGGTTTGTTGGTTACACTGGCATTCCTGCGTCATCCGGGGCGCGATTGCCCGGCTCCTTCAAGTCCGTTAGGTACAAGTTAAGTGCAACTAAGAGAGGGGGAATAACGTCCTTTGTCCCGTAAGCGGCACCAGACAAAGCGTTTATGGAATTGAGCTCCATGGTTCGGGACCAGGAGGTCGGTGGTTCAGATCCACTCGCCCCGACCGTTCCTTTCAATCACTTACGCACCCTTGTGTTGCTGCAAATTGGGTCCATTTGGGTCCAACATCGCCTTGAGCAGTCCCTGTCATTGTAGAAAACACCCTGGCGTCTTAACTGAAAGGACTAGAAGACAGCCCTGTCAAGAGAAGTGCCGCGCAACTTCCTGCAGCAAATTCATCTACGCACCAAACGGCGCGTGTCAACGAACAGGTCCACCACGAATGGCGAAAGCCGATTGTGCCCGGCACCGATGTATGAATGGAGGAGTCGAAGGGCCCTGAGCCATCCCTCTTCCGGCGGTGCATCAGGAACGTCCGGGGCGGGCGTGAAGTAGATGAACAACAGAAATGCTGGCTGTCAATTCAGCTCGCGGAGGAAGTACAAGTGGGCCAACAAGATGGCCATCCTCCTGGCGGGCTGAAACGGGCATTTGTGAAATCCGTTGAAACATATTGCTGGCTGCTATCGTATTCCGATAAGAGGACGCCATGGGTGAAAAAAGAACCGACCTTCCGCGTGGAACGCTCGACCTGCTGGTCTTGAAGGCGCTGTCGCTGGAACCTTTGCATGGAGTCGGCATTTCCCGGCGCATCGCGCAAATCACCCAGGGAGCCTTTCAGGTGAGTTTCGGTTCGCTCTTTCCCTCGTTGCACCGCATGGAAGAGAAGGGCTGGGTGGAGGCGGAGTGGCGCGCGTCGGAAAACAATCGCCGGGCCAAGTACTACCGCCTGACTTCCTCCGGGCGGGCGCAGCTCAAGGTGGAAGAACGGGACTGGAATCAGGTGGTCAAGATCATGACGGCGGCGGTGGAATCCACGTGAGTTCAAACGGGAGGCACCATGCCAGGTCGAATCGTTAGCTTGTTTCGGAACCTCTTGCGCAAAGGCACGATCGAGCAGGCTTTGGACGACGAACTCCAGTCTTCAGTGGAACTCCTGACGGAGGAGAAGATGAAGGAGGGGTGGCCGCGAGCGGCAGCCCGGCGACAGGCGCTGATCGAACTCGGCGGTGTGGAGCAAGTGAAGGAGGAGGTCCGGGCCATACGGGTGGGGCGTTTTCTGGAGGACTTCGCCAGGGATCTACGTTTCGCGTTCCGCACTCTGGCCAAGTCGCCCGGCTTCACCGCCGTGGCGGTGATCACCCTCGCCCTCGGCATCGGCGCCAACACCGCCGTCTTCACCATGCTGGACCACGTCCTTTTGAGCCAGTTACCGGTTCAGAATCCAGGCGAACTCGTACAGCTCAAAGAGGTCGGCGCGCATTACGGATCGAATACCGGCATGAATGCGCTCTCCTACCCGATCTATGAAGACCTTCGTGATCAGAACCAGGTCTTCAGCGGCATGTTCTGCCGCCGCCAGATGGCAGTCAGCATCAGTGATGCCGGCCACAACGAACGGGCCATGGCTGAGTTAGTCTCTGGGACCTACTTTCCCGTTCTCGGCGTTCGCCCGGTTCTCGGAAGCCTGTTCACTCCGGAGCAGGATCGCACGCGCGGGGGCGAGCCGCTAGCAGTGCTGGGCTACGACTACTGGAAGACGCGTTTCACCAGTGACGCCTCGGTCATCGGTAGGGAAATCCTCGTCAACGACCACAAGCTGACCATCGTGGGTGTTGCCCAACCCGGCTTTCTGGGCACCGAGCGGCTGTACCCGACCCAGATCTACATCCCGATCATGATGGGCCAGGAATTCAGCGGCAACCGGCTGGAAGATCGTCGCCGCCGCTGGGTACAGGTTTTCGCGCGCAGGAAGCCGGGCGTCACCCTCGTCCAAGCCAAGGCGTCGCTTCAACCGATCTTCCATCGCATACTCGCTTGGGAGGTGCAGCAAGGAGACTTCTCTCAAGCTTCGGCCTACGCCAAGCAGCAGTTTCTGAGAATGATCCTTGACGTCATTCCGGGTGGCAAGGGTCAGAACGTGGCGGAAAAGTTCGTCGCCACGCCGCTCTGGGCAATCATGGGGATGGTCGGGCTGGTCCTGCTTATCGCCTGCGCCAACGTGGCCAACCTGATACTTGCCCGCTCCACTGTCCGGCGCACAGAAATGGCAGTCCGACTGGCCCTGGGGGCCGGACGCGGCCGTATCATGCGCCAACTTCTTACAGAAAGTGCACTACTAGCTCTGGTGGGAGGCGCGCTCGGATTTGCGATCTCCCCTTGGACCATGCGGCTCCTCAACGACATCATGCCGCAGATGGATCCACCGCTCCGCATCATCACCGCGCCTAACCTGCGGGTCCTGTGTTTCAGTCTGGCCGCATGTGCCTTCGCCACCCTCGTGTGCGGTCTCGCGCCAGCGTTCCGCGCTGCCCGTGCGGACCTGGCTCCGACCCTCAAGGGCCAGGCCTGCGTGGTGAACGAAGGTCGCCATGCCCGCTGGCGCAAGATGTTGGTTGTTGCCCAGGTCGGTCTATCGGTTCTACTTCTCATAAGCGCCGGATTGTTCGTGCGTAGCCTTTCCAACCTCAGGGATGTGAACCCGGGGTTCGACGTCAATAGCCTGCTCACCTTCTCCGTGAATCCAACGCTCAATGGTTACAGGGCAGAACGCGCCAAGCTCTTTTACAGCCAGTTGACACGCGAACTGGCTGCGCTTCCCGGCGTCCGATCCGTCGCCCTGTGCGTCGTTCCGCCGCTTACTTTTGATGAATGGAATAGCCTGGTCACCGTGGAAGGCCACGTTTCCGAGCCGGGGGAGGACATGGATCCCTGGGTGAACCACGTTTCACCGGGCTTTTTCGCCACCCTAGAAATCCCGCTCCTCGCTGGCCGCGACTTTACCGAACAGGATTCTACCGGTGCCGCTAGAGTGGCCATCGTGAACCAGAAGTTCGCCAGCCACTATTTCGGTGACCGCGGAGCCGTCGGGCGCCACATCGGTCTGGGCTCAGACCCTGGCACGAAGACCGACATCGAGATCATTGGTGTAGTGGGCGATACGAAATACAGTACAATGCGGCAGCCCGTCCCTCGGCAGGTCTTTTTCCCATACCTCCAGAACAACTGGGCCGACCAGATGACCGCCTACGTTCGCACGGATCTCGGCCCTTCCCAAATGTTCCCGGTGCTACGTGCCACGGTTCGCAAGCTGGACGCAAACCTGCCTGTCTATCTGATGAGGACCGAGGAGCGGCAGCGCGACGACTCGCTTTCAGTCGAAAAGCTCGCCACGACTCTCGCCGGCACATTCGGAGCGCTCGCGACGGTCTTGGCCGCTATCGGCCTCTACGGTGTTCTGGCCTACTCAGTCGGACAACGGACACACGAGGTCGGCATCCGGATGGCGTTGGGGGCTCACCCGCTCGGTGTATTGCGCCTCGTTGTCGCGCAGGGTGCAGGGCTCGCGCTCGTCGGTGTAGCCATTGGCACCCTTGCGGCACTGGCGCTGACGCGCTTGATAGCAAGCGTGCTTTTCGATGTGAGTCCGACTGACCCGGTGACATTTGTCGGTGTGGCGATTCTGCTGACAGTCGTCGCTCTCGTGGCCTGCTACATTCCCGCGCGGCGAGCGATGCGCGTAGACCCCATCGTTGCGCTGCGACACGAATGATTCGGGAAACAAATCGCGCCGATAACACGTCTTGTGAGAAGGAGGAGAAATGGCGGCACAAAACGGCACATTGATCAAACTCGATGGCGTGACCAAGGTCTTCTA
>Ga0116119_1000979_pt1 | contig 13867 bp, 18 predicted proteins | sample June2015DPH_11_1_2_FD_89791 | JGI IMG/M metagenome (GOLD analysis project Ga0116119, IMG submission 89791) | Peatland microbial communities from SPRUCE experiment site at the Marcell Experimental Forest, Minnesota, USA - June2015DPH_11_100 | ecosystem: Environmental > Terrestrial > Soil >...
AGGAAGCAAGGTCGCGGGCCTCGGAGGTCTCGAGAGCGCACGCGAGGAGGATGTCCCTGTACATCGTCCTTGCCGTCCTGGTCATTGCAGGTTCCGCGGCGGCCTCCGCCTTCACTGTGTACGCGTCTGAGCTGATTGCCGCTGCGATGCTGCTCATGCTGGCTGTGCTTGTCTACGCGACCCGCTGACCTGACGCGCAAGTCACCATCAACAAACACATCTACACTCCGACATGCGCCAGCTTTAAGTGCAGAGTTGACACAAGCTATCGTCGATGGAACCGTACGTGATGGCATTTGGGGCATTTCTCTTGGTCGCAGGAACTTTGTTCGCCGTCTTCGGCATTCCCTACTATGTTGCAGCGACGTTCGGGTCCGACAGCATGACAGGCGCAATCGACAGCGCTATACTCATCGCAGCCATCGGTGCTGCGGTCTTGGCCTACGGCGTGGCGTCCAAGTCGAAGAAAGAGACAAGCACAGAATCCCAACACTGATCATTCTTTGTTCGATTTCCGCGGTACTTGTCAGATTGCGCTGACTATCAACTATCAAGATTTGGCTGCGTGGAACGTCTGAAGTCCAGTGACCGGACTCGGAGTCGAACCTATACAAGGGTTTGCTCGGATGATGTGAAGGTTCGAGCTGACTGGGTCTAACTACCTCTTGATGCCGGTTCTGACATCTCGGCCTATTCATTCCGTGTAGGTGCCACGACGCACGAAAAGATGGAACGAGATGGTGAGCTCGACGCAGTCCAGACCCAAGAATTGAACGAGTCGACCGTCCTTCCCGATAATGCACAAACGAATTTTGCAGATCAACGTGCAGTCTCTGAAACATAACTTATGTCATAACTCCATAAGTAGCACTATGTGGTACGCAGAAGGGATGAAAAATCTGACGGCAAGTAAGAAACTCATCGCAATCCTCGCAATTTCCCTCACAGCATCCATGGCCATTCCATACGCTCTGGCAATTCCACCCATGCCGGCCTCAGTGATACCCACCCAGTGCACAACCGCGCATCCTGGCCTCTGGGTTTCAACACCACTAATCAACGTGAGAATGACAATACATAACGACGAAGACAGTGGTTTCCTTGGCTCTTGGGCGCTTGATAACTACGCGAAGAGCGTCGTTGTCTGGGAGGGCCCCAACAATGGCACTATTGGTTCCAACTACTACTGCGCACTTATTCAATACACAGGAACCGCGAAGACCTTTGCACTAGCACTAAGCCCGATGAATGGTGTCACAGAGCCTAAGAACGGCGTTGCCAAGATGATAGGCATGAAGGTCGAGATGTTTGCTGCCACTTTCTTGGGCAACTATTGCAAGCCTACAGTGAAGCACTCCTGCCACGCACCCTACAGCACCAAGCCTTTGACTGGCAACATTGGGAAGCAAGACTGGGGTGGCTCACAAGCAGACATTCTGGCTGGTACCTACAACACTCCTGGCTATGTCAGCTGGCTCTCGTTCTACTTCGCTCCTGGGTACTCTGGGTACACTGAACCTCTGTGGGCCTTTGTCTACATTCTAGGGTCTGGCGTGGGTTACGGCAACATGTGGGTTAACGACGCAGCAGGCAGTTCCGGCGACATAGTCACATAGACCAATGCGCCGACTTCCTGCCCCCCCACCTTTTTGTTTTGTAACTAGATCATCGGTGGAGGTTCACGATGCTCTATACGAAAGACGAGATATGCCGGGGGCGAGTCCGCGCAGGCCAGTGAAGAGACTCATCGACCCGGCTACCAGAAGCGCTTCCCCCCTGCTGGTCTAGAGGCCCACTTGGACGAAGGTTGGAAAATAGTCGCCCTCGCCAACCTGGCGGAGCCCTCAACACGGACTGAACCAATCGGATCGGAGAAGCTCAAGCCGAAGGAAGCGTAGAAGTCAATCCGCGCATGTGTTTCGACTCATGATCGGAGACTCAGGCTGGCCGCCTTCGCAAAGCGTCCCAGTCCCTGAAGGGAACCAAGCGTGACCACACGGGACGCATGTATCAGGCAGTTTTGGATTGCCTGTTCTCCTATTCCGAACGAGCGTTCGGGGCGGTAGGAATAACTCTCCCCGTTTCCATACCACAGCTGACGTGAAGATGAGAACGACAACAAAGAGCTACATGAACCATTCGGGGGGGTTGCATCGGGCAGCTGCCACCGTGATCGCCATCGTCCTCCTCGTCGGAAGCGGAGGACTGATCTCTGGGGTTGCCTCGGCGGCCTCATTCAACAACGTCCAGATCTTCGTGACGACTAGCGTGGTCCATAATTACTCCTACACCGTAGCCGCCTACAACCTTACCGGAAGCCTCGTCGGGACATACGAGAGCTCGTACCCGGCGGCCGCCTTCGAGCTGCCTACAGGCAGTTACCTCTTCATCGTGAGCGCGATGAACCAGTTGGTCTACGCGTGCAGTCTGTGCGAGGGGAGTGCCTCGACCACAACGAAGTCGCCGAACGGAACAGTCATTAGCACTCCGATTGAAATCTACCAGCCGTCTGCGGAATACGGCTTCCTGGTCCAGTACGTCGATTCTGCTCTGACCTTGAACATCGCAACCCAGAACGTGACCCAGTACCCGACCTCTCGAGTGACCATCAAGGTGTCCTACGTCAACGGGACAGCAGTGGCAGGCGCCTCGATTTCGGCTTCGATAGTCGGCCAATGGTACTACTGGTGGGGCCAAGACAGTGGGGTTTCCATGTCGAATACGACTGGAAGCGGCGGCATGGCGACGCTGGTCATCCCCCGAGCCCCTGCAGTGATAACCGGCTGGAGCTGGGTTAAGCTCGACCTACCCAACAACGCTACTGAAGTCCAGGGGAACGTAAGCGGCGAGATTGTCAACGCTACGGTCCCATGGGTCAATGCAACCGCTCCCTGGGAGCTTGCGTACGTAGGGCTCTCCGGTGCCACCTTGCTCCTACCTCCGGCGACGACAGCAAACCTGACTCTCAACTACCAGCAGCCAGATTACTGGGTTATGCCTATGGGCGTCCAGTCAGCGCCTAGCCCCGTGAACGCTGCGGTCAATGGGACCGTCGCTAGCATGCCGACTGGAGTTCCAGCACAGTCAGCCCTTGGCGCTTCCAAACAGTCAGGCGGCAGCCAGTACTACGCGCCGACGTCCATTCCGACAATCGCTAGCCAGAGTGTTCATTCGCAACCGAATCAACAGTCTCTCTTCGGGCTGAGCACGATAGAGCTGGTTGCATCAGTAGGGGTTGCCGCGGCTGCAGCGCTGGGCATCTTGAGCCTGTTCATTAGACGAAGAACGCAGAAGTTGTCCCCCCCGTAGAAGGCGGACACCCATTCCTTTTCTTCGCGCCTGATCCTAGCTACTCGCTCTTCTTGTCGCCAATAATTGAAGCGAGTCTCTCCTTCAGGAGCCTGCTTACCAGCCTTCCGTCAACCTTCCCTCTGGCCTGCGCCATCACTTCTCCCATTAGCGGGGAAAAAGCTCCCTCTCCCTTCGCTTGAATCAAAGCACGATTGTTTCGGACGGTCGACTCGATGATCTCGGAGAGCCGACCAGCGTCGATGGAAGCGAGCCCAAGCTTCTTGACCGCCTCATTCACACTCTTCGACTCGCCCCTGCCGATTGACCTGAGGACCTCGGGAGCCGCCTCCTTGGCAACCGCCCCCGAGTCTATCGCTCGAAGGACCTCTGCGATAGTGTCCTGATCGAGAGCACCATAGGGGATGCCTTCTCTCGTCAGCCGCACGGGGAGGTCTACAAGCATTGAAGCCACCAAGGAGGGTTCAAGCTTGAGCCGGGACGCGAGCCCTTCGAAGACGCCAAGGAATTCGGAATCGAGTAGCTTGAGGGCCAGATCTTTGCTAAGCGAGTACCTCCTTTCGTATCTGCTGACCGTCTCCTCCCAGCTTTCCGGGACCAGCTTCATCAGGGCGCTCAGGCGGTCAGCCCTGATCACCACATCAGGGACGTCGGTCTCTGGGTACATCCTTTGAGCGCCAGGCCTGGGCCTCATGAACCTCGACTGACCTTCCTCCGTGGCGGACCGAGTCTCTGCCGGAACGTCATCAGTGGCCTGCTTCAACCTCTGGATTACAAATGGGGCCGCCCTCGCGACCTTCGATGCCGGGCCGGCCAGAAGAACGAGTGCTGCATCCTTCCCTGCTCCACATTCCCTGCGGAGATCCTCCTCGTCATCGTGCGAAAGCCCCTGCTTCGTGAACTCGTCTGAATGGATTATCCCTCCCAAGCCGTTGACTCTTGCTACCTCCGCCACCTCCTTCCCCAACCTGATGCCCGGTGATGGTTCCCACCCCATCAATCCATGCAGGCCGCTTGCGCTGATGCAGACGACCTTGCCCCCGTCTCTGAGTTTGTCTTGGATGACCCTCGACCCGGTGTTCACCAGCACTTGGCTAACATCGTGCTCGCGGCATTCTATGGTCCTCACGCCTCTCTCTTTCAACTTGGCAGATACCTCCACCAGCCCGAGCTGCCTCGCGACCTCGTATGCGACGACCTTGGGCAACAGGTTGAGCCTCTGGACTCCCTTCACCTCGACGACCCTGCCGCCCTTCACGGACACGTTCAGGTCCTGCCTGATCGTCCCCAGACCCCTGGCCACCCGGCCCGTCGACCTGAGCATCCTACCGAGGTGGAGCGCCACCGTGCCCACCGCGTCCGGGCTTCCCTCGATAGGGTCGAGGGCCACCTCGACCAGCGGGACAGCGAGCCTGTCCAGCGCGAACCGCCTCGACTTCTCGTCTTCCCCGATGATCCTCGCGGCATCCTCCTCTATCGTCACGGACTGGACGCCAATCCTTGCTCCCTCCACTTCGACGTACCCACCTAGCGCTATGACCGCCGTTCTTTGGAAACCGGTCGTGTTCGAGCCGTCTATCACGATTTTGCGCATGACGTGCACCTCGTCGACGACGTTGGAGTGAAGGATTCCTGCGATCATTAGGACCGTGTCCAGGGCCTTGTTGTTGAGTTGGTGAGGAGGCTCTTCGTCGGCCTCCACTAGGCACGATGATTCAGGGTTCCAGAGGTAGACGTTTGGTCTTCCCTTCGTGAACTCGAAGACAGCGGCGGGGTCAACCTTACCGGTCTCGCTCTGGGCCGGCCTCAGTCTCCTTTCGAATGAAAGAGGCAATTCCTCCGACTTCAGTATCGGGCACTCGCAGAAGAGCTTGTGCGCAGACGCCAGCTGCTGGTGAATCTCAAGCCCTACCTTTGCGCCGGCTGCCTTCGGGTCAGTCTGCAAGCGGTTCACACCAGAAACCTGCGCGCGTTCATCTCGCCCACCAGGTTCTCGAGCATCTTCGCCTTAGCTTCCGCTATCGTGGCGGAGTTGCCGAGCGCCCACATCGCCTTCACGAGGGCAGTCTCGGCCAACATGTCCTCAAGAGGCAGGACCCCAACCCGCGCAAGGTCCCTCCCCGTATCGTAGACGTCGAGGTCGACTCTGCCGTTGATACACTGAGAGGTCATGCAGACGAGCCCGCCCTTCTTTGCAAAGGCTTTGACAGCGGCGATGTCCTTCGATCCCACGTGGCCGAGCCCAGTGCCTTCGATTATCAGACAGCGGACTCCCATCCTTCCTATCGCCGAGATTAGGTCGCTGGGCATGGATGGATAGAACTTCAGAAGTACCACATTCCCGTCAAAGCGGGTGGCAGGCTTGAAGCGAGTTGTGTCTCCTCGCTTTGGGAGGTCGGACGCGACCTGCTCTATCCCCGAGGGGCGCCAGACCGCTGCGAGGGGCACGCCCACGGACAGGAAAGCGTCCCGCCTGCTAGTGTGGTTCTTCCTGACCCTAGTGCCCCTGTGCAGGGCGATGCCATCGTCGCTTTCGTCCAGGTGCATCGCCACGTAGACACCTGAAAACGCAGCGTTCGCAGCCACGGAGACTCCTCCAATCAGGTTCTGGGTGGCGTCTGAGGAGGGCCTGTCCGAAGAGCGCTGCGCGCCCACGAGGATGACCGGGATCGGCACCCCCTGAAGAGCGAAACTGAGGGCTGCCGCAGTGTATCCGAGCGTGTCAGTCCCGTGGGTCACGACTACCCCGCTGTAGCCTTCGGTGACCGCCCTCTTGACGCGGGTGGCCAGCTTCGACCAGCGGGCCGGTCCGATGTTCTCGCTGAAGACGTTGAAGAGGATTTCAGGCTGAATCTCTGCGATATCTGACAACTCAGGGATTAGGGCGTGGAGTTCGCCCGCGGAGATCGCAGGGCGGACCGCACCCGTCCTGTAGTCGACCCTGCTTGCAATTGTGCCTCCCGTCCCGAGGATCAAGACCCGCGGGAGACCGACCCTGGGCTTTGGGCGCGCTGGAGCTTCAAAGGCCGGCTTCTCTCCCTTTGTCTTGACCGACGCGCCCCTGAGTTTTGAGACGGCGAGGCCGATGTTGTACCCCGACTTCAATTTCAAGACCACGTGACCGTCGTCGGCATGCTGGTAGCGTGGGACCAACGTCCCGGTTACCGTGCCCCACTCCGTCTTCGCTTCGAGGACATCTCCGATGCTGGCCTTCGCCCTGATGAGGAATTCGAGAGCCTTACCCCTGTAGCCGGCCAGCTCTGGCATGCGGTCAGTCCTGAGGCTCTGCGGTCTTAAACGATTGCCCCTCCGCACAGAAAGGGTTAACTCGACTGCCTCCTGGTCACAGAAACACGTTCAGAGCCGCGACGTCTATGGGTAGCGGAAACGGATCCCGACACGAGTTGATGGCATGACCAGGTCTGAGTTCTCGGACTTCATTGCGACCAGGCGCTCCCTGCAGACCAAGCAGGCCTACACCCACTGGGCCCGTCTCGTCGTCGGTGATCCCGACAAGTTCATCGCCCTGGCCAGGACCGAGAAACAGAAGGCGGAGCAGGTCGTGGCCGACTTCATCGTCAGGACCAGGTCCCACGCGGGCGGCAATTACATCAGCGCCGTGCTGACCCCGGTGAAGAGCTTTCTGGACTACTACGATGTCCCTTTCTCGTGGCGGAGGCTGAAGCCTCTCATACCTCCACCGAAGTTCGTGGCATCCGACCGCGCACCCGAGATCTTGGAATTGCGGAGGATGTGGGCAGTCGCGGACCCGAGGGAACGGCTGCTGATGTCCATGCTGGCGTCGCTGGGAGGACGAAGGGGCGCATTCTGGTTCCCGTCGGCGAGGCAGGACTACAGGTACATGGCGCTCAAGGATGTCACGTTCGACGGGGACGGACCCGCTTCCTTGACCGTGTATCCGGGGGAGCCAGAGGAGTACAAGACGCTGATCTCTCCCGAGGCCGTGGCCCAGCTGCGCCTGACCCTCGAGCTCCGGCAGCGCGTAGGCGAGAAGCTGACGCCCGAGTCCCCGGTGATGCGGACGGAATGGATCGTCGAGTACAAGGGGGTGGCGTCGATCCACCCGGAGGACGGGCAGCCAGTGGAAGCTGACTGGATCTCTGGGATCCTGCGCCGTCTGAAGCTGAAGGCCGGCATCACCACGAATTCAAGGGACGGAGGGTTCAAGGCCGCCCACGGCTTTCGCAAGTTCTTCAGGTCAAACTTTCCTCCATGCCCTCTGCACGGTGATCTCGAGGCGGAGGTCCTGATGGGGCACAAGAGGGCCTATGAGAAGGTGTCCTGGGATCACATCAAGGAGAGGTACATGGCGGCGGTGCCCCACCTGTCGATAGACGAGAGGTTCAGCCTGAAGGAGGAACTCAGCCGGTCCGAGCAGGAGCACGAGTCGCAGTGGACCAAGGTCCGCATCGAGAACCTCGAGAACAAGGAGAAGGTGCGCGAGCTCGAGAAGAACCAGGCCAAGATCTTCGAGCTGCTCAGGAGCGGCGCCAAGGTCGACCCGAGGCTGCTGGACCTGAAGCCCGAGGACGTCGGCAACGGGTAGCCGACAGTGCGTGAATGTAGGCTCAGAAGCGCCTCGATTCCTTCCTCTGATCCAGCATCTTCCGAAACGCCTCCTCGAAAAAGGGTAGAGGCGGCGGTACAACGAGCTGGTACTTCGGCCTGGGTGCCAGGGCAGGTTTTATTCTCATCTTAAACGGCTTCGACGAACGAACCACCAGCGTCGGGCTTCTGTAGGGCTCCTGGATCTTCATCACTTCGCCGTACGCAACTAACTCCTTGAGCACCCTGGAGACGGTCGGTTTTGAACGGCCTGACAGGCGCCAGATCTCCATGAAGCCGCGCTCTCGGCCATCGGAGAGCGCACTCAGCACCTTCTGCAGTGAGGCCTCCGTTGCCTCTGCCTGTGGCGCGCCTCTTCCTCTTGTCAACCCCTTTACCATTCTCGACCCTTATCTAATAAGCGCTCCTAATAGGAGATACCCTTTGATAACCAAGCGAGTAATCGCTGTCTCACTCGACGAGTTCTTGCTGCTACAGCTCGATCGGCAGGCTGTGCGAGAGGATCGTCCGCGGTCAGCGATAGTGGGGTCCGCAGTTGACCAGTACCTGCGCGCGCTCATACAGGCCGAGGAGAAGGCCAAATCATGAGCCGTCCAACGGAAGAAGCCAACTCATGGATCTGGAGAAACGAGAAGAGCCCCGCAGATCCCATGAGCGCCCGCGCGCTTGCGAGGGCTCGCGCCGCCGACCTCGAGAAGTCCATCCCCGAACAGAAGGAGAAGCTGGCCGGGATCAGGGCCGCGGAGGTTTCAGACCCGGCCGAGTACATGAGGTACGTCGACACGAAGAAACTCGAGGAGCTGGAGAAGAAGCTCAAAAGGTCCGAGGTCATGCTGGGTACATGGCAGGGCGAAGCTGACAAGGCCGAGAGGAACATACCGGTCTATGAGGGCCTGGTGAAGAAATCGCGAGCGTGGATCGATGGACATGAGGAGGCAGAAGGGAGAGCGGCGGGTCAATTCAAGTCGAAGATAGGATCCATCCAGACTGAGCTGGTGGAGCTCATCAAGCAATTCCGCGCGCAGGGCTGGACCCCTCCGCAGGAGCTCACCGAGGTCCATCAGGCCACCTTTTTCTTGAGGGTGATGGTCAACCACCTGGGAGCCCAAACTCCGCCGGGCATGACGTACACCTGGAGCCTCGAGAACCCGGGCAAGCGGAACTACGACCTCTGAGGAGGTGTGAGAAGTGACAGTCGCGGTCAACACCATCACGGACTACAAGAACAAGGCCCCGTCAGCTCTCTCAATCGGCGTCGAAACCACTCTCGTCGACATCACGGCTCAAGCCGGCCACTACTTCATCTGCGGGAAGATCGACATGAACGCCCTCGTCTCCACGGCCCCCGACATCCTCATCGTGAAAGAATACTACGGCGTCGACGAGACTAACCTGCGCTTCTACAATGCCTGGACCTACACCGGCGCCCAGACCAACCCCATTCTCGCCTTCCTCGGCAAGATGTGCTTCGCGAACGAGCTCGCCCGGATCACGATCAAGCAGACCGCAGGCACGGGCAGGGTAATCCCCTACAGCTTCATCCTGCAGGTCCTGAACCTCTGAGAAGGAGATCGGGACCACGTGGACCTGACCATCCCTGACGCCTGGGGCTGCCCAGCCAGCTTCACGACTCCGTTCGGGCGGTTGAACAGCCCAGAGTGGCGCGCGCACCGCATGAGCTGGACGACGCCGCACGAAGACATCCTGGCGGAGTGCGTCGGCAGGATCGACAGGAAGGACGTCCAGGTCGTCGTAGGGATCCCCATCGCCGACCAGACTTGGTTTCTTCCGTCGATGATCGAGACCCTCGGAGGACTCGACTGCGACAGGCGGGAGGTCGGGATCCTGTTCGCCCCGCCTCATGACTCTGAAGCGTCGTTTCTGGCCGAGTTCTCGAAATCGGTGGCCCAGCTCAGGGCGCAGGGATTCGCGTTCGTCGAGACGCTGCGTTCCCACTACGACAGGAAAGCGGAGAGAGCGAACTGGGAGGCGATACGCGACTGGCTCCTCATGACGTCTCCCGTCCTCCTTGGGGACGCCCTGCCTGAGTTCGATCCCCGGGCCAGCGACACCATGGTCGCGCGCGAGTACCTCCGGAAGGCCTGCCTTCGAATCGGATCTCCATACATGCTGTGGATGGACGCGGACATGGTCCTCCCGGGCGACGCGTTGCGGTCGTACCTCTCCCACACTTCTGAAGCCGAGATAGTGTCCGGCGTCTACCTCGAGAGGACCGAACGGCCCGGAACCGGCCCGGTCTCCAAGGTACCCGGTGTCGTAGTCAAGAACTCAGGGCTCGCGCCCCGGGTCGACTATGTGATCGCTTCGGCTCCTGCAGGCGCATACGTGCCAAGAGACGAGGCGTTCCGCGGGCCTCCTTTCTACGCGGACGGCGTCGGCTTTGGAAGCGTCCTGACGGCCAGGAGCGCGCTCGAGAAGGCCGACTTCGTCACGCTCTGCGAGCCTGTGTCGGAGGACTTCGCGTTCTGCGAGATGGCGAGACGGGCGGGATCGAAGATCCTGGTCGACACCGCGGTCCGGTGCGGCCACCTTCAGCGCGATGGCAGCGTGGTCTACTCTTGACCGCGGAGACGGTCACGCTGTGGGTCGGCGCACACGGGCCCTACGTGGTCAAGAGGGAAAGGGAGTGGATCGACGTCCTTGAAACGTCGCGGAAGGTCCGCGCGGACTTGACGGAGACCATCTCCAGGCTGCTGCGGGGCCTCGTCGTCGGCGAGTGCGACCCTGCGGACCGGGACGCGCTGATCGACGCCATCATCTCCAGGTTCGGCTCTTCGAGCGTGGCGGCCTATGCATGAGGTGAAGGCGCAGGGATGACGACCTGGATCGAGTGGGCTCTCGTGCCCGAGAACAAGTCCTCGGCGGTGGCGAGCATCCTCGAGTACTACAACTGGATGGAGAGGCTTCTCGTTCGAAGCATCAAGCGCAACGAGAGATGGGTCGCGACCTCAGAATACGACAAGATCAAGAAAGTCCTCATCAAAGGCATCAAGGCGAACACCGAGCAGCTGGCGGCCATCCGTCGCGAGCGAGACGAGCTGGTCGCCTACGCCAAGCGAGAAGGAATACCCCTCCCCCCTCGTTCTCAATTGCCGCGTGAAAGGCACCAGTTTAGTGAGGGTTTGAGATAGTGAACGCACGAGAAGCAGGCCAAATCGAGGAGGCAGCGGCGCACGAGAGGATCCGGAGCTACGACAGGGTCAAGAGGACCCTGGGATACCACGTCAGGAAACTGAACCTCCGGGCAAAGAAGTACGCACGGAGCGAGAAGGACGAGGAGCGCTACCTGCGATGCCTGAAGGTGCTGGCGTACCTGACGCAGGTCTACACTGGGGCTCAGAAAGCCAGGTCTGAGGAGGAGATGGACTTGGTGGACGAATGCCTGGAGGAGTTCAACAGGATCAAGAGCGAGTACGAGCGACTGCGTCGGCTCGAAGCGGAATACCTCAGGGTGACCGCAGAGGCGAGAGATAGATGGCTTGAAGCGAGGTCGTCGAAGAAGGAGAGACCGACGATCCCATGACCCTACATCGTGGGAGTGAATGCTGCATGCTGCTGCATGCAGGGGGATCCGAGGCCCTGCCCACCCCCCCAGAAACCATGTCGATTGAAACCAAACGACAGCATATTGAGTTCAATCTACACTCTACTACTACTACTACTACTACTACTACTACTACTACTTACTGTATTTTGAATTCATTCATTCATTCATCCCTCTCTCTGTGTTCATGTGTTCAAACGACATTCTTTTGCTATCGGGTGATCCTCCTCGGGTGAACGACAGCTGCAGGTCAGGAACGTCGACAGCGGGGTGATCCTGCGCATGAGAGAGCACCTGATAGCGACCTACGGCACCTTCTATGCCTACCAGGGGCAGTTCATCACCGACGCCCTCGAGGCCTACCTCGAGCAGGTCGCACGCAGCAACATGCAGCATAGGCCTGCAAAGAACATCGAGAGCGTCCACTCCGACGTCCGGGAAAGCCTCGCCAGGTTGAGGGTCGAGCTGCTGGGGATGCTGGGGGACGGGTCCACGGGCCAGCTGCCCGACAGCGACCTGAGACAGGCCGTAAGAGGCCTCGGACTGAGGGACCCGCGCACGGTCAAGGCCTGCCTGAGGCGCCTTCAGGAGCTCGGCTACGCCCGCATGATAAACCCCCGCGTCTGGCAGATCAGCAAGGCCTGGGTGCCAGAGCTCACACCGACCCAGATCGAAGAGGCCCCGGCTGCGCTGGCCGTCCCGATCCCCGAAGGTAGGGCCCAGCTGGCTTGAGTTCGACCACTTTGATGATGGAGATGACCGTCCCGGTGAGTCGACCCCACCGAGAGAGCCAGGTGACGTACATGAAACTCTCCGAGGTCTCGGGCGTCGATCATACCACGATCTGGAAGAACATCGTCCTGCTGAGGAGGATGCTGAGAGGCGAGGTGCCATGATTCCAAGGCGACAGCTTGCACGTGACGCGGAGGCTCAGACAAGGGGAGGTCCGCAGCCGTGATCTCCCGCCGGCGTTGGTGCCGTGGCTGCCAGGAATGGAGAGGCCGGGACGACTTCATCGACAACGTCTGCAGGTTCTGCGGGACGCAGAGGGTCAATGGGTTTCAGTTTGACCGCGCGCGCTATCCCCGACGCGGAGGCCGCACCCAAAACATGGGAATCGTCAAATGCGTCTCATCAGATGGGAATGACGGGAATCCTGGAGCCACACGGGGGCAGGGTAGCTGAGGCCTGAGACCAGGGAGACCGGGACCATGCAGAAAGCGACCCTCTCTCATGCCGGAGCTCTCCGACGGCTGATCACGAGGCCGAGCGACCTTGACTCTAAGCCGCGCATCAATGACATCCGCATCTCCGGCGACGTCCACGATGAGAGAGACGCAGCTGCCTCCATGACCGACCGAGAAGCGATCCGCGACCCCAAGGACCGGCGCACCCTCCGGGGGTCGGACGAGGAAATGGAGGGTTTATGCTCCTGGCCTGGTGCCGTCGGTCCCGGGACCTCGGCGTCCATCCTGGCCCCGGGACGATGTGGTCAATCGCCAGGCCAGGGACCTTGATTGAGCAGAGCCTGCGACGTCTGCCACGAGTACAAGGAAGTCGTTTACTGCAGCCTCTGCGGTGCATATCTCTGCTCCGAGTGCAAGAAGAGGTACGGGGCCAGAATCATGGCGGCCCTCAGGAAGCACGTCCTCTGAGCCTCATGAGGTCCGTTCCCGCTCGCTGTTTCACGGGTCCAGCGACAAGGTATGAAATCTGGACCGCGTGGGCCAGGTCCCTGTAGGGCCTCTACTCCCTCGTCTTCCTCTTCGGCTTGTCCCAGTACGCCGATTTGCACTTCGGGCAGATCCTCGGCCTCTCGTCCGACCTGGGGATCCAGCGGTGCTTACACCTCAGGCATTCGTATCTTGGCAGCGCCATAACACACTCTGGCGCACTCCCACGCACAGGTGTTACTTAAGGGTAAGACCTATTTACCCATAGGTGGCACCTACTGCCATGCAATCCGAGAGCGCGGCAGAAGAAACAAAGCTGACCAGGGTCGCCCAGCCCTACCACGTGACCGTCACCAAGAACGCGAAAGGATCCTACCAGTGGGAGGTCTCGATCTATTCTGAGACCGCCGACGACGTCCTGGCGAGCGTCGAGTACGTGGAGAAGGAGCTCAGGGCCAGGTACGGCAGCCAGGGAGGGGAGTGAGTTGGGGCGCAGCGACCCGGGACGCTTCCAGGTTGTCGACTTCTGCACGTCTGGGCTCGACAGGCTTCCCCCAGAGATCCAGAAGGCGATCAGGAGCCTCGACCGCGCATGCGAGGTCCTGACAGTGGCATTCAACGCAGAGGACCCCAGGCTGCCGAGGCAGGAAAGCGTCGAGCTGATGCAGGCCTGCTTCAGGCTCAAGGACGCGCTGGGTCTGGTCCCTCCTGCGATCAGGGGCCCTGATTCCCG
>Ga0116119_1001000_pt1 | contig 13665 bp, 9 predicted proteins | sample June2015DPH_11_1_2_FD_89791 | JGI IMG/M metagenome (GOLD analysis project Ga0116119, IMG submission 89791) | Peatland microbial communities from SPRUCE experiment site at the Marcell Experimental Forest, Minnesota, USA - June2015DPH_11_100 | ecosystem: Environmental > Terrestrial > Soil >...
CATAACGAAGGCCAACATGATCGTTTCGACCGGTCACAACCAAGGAGCGATGGATTTAGGGGTTCGCGAGGCTGCGAAACTCCTGATAAAGGACGGCGAACCACAGGAAGGATTACTCAATCGGCTTGAAATGGTCATCCGTGCATATGACCCGTGCTTCTCGTGTGCAACCCACACGATTGACGGACGTTGGCCAGTCAAACTTGAACTTGCGGGGCCCAACGGAAGAACCAGAACGTACACCAACTACTAGATAGAGTCGATAAGGCATTTTTGCCTTATCTCCCCCCTCTTTTTTTGCCTATTATTACCGACGTACTTTTTTACGCCTTAGCACCGCTGAGGCCTATCTGCACGTGACGGGACCGATACCCATAATGGTGTCCCGAGCAAAATCCCATACAACCACACTTTCGGCATTGTTCGTGATCTCCAGCTTTTTCGTTCCGGTGATCTCGCCGATTTTCGCTGCTTGCATGCCGGCCTCTTCAAAGATGCGTATCACCTCTCGCACGTGCTCAGGTTGGGCTGTCAACAAAAATCCCATCCCGGGATACATGCGCAACCACAGGTGCATATCCATGCCCTCAGGGATGGGTATCTGTTCCAGTTCTATGACAGCGCCAACTTCCGACACTTCGAGCATCATTCCGAGTGTGCCGAGCAACCCTGGATTGCTAATGTCTTTCGCAGCCCCGGCCAAGTGCTGTTCCCCGACGCGCTTCATCGTCTCGAGCTGCTTGCGCAACACCTCTGGGTGCTTCATTGTGGTTGTGTCCCAACAGAGACTGCACGAGGGGTGCACCCTGCCGTCCAAATCTATTGCAGCAAGAACATCTTGCCCATCACGCGCCTTGCAGCTATAAATGATCGAATCGGTCTGTGCGGTGCCTATGATAGCGACATCAAGTGCATTATAAACCGTGTCGGGATGGACGTGCCCACCAACGACCGGCACACCAAATTTTTTTATCGCCTCGCTCATACCTGCCAGAACCCGGTTGCAGACGTCGGGCGAGTTGGCAGAGAACACGTCGACCATCGCAAGCGGGGTCCCCCCCATAGCCAAAATGTCGTGAATATTCACGAGAACGGCGCAGTACCCGGCCCATTCAGGGTCCGCATCCATAAGCTTTGACCAGATGCCATCAGCGGCTATAAGCAGGGACTCGTCGCCTCGCTCGATTACCGCAGCATCCTCCCCAAAGTTTCCTGTGCTGAGATCCTCGTCAAACCACTTCACAAGCGAACCGATTGAGCGCTTCCTTGCGATGCCTTCAAAGTCACGAAGCGACTGAGCCAATTCGTCCAGTTTCATGTCGTTCACAAAACATTAATAGGCACAAGGGGTTCTTATATCCGTATACTGCCCTTATCCCTTGATTTCCACGCTTGATTCTATGGATCTAGTTGAAAAATACCGTCCGCGGACTCTCTCAGAAGTGAGGGGCAATCACAAAGCGGTGGAAGAGCTCCGCAAATGGGCGCTGAACTGGCCCGCAGAGAAAACGGCAGCATTGTTATACGGCAAGCCCGGCACCGGCAAAACGTCGTCTGCAGTCGCGTTGGCAAACGACATGGGGTGGCAGTTGCTAGAGCTTAATGCCAGTGACAAGCGTACTCAAGGGACTATTAACGCGACGGTAGGAGCAGCGTCACGAAACGCGTCACTCCAAAATGCTCAGAAGCTAATACTGCTTGACGAAATTGACAACCTGCACGGCAATTCTGATCGCGGCGGGGCAAAAGCAGTGACAGAGCTCGCAAAAAAAACGCGCGAGCCTGTGATTCTGACGGCCAACGACCTACACGGTGTCTCATCGACACTACGTGGACGATGCAAACTCATCGCTTTTGTCGCAATCAGGGAGGAAAGTGCGCAAAAAGCGCTGGTAGATATCTGGCACAACGAGAGGAGAGAAGCTTCGCACGCCCGCGAGGCCGTTGCTGACTTCATCGCCCGGCTCGAGGAGCCTGAACGGGCTTCACGAGATACGGCAGCACTGGAGGCGATCAGCGCTGATCTTGAGATTCTCACACGACTCGGCTTTGACCTCGATAGGCCAGCGATTTGCGACGCTCAGGAAGCCGTTGCTGACTTCATCGCCCGGCTCGAGGAGCCTGAACGGGCTTCACGAGATACGGCAGCACTGGAGGCGATCAGCGCTGATCTTGAGATTCTCACGGATTCGGTGCGCGAGCTAGAGACGCTACGCGAGACACTGTCGGACATTGGCCGGTCGCTGAGTGCTGTCGACATGGTCTCAATTCAAAAGATCGTGAAGAACGCTAAAGGAGATCTGAGATCGGCGATAACCGACTTTCAAGCATACGTCGGAGGGGCTCAGGTGGAAACCGCAGCTCGCGATCGCGCCCAATCAGCATTCGACCTAATGAGAAGCATTTTTAACGACACCGACATGATCAAGCCCCTCACTATTTCGTACGGGGTCGATCAGACGCCTGAAGACCTTATACACTGGGTAGACGAAAACCTCCCACGTTATTTGAAAGATGGGAGCCTCGCTCGTGCATTTCAGGTACTGCGTAGAGCTGATATCTACCTCGGAAGAACGCGAAAGAGACAAAACTACGGCCTTTGGAGATATGCCGCCGAACTGATGACCTCGGGAGTGAACGTAGTGAGCCGCCAAAACCGTGGAGAACGCCATGCCGCGGCCAAGTATTCCCCACCGACGCACTGGATGCGCCTCGGGCAGACCCGGTCTAAACGCGCTTTGAGGGACGCGGTGGCAACTAAAATCGGCACCGCAAACCACATCTCAGTCACCAAAGCGCGGCAAGATACTATTCCACTGTACAAAGAGCTTGCAGAGAGGAACCCGGCAGGCATTACGGCAGCACTGCATCTCACTGCCGACGAACTTGCGTTTCTAATGGATGCCAAAAAGGATGGCCCAGTGGTAAAAACCGCGTTACAAATAGCGCAAGGATTAAACAGCGGGGAGACGCCCATACATCAACCGATTTCAGAGCGCAAGATGCCGGTTAGTTTAGACGCGTCGCACTCTCCATCTGAAAATCAGGGTGATTCGCCTTCAGAATTGCCCGTTAAGCGCGGCGGTAAACAACGTGCAGGCAATCACGAGGAACTACTCAAAACGGACTCACATCGCGAGCAAAAATACCTCGATGAGTACTGAGCCCGCGTTTTAAAGCGTCCCCGCCATTCGTTCGTTAAATCGCTTCAGAATTTGCATCATCACACCGTTGTGCACAAGTGCTTCTTTTATGCGCTGCTGTGCGCGCTTCTTCGCGTACGTATCCTCGACGAAGTCAATGCCGTCATATTCGACCCGCGTGAGTATGAGTCCCGAAGCGGGCGCTGACCTGATCCCTTCGACGTGACTTCGCTCCAACATGTTCCTAAACCACGCAACGCTTCGGTGTCCGTTTCCTACAAGAGCCAGCCCGGTAACGAGTTTTCTCATCATGTTCCACACGAAACTATTGGCGGCGATGTCCACAACGATAAAGTTGCCCGATACTCGCACGCTCGAAGAAAAGACCGTTCGGACGGTCGGCCGCCGTTTCTCGAGACTGAAATTGTGAAAATCGTGTACGCCGTACAAAAGGTCCGCTGCCTCACGCATAGCGTGTACATCGAACTGCCCATCGCACAAAATGTATTGGTATTCGCGCAGGAGCGCATCCCGTCGGGCATCGAACGTGAGGGGCACATCCGCGCGCGCCCACGTCCAAATCTCTGCAGGCAGATGAGTATTAATGTGACGAGGGAGGGCTAACTCACTAACATCAGTTTCGAACGCTACCACCGCATCGAGAGCGTGAACTCCTTTGTCTGTTCTGCCAGAGGCCGTAAAATGAGCAGCACGAGGCTCGTCAAAGAGTCGCGCGCGGCGCAAAGCTTCGACAACCGCCGCTTGTACGGTTGCGCGGCCCGGTTGTGTCTGAAAACCTGCGTACGCAGTTCCCACATATGCAAGCCGCAAGGCAACTTTCGATTTTTCTATAGGTAGCTTCAATTCCATGGGGCGATCGCGCAATTTAACACTTTCAGCCGCTTACAGGAACGCTTCTCAACAATGCTCCTCGCTTGCTGCTTTCGCACCAATGTTGGTTAAGGATAAACAGCCACCAATGGTCGTGCCTGTGTGCCGCGCTGAACGCAATAACTTATTTACCAGATACTCGTGATTAGCATAAAAGATGCACGACCGTCAAGCTAGAACCCGCGTCTTCCCGTAGAACGATCATGAAAGCGATTCTCGCGTTTGAAAATGGCGTTGCAGTGGTGGGAAAACGGTTTGGAGCGAAGCGCGCTGCGACGGGCGAGCTTGTTTTCGCCACCCCCTACACAGGCTACGTAGAGGCGCTGACCGATCCCTCGTACAACGGCCAAATCTTGCTGTTCACCTATCCATTGGTCGGAAATTACGGCGTAAACTATGACGACTGCCAGTCGGCAGGCATACAAGCCGAAGCATTCGTCATCAGAGAGCTGTGTGAACACCCTACTAACGACCAGACCCTCGATGCGTTCCTCAAGGCTTACGAAATTCCCGGCATATGGGACATTGACACCCGGATGATCACTATCATGATACGCGACGAAGGTGCAATGCAAGCAAGCCTCTTGCCAAGCGCTAAAGGGTCGCGCGCCGACATTCGAAAGGCTATTGACCTTGCACGCCGCGCTCCAGACATCGCCACCGACCTAGTATCAGAGGTTACCTGCGCAAACGCCTACCGCATTCCCGGTAAAGGGACGCGTTTCGTTCTCATGGACTTTGGCGTCAAGCAAAACACAATTAAGAATCTGCAACGTCGCGACGTCGACCTCATCGTCGTACCTGCAGACACGCCAGGAAAAAGAATAGCAGACTATGAGCCTGACGCGATACTGCTTTCCAACGGCCCGGGAGATCCCGCTCAAGCCAAGAACGGGATTCGCGTGGTCCGCGAGCTCGCGGGACAACTGCCCATCTTTGGGATATGTCTCGGACATCAGCTGATCGCCCTCGCACTTGATGGAGAGACGTATAAACTCAAATTTGGACATCGAGGTGCGAACCAACCCGTTTTGGACCTTCGCACGCAGCGCGTATACATCACGGCGCAAAATCACGGTTACGCAGTTCGCTACGACCAAAGGGATAAAATGACCGTTACACAGGTCAACGCCAACGATAACACCGTCGAAGGCATTGAAAATGAATACCTGCATATTATGAGCGTACAATATCACCCCGAAGCATCCCCTGGTCCACACGACCTTGAGAAATCGTTTTTCGACCAGATTACTGATGTCGCAGGTCGCAGCATGTGACGGCGTAAACGCCCTAGTGTGCGCCCAAGAAGAATGCCAAAAAGAGCAGACATAGGAAAAGTGCTACTCATCGGCTCCGGTCCAATAGTGATCGGGCAAGCGGCCGAGTTCGACTTCAGCGGGAGCCAAGCCTGCACCTCTTTGCGAGAAGAGGGGGTGTCGGTCACTTTGGTGAACTCAAATCCCGCAACGATAATGACCGACCCGAACATGGCGGACGCGGTGTACATTGAACCGCTGAAGCCTGACATTGTAGCTGCAATCGTTCGAAAGGAACAACCTGACGGAATAATTGCGGGTCTTGGAGGGCAAACGGGCCTCAATATCACGGCCGAACTGGCAGAGATGGGCGTCTTGGCAGAATGTAACGTCAAACCCCTAGGCACGCCACTCGAGACCATTTATATGGCCGAGGACCGGGAACGGTTCCGGACAACGATGGAAGGCATCGGAGAAAGAGTCCCCAAAAGCCACGCGGTCTATGACTCGAATGACTACCAATGGCTAGCAGCGGAACTCGGCTTACCTGCAATCGTCCGATCCGCATACACCCTCGGGGGAGGTGGCAGCGGCATAGCCAGAAATGAGGCGCAATTGAAGGCCATCATCGAGAACGGCATCAAAAAATCGCGCATCGGCCAAGTCTTAGTAGAAGAAAGCGTCCTCGGATGGAAGGAATTTGAATACGAAGTGATGCGCGATTCCGGAGATACCTGCATCACCATCTGCAACATGGAAAACGTCGACCCCATGGGCGTGCACACGGGCGAGTCGATCGTCGTGACGCCGTCGCAAACCCTTTCCGATGTTGAACACCAGATGCTACGAAGCGCCTCGATTCGAATCATTCGTGCCCTGCAGATCGAGGGCGGCTGCAACATACAGTTCGCCCTGAAAAACGGAGAGTACCGCGTTATCGAAGTAAATCCGCGCGTATCACGTTCATCGGCGCTTGCATCAAAAGCGACGGGATATCCTATCGCGCGCATCTCAGCAAAGATCGCAATCGGGATGCGACTCAGCGAGATCCCCAACCGAGTTACCAACGAAACGCCAGCCTCATTTGAGCCGACCATAGATTATACGGTCGTCAAAATACCGCGATGGCCGTTTGACAAGTTCACCAGGGCAGATAATACCCTAGGAACGGCCATGAAGAGCACGGGCGAAGTCATGGCCATTGGTCGAACGCTCGAGGAGTCGCTCCAGAAAGCGATCCGATCGCTCGATTTGGATATCGCAGTTTCCGTCGCTGAAGATCCCATTGATTTGATATCAACCCCCACTGACAAGCGACTGTTTCAGATCTACAGCGCCCTCAAGAAAGGGCACGCTGTAGCGGAAATAGCACAACGCGCGGGCATTGATCCATTTTTCATACGGAAAATCAAGAATATAGTTGATTTTGAGGCTTACCTCGAAGGCAAGTACCTGAACCGGCACACTAAGCAGATGGGCGCTGAAGATCTGCGACGAGCAAAGCGTCTCGGATTCACCGACCAGCAGATTGCTGATCTGGCCGGTCTTGAACGAACGAAGGTCACAGACCTCAGACATCGCAAAACGCACAATGTAACGGCGACGTACAAGATGGTCGATACGTGCGCTGCCGAGTTTCGAGCGCAGACGCCATACTACTACTCCACTTACGAACAACAGAACGAGGTTGTTCCTACAGACCGAACGAAAGTGCTCATCGTAGGGGCAGGCCCTATCAGAATAGGACAAGGAATTGAATTCGATTACTGTACGGTCCACGCGGTGCTCTCGCTGCGAGAGGAAAACATAGAAGCGCATATCATAAACAACAATCCCGAGACAGTTTCGACCGACTATGACACGTCAGATAAGCTCTTCTTTGAACCTCTAACGCTAGAAGACGTGATGAATATCATTGAAAAAGAAGAACCTTACGGCGTTCTCGTTCAGTTCGGGGGCCAAACTTCCGTAAACCTCGCTATCCCTCTTGAGAGAGAGATCAAACGAAGAGGGTTTTCAACAAGGGTCCTCGGCACATCCCCCGACTCCATTGACATTGCAGAAGATCGAGATCGGTTTTCGAGACTGTTGAAGCAGCTTGCTATTCCGCAACCGGAAAGCGGTTCTGCGACCTCGCGCGAGGGAGCAACAAAAATCGCGCGAGAGGTAGGTTATCCGCTTCTCGTACGACCTTCATACGTGCTCGGGGGCCGCGCCATGGAGATCGTCTACGACGAATCCGAGTTGGGCCGTTATATTGACGAAGCGGTGAGGGTATCCAGACAACATCCGGTACTGATCGACAAGTTCTTGCAGCACGCAGTCGAGATCGATGTCGACGCAGTCAGTGACGGAGATGAAGTCCTAGTGCCCGCCATAATGGAACATATCGAAGAGGCAGGGATTCACTCCGGCGACTCAGCGGTGGTCATCCCAGCTCAATCGATTGACGCCGAGACACAGGGAATTATTAAGAACTACGTGAAGAGGATTGCCCGTGCGCTTAACGTCGTTGGGCTCATCAACCTTCAAATGGCGATAAAAGACGGGACGGTTTACGTTCTAGAAGCAAATCCACGCTCAAGCAGAACGATTCCCTTTGTCTCAAAAGCCACGGGCTTGCCGTTGGCAAAGATCGCCGCCAAAGTGATAATGGGGCAGCGGTTGCGCGACCTTTATCCGACAGAGCCCACGATCGGGCACGTTGCCGTGAAAGAAGTAGTGCTCCCGTTTGACAAGCTCCCCGGGGTAGATCCGATATTAGGTCCCGAAATGAAAAGTACGGGAGAGGTCATGGGCATAGACTACGACTTCGGAAGGGCATTTTACAAAGCAGCCCTCGCGAGCGAGAATGAACTGCCACTTTCGGGGACGGTGTTCATCTCGGTAAGAGACGAGGATAAGCCTGAATTATGCGGCATCGCAAAATCACTACAGAAAGCCGGATTCACGCTGCTAGCGACGGTCGGGACAGCAAACTACCTTGGAGAGCGCGACGTGCTAGTAACCAGGGTGCCGAAACTCACCGACAGCCCCGAACTGCTGGACACGATGCGCAGCGGCGGGATACAACTAATAATCAACACCCCGACATGGAAGCAGTCCCGGCTTGATGGAGAGGTGCTGCGGCGCGCAGCCGTAGATTACAATGTGCCGTACATAACAAGTGTCCAAGGAGCCCGAGCTTCAGCTGATGCCATCCACACGATGCTGGAACATTACGATGAGCCACGAGCTCAGAACCTCACGATAAAGCCTTTAAATAGTTACATTAAGGATTTATGGCCGGAAAGCTAATTACGCGCACGATCGCGCCGCTTCAATGGATACCAAGCGTCGCGTGTGTTTAAAGCCTCCGTTCCTCGAGCAGCGTGCGTGCTGTTCTATGCCTAACCGCTACTGCGCGAGAGCGACAGCCGCAAAAGCGGCGAACTTTACTCGCACATTGCGCTTGCGCGTGGGGATCACAATATGAAGCGTGCTTGGAAACGAGACAGATCACAAGGTGCAGCGTCGACAAAAACGCTTTTAAGCTCGCGCGTGTAACGGTGGAGCGACACAATGCAGCGAAGGTTTGAAGTCGTACGAGCCAATAGCGCGCTCCAAAATTTATGGACGCGACGCGCAATAGCGTTTGTCATCGACTCGTTAATTCTGCTCGTCGTGTTCGTGGCATTAAACGCCGTCCTGGCAATTGTGTTGTTCTTGCCTGTACTGGTATTCAACGTAAACACTTTTGACGGATTATTTTCGGGATTTTCAGTCATATTTGGCCTCATCATCGTGTGGGGTTACTACGTCGCATTAGAAGGATCGACAGGTGGGACGATCGGCAAGCGTTTTATGGACTTAAAAGTGAGGTCGCTAGGCGGCAGCATGAACTATACAAAGGCTTTTGTGAGAAGTTTCACTAAAGCCTGGCTTCCGGCTTTCGCGCTCCTATTCGCACTAGATCTGATCGTTGGCTTCGCGACTCAAGGTGACCCACGACAGCGGTTCTCAGATACGGTCGCCAACACCGCCGTAATACACGCGCGCGCTTGAGGTAGCCGATAACAGACGCGCCAGCAAAAACTGTAAAACTACTTCATCGAGGTGATTGTGTTGAGCAAAGTCGTGCTTTCATATTCTGGAGGTCTGGACACTTCTGTCTGCGTTCCGATCTTGAAAGAGCAGTACCAGTATGATGAGATTGTCACTGTTACGGTTGACGTCGGCCAACCAGAGAGCGACCTGAGAAATGCAGAAGCGCGGGCTGGCAAGCTGAGCGACAAGCATTACACGGTAGATGCGAAGAACGAGTTCGTGGAGACGTATTTGTTTCCGCTGATCAAGGCAAACGGCAACTACGAAGGATATACCCTGGGACAAGCTATTGCTCGACCACTCATCGCAAAGAAAGTGCTCGAAATCGCCGAGAGAGAGCACGTCTCAGCGATCGCACACGGCTGCACCGGTAAGGGCAATGACCAGCTTCGGTTCGAAGCGGTATTCCGAGCATCAAAATACAAAATTCACGCGCCAATGCGTGAACTCAATCTGACGCGTTCCGAGGAGATCGAATATGCGCTCGAACACAATCTTGATGTCCCGATTACTTTTGAGAAGCCGTACAGCGTAGATGAAAACCTCTGGTCCCGTTCCATCGAAGGGGGACGTCTCGAAGACCCTTCCTGTATCCCCCCGGAGGACATCTATCAGTGGACAACGGCGCCGACGAAAACGCGAGGCAAACTCCTGTTAAGCCTCGATTTCGAAAAAGGTATCCCAGTTGCATTAGATGGCGCACAAGTGAACGGACTTGAGCTCATCCGGAAGCTCAACGAGGTGGCGGGAAAATTCGGTGTCGGTCGAACCGACCTTATCGAAGACCGCATTCTTGGCCTCAAAGCGCGAGAGATCTACGAGCATCCCGCAGCGACAGTTATTCTGACGGCTCACCAAGAGTTAGAGGCACTTGTCCTGACGCGACTGGAACGAAAGTTCAAGGCGCAAGTCGAAGCGGCGTGGGCTGAGCTGATCTATCAAGGCTTACTGGACGAACCGCTGACCGCCGCACTATACGCGTTTATCGACAAAACGCAAGAACGGGTCACCGGTTCGGTTACGTTGCTGCTGCATGCAGGAACGGCAACCGCCGTCGCTCGAAGTTCGCCCAAGGCGTTGTATTCGGAAGCACTGGTTTCATTTAACGATAAGTCGTTAGATCAGCGCGATGCAGAGGGATTCTCTAAATACCACGGTTTTCAAAGCCGCGCATACAACAAGTTTGTCAAAGATTGAAAGAGAGGTAGACACAGACGAGTCAGGCACTACCCACAAAACTTTGCAACAAGAAGAGGACTTTGAGTAGTTGCTCTGTGACGCCATACAGCGGTACCGAAGTGTGCTAGAAGAGCTTGAGGAGTTTTAGCGATGGTCGTGTACGTGACCGCGCAGCAGATTCGAAGCATACACCACGGAGATGATTGAGGCGATTGAAGGCGAGCGCGACACGTGTCTTCACCCCGGCATTGCCGATAATCTACTTTCAGCTGCCTTGTTCGCCCTCGAACGCAAATTCATCGGCATACTCCTTACCCAACATATTCTTGGAAGCTGCTTCCCTGATCGAATGTATCATCAGTACGTAACCATTGATCAAGAGCAAGAAAAGAACCGGTTTCCTAGCGTGCGATCTCTTCCTAGAGCAAAATGGTTACTATATAGATCCCAAAGCACCGATAAAGAGTTTCGTGTTAGCTGTTGCGCGAAACGAGCTATTGCGCGGAACGAACTTGAATTACCGGCGATTACTGATTGGCTCAAATCGCATGCCCTGCGGAAGTGACGAGATCACCGCCACGCTTCAAGTCTGCAGCACGCTTCTCAAGCTCCATCGTGACACGTCTGCGCGTAAGTCTCACATGGATCGCCTCGTACCTACCTGAGAAGCGTGAGAAGTCACGGCAGCACCAGCCGCCGATCGCGCCGCGACGACACGTCACCGAATCTTAGGTAACCGATCCCGTTCGCCTCGACGGGCTTGGAGTCGCGGTTGGGCTTGCTGTGGGTGTTGATGATGGACTCGGTGTAGGCCTAGGCGTCGCAGAAGATGATGATGATGTTGGTCTTGGGGTTGGGGTTGGTGTTGCGGTTGGTCTTGGCGTTGGGGTTGGTGTTGCGGTTGGTCTTGGCGTTGGGGTTGGTGTTGGCGTCGGTGCTGCGATAACGAGCAGCACGCCTTCTGCTTGTGAACCCGCATAATCGGCATCCCCTTGGTATTTTGTAAGAATTTGGTGTTGTCCCAGCGCAAGCCCAGAGACCTCGCTCACAGACAGGTTGTATGTTGCAAATCCAGAGTAAGTGGAGCTTTGCCCAAGAGGCGTGCCGTCGAGGTACCAGTAAACAACCTGATTATCAAGGCCCTGCCCGTTCGTCGTGTTCAAAACGCAAGAAAGAGACGTGTTGTAGCCTACCATTACCTCAACCGATCTAACGACTAGCAAGGAGTTCGCGAGAGGTGGCGTGTTAATATTATTGCTCTGGCCGCCCCCCAAACAGCCACACGAAAACAGCATTATCGTAACAATTAAAACCGCAAGAATCCCTTTTTGCCGCATAAGTCACGACTCACTGTTGTCGTGGTGCAAACTTCCGCCTGCCGATCTTCGCCTGAAAACCACTCAAATGAGCAATTCTTGTCTATTTATAAGTTATGTTAGCGGCCGGGCAGCCATTGCGTCGTAGATCGGAGGCCAGATCCACATTCGCGATTTGTGGCCTCAAAAAAGAGAGAGCGATGACTGCGAAGCACAGTCATCAATAGAGTTCCGCTTCTCAGTACATCTCTGGACTTTCGCCGCCAGGTCCGGGCGTTTCTGTGCTTGCAGCGATGACATCGTCAATTCTCAAAATCATGTTGGCAGTCTCCATCGCCGATTCCACCGCGTTTAGTTTTACGCGGAGGGGATCAACAACATTGAGAGCTAACATGTCCCTCACCTCACCGTCCACTGATATACCAGCATTTCGATCGCCCGATTCGTGAGCACTGCGAAGCTCCACAATCTTGTCGAGTGGATCTCCACCAGCATTTTCAATAAGCGTTTTTGGAATGATCTCCATCGCATTCGCAAAAGCGCGCACAGAGAGTTGTTCACGACCGCCAAAAGTCGTCGCATAGTCGCGCAGAGTCATTGCAAGTTCGATCTCAGGAGCGCCACCGCCTGCCAGTACTTGGTTCTTCTCAAGGGTCAACGAGACGACTTTCAGGGCGTCGTTTACCGCCCTATCCATCTCATCGACGACGTGTTCGATGCTGCCGCGGAGCAAAATGGATACCGCTTTGGGGTTTTGGGTGTTTTCGACAAAAATCATCTCATTATCGCCGACTTTTCTCTCCTGGACCAAACCGGCATAGCCGAGTTGGGCAATATCCTCCAGCGTGTCGGTGATCTTGCCCCCAGTCGCCTTTTCGAGGCGTTTCATATCGCTTTTCTTGACCCGCCGTCCGGCCAAAATGCCTGCCTTCGCAAGATAATGCTGGACGAGATCGTCGATCCCTTTTTGGCAAAAAACGACGTTTGCCCCGCTTGCAATCACCTTGTCGGCGATCGATTGAAGCCTCCGCTCTTCCTCATCCCAGAACGACTGCATCTGTCCTGGATCGTTGATCTCAATCTTCGCGTCGATCTCCGTCTTTTCGATTTCCAAGCCAACATTAAGAAGGGCTATCTTGGCATCTTTCACCGTCGTGGGCATAAGCGGGTGCACTTTTTCTTTGTCGATGATGAGGCCGCGCACGAGTTTTGAATCATCGACCGATGCGCCGTAGCGGCGCACTACACTGATATCATCGGGGTCTACGGTTTTCTTTCCATCAACGTCCTCAGCGACGAGCTGCACCGCTTCGACAACAATATCAGCCATCTCGCCGAGCATCATTTCAGCGCCCTTTCCCGTTATGGCCGTCATCGCAACGTTTTTAAGCGTCGCATCATCACCTTCAAAAGCCATTTCAGTAAGTACGTCTGTCGCCTTGCGCGCGGCCAAGTTGAACCCCGCAGCGATTACCGTAGGGTGCACGTCTTCACTCAAAAGCTCCTCTGCTTCTCGCAAAAGTTCACCGACGAGCACGACTGCGGTTGTGGTCCCGTCGCCGACTTCGTCGTCCTGGGTCTTAGCGACCTCAACTATCATCTTTGCAGCGGGATGTTCAATATCCATCTCTTTTAGGATGGTTGCTCCGTCATTGGTGATGACGACATCGCCGATGCTATCGACGAGCATTTTGTCCATCCCCTTAGGGCCAAGAGTCGTTCGTACTGCATTTGCTACGGCGCGCGCAGCTTCGATATTCATGCTTTGGGCTTCCTCGCCTCGCGTCCGAGTGG
>Ga0116119_1001010_pt1 | contig 13540 bp, 14 predicted proteins | sample June2015DPH_11_1_2_FD_89791 | JGI IMG/M metagenome (GOLD analysis project Ga0116119, IMG submission 89791) | Peatland microbial communities from SPRUCE experiment site at the Marcell Experimental Forest, Minnesota, USA - June2015DPH_11_100 | ecosystem: Environmental > Terrestrial > Soil >...
CTCCACAGGGCCATAGGATTACCATGCTACCCCACCTCGGCACAGCCTCGAAATACGGATAGTCCCGTGCGGATTCGAACCGCAGTCGCGGGCTTTCTTCTATCAGTGGCCCAAGACCACATGAATCCAAAGGCCCGCATGATTGACCACTACACCACGGGACTCTCGGGCTAAAGTAAGGTTTATACATACTTAACGTTTTGGTCACATTACAGCTCACGAGAGCACATTCGTCGACATCAAGCGCTTCAATTCTAAAACAACTCGCAAGCTGGACGCTACGAAGCCATGCGTTACGAGGCCTCACTAAAAAAGCTCAATCTGCCGATTTACACTGACGCCAAGCGCCAACTCGGCGGCCACATAGCAAAAAAAATGGGGCTGGAGAGATTTGAACTCACGATCGACGGGTCTCTCCGATCAGTGCTCCAACGGGACATCACCTGACTCAAGCGTCCCCGAGTCATCAGTTGACCCGTTGCTCATCATATCGAGAACTTTTACCGCTGGAGCCCGTCGCCATTCCTGACTAGGCCACAGCCCCACAAATACGCGGGCCGGGAGGGAATTGAACCCTCGACCTTTGGGTATCTCTGGTCAACAGGTCACAGCAAGAATACCGTAAGAGCCCAACGCTCTGCCTGACTAAGCTACCGGCCCTGGCATATGCTCTTATACCCCTTCTACATATATAGCTTACCCAAACTGGATTGGAGGCTTTAATCCAGCGAAAGCAGGTGGTGGCTTATTTCGGCTTATAATTCGACAACCTTCGAGCAAGGCATACCCCTCAAGAATGACGAACGGATAACGTACGCGATACTCGGCTCAGGCAGCGTCGGCTTTCTCGTCGCCAAGGAACTCACTCAACGTGGCAGGATGTTTACCATCATCGAGAAGAACGCGAAACGGGTCGAGACGCTGCGTGACCAGAATTTTGACGCGCACGTCGGTGACATCACGAAGGAGGAGGTCATCACCGATCTGCTCACGCCTGATCTCGAGATCGTTATGATTCTCAGCTCTGACGTCAACGCGAACACCAAGGCGCTAAGCGTGATCAAGGAGAGGAAGCCAGACGTTTTTGTGATCGTCCGAGCGGCCGACCCGCTCAGCAAAGATAAGCTCGAAGAGTTGGGGGCCGACGCAGTCGTCTACCCGTCGGCGCTTATCGCTAACGCCACGTTGCACGACCTCCAGAAGGCAGAATCGCAGCGGTCTGCGAATCGACTTCACGGAATTCTCAAAAGCATAAAGAAGCTCGGCATACTGGTCCACGATAACCCCGATCCCGACTCGATCGCAAGCGCGCTCGCGCTCGCGCAGATCGCCGCGAGCGTCGACACGGAAGCTGCGATAATCTACCACGGAGAGATCAGCAGACAGGAAAACAGAGCCTTCGTAAACCTGCTCGACATCGACTTAGTCCACGTCGACGAGGTTGATCCGAGCGAGTACGACATGCTCGCTTTGGTCGATTCGGCGACGCCAGGGGCGAATAACCCACTCACAAGCTTGGACAAAGTCGGAATCATCATCGACCACCACGGGATTCCCGAACAAAGCGCCCTATACACCGATATCAGGGACGTGGGGTCAACGGCGACGATATTGACGAACTACCTCGACGAACTTGATATCGACATCGACAAGCGGCTTGCGACGGCTTTACTTTACGGTATACGCATCGACACCCAGGACTACAAAGTTCACGTGACCCCGGCAGATCTCGGCGCCGCAATGAAGCTTATGCAGCTCTCCGACAGAGACATCCTCAATCAGATTGAATCGCCAACGATGTCAATGGAAACGCTCGACATTATCGGCGAGGCCATTCACAACAAGCACATCACCGGAAGCTACCTTATCTCGTGCGTCGGGTTTATGCACAACGTAGACGCCCTCGCACAAGCGGCTGACTACGTGCTCAACCTTGAGGGAGTAACGGCCGTCGCCGTCTTCGGACTCAACGAAGAAAAGATTCACATATCAGCGCGGAGCAAGGACATCCGCGTCAACATTGGCGCCGTCATGAGCGAAGCATTCGGCGACATCGGCTCAGCAGGCGGCCATTCAAACGCCGCTGCCGCGCAGATTCCCCTTGGCGTTTTCACCGGCGTAAGGGACCGAACGACGCTGCTCCAGCTCGTCGAAGAGGTCGTAACGCGCAGGATCTATTCGAAAATTGGCGTGGAGCGGGACGAATAACCGACGTACCGCTCGTGTGCCTTAGGCCTAGGATATCCGCTTTTCACCACTACTTTGCTCTCCACGGAATTTGTGCAAGTAGTGTCTATTTTACGATGCTCGCGACTTCCGTCGGCAATGTGCGCAGTTTCTCAGTCGTGACGAACGCTACCAGATCATCGATGGTAGGATGCGCCCCGTGTCTGCTTGATACGTAGTAGCCCGCCACTGCGTTCGCGAGGCACAAGCGCAGTGTGGGGGCCAGACCGAGAAGCTCACCAAAGATATTGCCTGAGTTCCAAGCATCGCCGGCGCCGGTGGATCGGTTCAGTTTCACGTCATACACGGGGAATACCGTCACGCTGTCGTCGATCGACGCAGCGTACCAGGGGGTATGATAATCAACGCGTGAGCCAACTCGGCGCTTGAATGCGATCGCGCGCTCAAGGGTGGCCTCACCGGTGTGCTTCTCAAGCTCATTTTGATTGAGGCTCGTGATATCAAGGTTTGTGCTCGCGATCACGCTCTCATAGAGTTCAGTGAGATCGTACACGCGGGGACTCGGGTCTGCCGAGTCAAAGTACGTCTTTACGTTGTATTGCTTCGCGTAGGCGAACGTCTTCACGGCAAGATCGGTGCCCCCCACGACGTTGGTCCCCCAATCGTGCACAGTCACGAGCTGACTGTTTTCGATGAGCTCAAGATCAGTATCGCGCAAGCTGTCGAACGCAAAGTCATAGTTCGAGCCGACGTCGTTGAGCATGACGTTGATCCGCCGCTCTCCAATCTCGAGAGCGAGGGTCTGTCCCAATCTGCCGTCGGTCTTCACGTGGGTGATGTCAACGCCGCTATTTTCGGCAAAGAACTTCAAAACGTGACGTCCAAGCTCGCTCGTCCGGCCGATGAAATGGGAGCTTACCCCGAGTCGCGACAGCGCGATTGCGGTATTTGCCGCACCGCCGCCCGACAGCACGTTCTGGACGAAGCCGGGAAGGCTGCCGCCGCCGCTGACGTACTTCGCCTGGAGCGCGCTGCAAAACGCGCTCAGATCGTCGACCTGCACGAAGTGATCCAAGTAGAAGCTTGGTGTGCACACGACGTGCAGCTTCCGTGTCTCTCTCGGATCGAGCGCTGCTAAGATTTGAGACAATTCGCGCTTGACGTCCTCGCACAGCTCTTTCAAGGCCAGCCTCCGCACTAAACTCTAAAAGGGAATGTTATTTATACGTTTCTTACCGTACGCATACACGCACCGGCAGCAAAACGCTAGACGGAGAAACTATGCCCATACGTAGTTCCTATGAACTGACGAGGCTTTTTTTGTCACTTTCAGACGTGAGCCGGCTTGACATCTTGAACCAGCTGGACGAACGAACGTCGGTGATTGACATTTGCCAGCGGTTCGGCTTGCTCGTGCACGAAGCGGTCCGACATGTTCGCCGCTTGGAGGACGTGGGACTCGTCTCTCAGCTCCCTAATGGGGATTACGTCATATCGGAATACGGAAAGGTCCTGGTAACCTTTATTGAAGGGATAAGCGACGTTCACGACCTACTAGAGTACTGGGAGCTCCACAGCGCGGCCGAGCTTCCCATGCATCTCAAGCGTTTGCCAGCAGACCTCAGCGAGTCGCTGCTCCAGGAGGGTACCCTACTGCACGCGGCTGAAGCCGAGATCGTGCGTGAAGCGAAACGGTTTCTGTGGGCCTTGAATTACACAGTGGACCAAACCGGACTCAACGCGTCCGAAGTCAAAGTGCTTCTGCAGAGCACGGCCGGGACAAGAAGCCCCAATGTCCGGTACGTCGATAGAATCAGCATGATACTCCTCGTCAATGAGCTGCGCGGCCTCATTTTTTTCCCGCGAGTGACCGCTCGAGAACGCTACGAGCCGGATATGTCGTCCGGATTTCTCGTATCTGCAGCTGACGCGACCTACCGACTGCTCGTGGAACTGTTCGATTTTTTGTGGAGCTGCAAATCATCACGCGCGGTCAACTGAGTTAGTATATTAAACGTTGAAAACACACGGTGCCTAGAGGGAAACATGGTAAAAGATCCCGTGTGTAACATGGACGTCGATGAAACGACGGCGAAGTACGTCAGCGAATACAAGGGGAAGAAGTACTTTTTTTGCGCTCCTGGCTGCAAGGCGATGTTCGACAGAGATCCGGCAAAATTCGTTTGAGCACCGTATCACGTCGAACTACCGCTGCCAGTCGCGCACTTTTCTCTTTTTTGGGCTCCCGACGATGGCTCACCTCACTGCACGTTCCGAAATAGGATCGAACCCACAATCATCATCAGTACAAAGAATCCGACGACGACCGCGAGATCAGTCGTCACCGCATACGAGTGCAGTCCCGTGACGGCGTAGCGCAGCGCGTCGACGCCATACGCGAGCGGATTGATGTCCACAAGCGCCTTCATCCAGGCCGGAAGCGACGTGACCGGGAAAAATGCGCCGCTCAGGAAGAAGATGGGGAGCACGAGCAGGTTCATGACCACTTGAAAGCCCTCGATATTCTCGATCCGGGACGCGATGCTAATCCCGAGCCCCACAAAACCCATGCCGATAAAGAACATGGTCACAAGTATGAGCGCCACGGCGGCTGCAAGGCCCAGCGTGCCTGATATCCTTACGCCGATGAAATAGGACAATCCGAAGATAAGGACTCCCTGTATTGCCCCCTGTGTCGTTCCCCCAAGGGCTTTTCCGATGATGATAGACGTTCGCGAAACGGGGGCGACGAGAATTTCTTTGAGAAAACCGAATTCTTTGTCGAACATCACGCTCATCCCGGAGAACATCCCGGTGAAGAGCACGACCATGCCGAGAATTCCCGGCGCAAGGAAGTTTATGTAATTGCTGCCGCCCGTTCCGCCGATCGACAGGGCTGAGCTAAATCCGGTCCCGAATATGATGAGCCACAGCAGGGGAGTAATAAGCGAGGTAATGACCCGCGACCGAGCTCTGACGTACCGGGTCATCTCTCTCAGCCAAATCGAATAGATGTCACCCAAAAAAGCTATTCGTCCGTCTGGCATCGCTATCGTCTCCCCGGGCCATGGTACGCAGCGAACCCGCTCGCGGCCTCCTGCGCCCGAATCTCCCGTCCGGTGTACTTGATGAAGATGTCCTCAAGCGTAGGCTCGTGAAGCGCGATCGAGGGCACGGCGATCCCCTCTTGACGCGCCACGTCCATGAAAATCGGTATCGCAGTCTCGCCTTTTTCGACGCTCAGCCTCAACGTGCCGTCAACAAGTTGGGCCGACTTGACGAATTCGAGCTGTTCGAGTTTAGTCTTAAGCTGCTCACTCCCGTGTGGCACCGTCATAGTCACGACGTCGCCGCCAACGTCGTGTTTAAGGTTCTCGGGAGTGTCCATCGCAACGATCTGCCCGTGATCGATAATGGCGATGCGGTCGCACAACTTATCGGCTTCGTCCATGTAGTGCGTGGTTAGGATCATCGTGATCTTCTTTTCTCTATTGAGCTTCTCTATATACTCCCAGATATGAAGCCGGGTCTGCGGGTCAAGCCCGAGCGTGGGCTCATCGAGAAAGAGCACCTTAGGGTGGTGAAGCAGGCCGCGCGCGATCTCCAGCCGCCGCTTCATGCCACCAGAATACTTCTTAACGATCACGTTCGCCTTATCGGCGAGTTCAACGAGCTCGAGAACCTCGTTAATTCTCCCAGCGATTTCATTTCTGGGCACTTTGTAGAGTCGGCCGTGGAAGTCGAGGTTTTCCTTCCCAGTAAGGTTATCGTCGAGACTGGGGTCCTGAAACACGATGCCTATCATTCCGCGCACGGTGCTGGATTCTTTTTTCACGTCGTGCCCGAAGACGCTCGCTGAGCCGCTCGTGGGATTCGTAATGGTACACAGCATGGAGATGGTCGTCGTTTTGCCGGCTCCGTTGGGTCCGAGCAGCCCGAAAAGCTCCCCTTCTTCAATCTCCAAATTGATTCCTTTCACGGCTTCAACGTCTTCAAACCGCTTGACGAGATCTTTTGTTTCGATGGCTTTCATTGTTGATCCGGTTGCATAAAAAGCACGTGAGTGGGTTTAAGCGCACTCAGCACATTTGCGTGTATTATTTAGTAGTTTCAGTCTCTATATATAACTTGTTGATATATTACTAACTAGCATAACGCCTCAGCATTCTTCGCGCGCTCACGGAAGGGGGGCATCCATAGGCAAGACCTATCTGATTGCACGCCGCCGCTCAGGAAACCACAAGACCGAGAAACTGAGCCTCGCCAAGCTTAGATCGCTGTGCGGCGAACCCGCACAATACTTCACCGTCCCTGGTCACTGCCCGAACCACTGCCCGAGCTGTTCAACCCTCCTTGATGCACTTTTTGAGCGGCCTAGCGCCCCTGACGGGCTGTTAGACTGCATGATGGGACTCATAACGTTAAAGTACTAAAATGGCATTGAGTACGTGCCAGATTGAGGGATGAGGCTGATATCGCCATGGAGTACTGGAATCCAAAAGTCGAACGACTGTCCGCGGAAGAGCTCAAACAGCTGCAAGAACGCAAGCTTAGACGGTTAGTCGAAAACGCGTACGAGTACTCCAGTTTCTACAAGAAGCGTTTTGCGGCAGCCGGCGTTTCTCCGCACGACATACGATCACTCGAGGATATCCAGCAGCTGCCGTTCACGCACAAGACCGATCTGCGGGACACCTATCCGACCGGCATGTTCTCGGTTCCACAGAGCCAGATCGTGCGATTTCACGTTTCAAGCGGTACGACAGGCGTCCCGACCGTTGTCGGCTACAGCGCCAACGACATTGACGTTTGGACGACCTGCTTAGCGCGCTCGCTGACCGCGTGCGGGCTCGGGCGCGGTGACGTCGTCCAAGTCGCCTACGCCTATGGACTGTTTACGGGAGGGCTTGGCCTTCACTACGGCGTCGAGGAGATTGGCGCAGCCGTCCTGCCTGTAGGCGCTGGCACCACGACGCGACAGATAAACCTCATGAAAGACCTAGGAACGACGGCGATCGCGTGCACGCCCTCGTATCTGCTCCACATCGGTGAAGTCGCCGAGTCAATGAACATCGACATAGCATCGCAGACGCGACTGCGAGCGGGCATCCTTGGAGCCGAGCCCTGGTCGCTGGAATCGCGCACACGCATCGAGCAGAACCTTGGGATCAAGGCCTATGACATCTACGGCACGTCTGAGATGAGCGGTCCGCTTTTTACTGAATGTTCCGCTCAGAATGGCATCCACGCGTGGGCGGATCACTTCTTGATCGAGATCGTCGACGATTACGGCGGCCCCGTCGAAGAGGGCGAAAAAGGCGAACTCGTTGTCACGACGCTGTCAAAGGAAGCCCTGCCGCTCATCCGGTACAAGATGGGGGATATCACCTCGCTGGTGTGGGAAGAGTGCGAGTGTGGTCGGACCCATCCGAGAATCATGCGCATTCAAGGGCGCGTTGACGATATGATCGTGGTCAGAGGCGTGAACGTGTTTCCGAGCCAGATCGAATCGGTGCTCATGCAGATTCCGGAAGTCGGTGACCACTTCCAGATCGTGGTCGACCGAGCCGGCCCCATGGACGTTATGGCGGTTAAGATTGAAGTAACGGAGAGCACACTGAGCGACCGAGTCGGCGCGTTGATGCAGTTGGAAGAACGGGTCGCGAAGCAGCTGCGCGATGTGCTCATGGTAAACGCAAAGGTGGAACTAGTGGAACGAGGCACCCTACCTCGGTCATCGGGAAAGTCGCAGAAGGTCGTCGACCTGCGACAGATTTAGGCTCACGAGGTCGTGATACGAATGGTCACAAAAAAACTGTTGAAGCAGATCACGCTTTTTGCCGAGAACAAACCTGGCCGGCTTGCAAGCGCGACGAAAATACTCTCTGAAAACCGCATAAACGTGCGCGCCTTTACGATCGCTGATAGCGGCGAATTTGGCATCATTCGGTTCGTCGTTGATGATGCAGACGCGTCTCTGCGCCACCTAAGAAGGGCCGGTTTTTCCGTCTCTGAAACAAAGGTGATCGGCCTTGAAATACCCGACACGCCTGGGGCCTTGTTCGAGATCAGCCGTGCGCTCTCCGACAACGACATAAACATCGATTACGCCTACGCTTACACGAGCGTAACGCCGAATAAGGCGATCTTGATTCTCCAAGCAAGCGACCTAAAGAAAGCGGCCGGATTGCTAACCGAACTCGGGTTTCATCTCATCGAATCCTCACCATAAATGAGCTCGTGAATGACGCTGCACAGCAGTTTCACGGCTTCTTGGCCACACGACGCTGACTCAGAATATGAAGGGTTAGCTTGTTACGAAGATAGGCACTCTGGACGACGATCTACCGCATCCTTGTCGTAGCTTGCCTCGCCGCTTGGCTCCGCGATTCGCACAGATTGCCTGCGGTGCCCGATAGTGCCGCGTTAGGTCCGGATTGCCGTTTACAAGGCTATCGGGCGAGCACGATGGGGGGTGTGGCACTGCAACGAGTTTCTCAGAGTGACCAGAAAATGTGATAAACGCAAAGGGCCAAGTAGGTACGAATGCGGCTGAAGACTGTAACGGCCGAGGGGCTGGCACACAAAAGCTACTTCCTGTCTGACCACAACGAGGCGATGGTCGTCGATCCTCGTCGAGACTGCGCGATCTATCCCGAACTGGCAGCACGTGAGTGCTCCGAAATTAAGTACATCTTCGAGACACACTGCAACGAGGATTTTGTCACCGGTTCTCTCGACCTTCAACGGCAGACCGACGCAGAAATCGGGCACAGCAAGGAGACCCATTTTCGATACGGAGACCATAACCTTGCCGAAGGCGAAACATTCTATGTCGGCGACCTTAAGGTTGAAGTCCTCAGCACGCCCGGCCACACGAACGACGGCCTTTGTTTTGTCGTCTACGAGCGGCGTGATAGCCGCGTGCCGCTCATTGTATTTACTGGAGACACGCTCTTTGGGGGCGATGTCGGGCGGATTGATCTCCTCGGAACTGAATCAGCCCGCGCACAATCAAAGAAGCTCCATAGCAGCATCGTTGACAAACTCTTGCCGCTTGGTGATCACGCTCTCGTGTATCCGGCTCACGGCGCAGGAAGCGTCTGCGGAAACCATATGAGTACCAGATCGTACAGCACCGTGGGCTACGAACGCCAATCGAATCCGCTGCTTCAGCTGGACGAAGACGACTTCGTGCGCTACCTGACCCAGCAGGAGCTCTCGCTGCCGCCTTACTTCAGCAGAACCCAGGAGCTTAATGTTCAAGGCCCACCTCCGATGCCTCGGACGCTCAGTGAGGTAGACTCTGACGAGTTCGAGAAACTCATTGAGGCTCACGCAACAACCACTATCGACACGCGGGAGCCAGGGGCATTTGCCGGATCGCACATTCCTGGGTCACTCAGCATATGGCTGGACGGCGTCAGCGTCTATCCGGGATGGGTGTTAGCTGATGATGAGCCCATTGCGCTCGTTACTGAAAGGCCGGGGGACGCCAAGGTGGCTCAGACGTATCTGAATCGGCTTGGCTTTGACAACGTCGCTGCTTATCTCTGTAACGGAATGCCTGACTGGCGGAACCGCGGAAAGCCAATCGCGCGGCTCAAGACGTGTTCGGTCGAGCAGCTGAGAAACGCGGTGGACCGCGCGGCTGTCATCGTGCTCGACGTCCGCGACGATCACGAGTGGAGGGAGGGTCGTATTAAGGGGGCACAGCACCTCTTCGTAGGATACCTTAAACAGCAGGTTGCGCGTGTGCCGCGAGATGCGCCCCTCGCTGTGTACTGTTCCTGGGGAGGGCGTGCCAGTCTCGCTGCGAGCATTCTAGCGCACCACGGGTACGCAAGCGTCTACAACGTTCTCGGCGCGATCAGGGCTTGGAAAAGCCGAGGATACCCGCTCGAAAGGGGATAGCGGCAACGCGCCACTTGGTTTGCTTATCTCCCCTCGACAACGCGGAGCAACGCCCTTTCGCTTCAGGGGCGTTGTGTCAAAAAGAGAGGAGACGCCCTTTGCGCGAAGGGGCGACCGAAGGCGGTCGCGCACAAAGGGACTGTTGACGTCAACGCGCGATTATCTGAGCGTTCCTGCAAACACCTGCCACGCCAACGCAGTCTTTTCCACGATACTGAGGATGACGTACAGGTACTCGCCGTAGAGGTAATCCTTCCGCCTTCCGACCTTCTTGTACTGCAAGAACATGTTGAGGGGGAACAGGAGGAAGAAGAACGCCAAGGACGCGAGGATGTAATAGATAAAGGTGGGTACTGATGCGTTTTGCGTCGCCCCGACGAAGTATGGACGATGACTATCCACGGAATGACGCCGGCAAATGATCCAAATATAAACGCCGTCCAATTCGTTTTTTCCGTCTTTTGGTTGTGCAGCTCCATCATCAGGCCGAAAAGGTTCATCGTTGCGTCTAAGCAGAACAACGGGATGAGAGCAGCTATGTCGTAGACGCCGCTAAGCAGGGCGATCACCAGAATAATCACCGATGCGCTCAGCGCATAGTCGTACCAGCGCGCGTAGTTTACATGTTTCTTGAGGTTCTTGACGTACCATCGGTTCGCAAACGGTGATGCCACCACCAGATGGTCAATCGTTGAAATCAGTAGAAATAGCGCACAGAGGAGCCCCACGCGGACCTGGTAGATCGTGTTCTCGACCGGTGCGAGGACCTGCGTGGAGGCGTTCTTCCATTTATTTAACGATTTTCGTTTATTGCCGCGGAGAGCTGCGACAGCCATTTAACGTTGAGGGAGGCGTTGGATTTGCGCGCTTGCATTCGAAACGCGAACTAAGCGGCGACGTGCTAAGGCGTTCCCGAAGATAAATGCGAGGCCCCCAGAAAGAGTGGACCGCGTGCTGAGCAATCCGCGCCAAACCAAAGACTCAAACGAGCGATCTGCGTGCGGTATTTTTGGCCTCGCTGGAGGGGTGCACGCTTGGAGAGCGCGGCAATGGAACCGTCAGGCGCCGTTCAGCGGTGTGCGTCCCGCCACGCCGTCATGCCACCCTTCAAGACGAAGACTCGCTCAAATCCCGAGTCCCGAAGGATTCGAGCTGCGGCTTCTGAACGTCTTCCCGTACGGCACACAACAACGATGTCCCGTCGTTCCTGCGACGAGAGTTCGCCTATCCGCTGTTGAAGCTGCCCGAGCGGGATATTCAGGGCGCCGGGCAGCTGCCCCAACTCCCCCTCTAGTTCGTTAGGGTCTCGCACGTCGAGCACCAGCGGTGCCCCGTCTGAACGCAGTCTTCTAGCGAGCTCCTGTGGCGACACGTAGAACAAACCCTCCTGCGACTTATCGCGGAGCAGATCTGTATCGGTCAATGTATCCTCCATTATACACGCGGCTTATCACAGTACTGCTTTCTCCAGGCCTCACGGATGAATATTGCCTCAGCCGTAGGAAATCACTCTTCGAGCTCTTTGTAGCAGAGCCACCAATCGTAGTTGTCATACATTTTAGCGCGTTCTTTAGCAGTCTTTTCGTCGGCCGGCGGCGGTATAAGTACCTTGTTTCCGATAAGCTCGTTTTGCGGCCACCCAGCGGGCATAGCGACGCCGTATTTGTCAGCAATTTGGAGAGCTTTCACGGCTCGAAGAATTTCGTCCATATTTCTGCCGACTTCTTGCGGATAATAGATGATCAACCGAACGGTGCTTTTCGGATCGACGATGAACACTGCGCGCACGGTATTCGAGGCCTTGCCAGGGTGAATCATCCCTAGCATCGAGGCTACTTTGCCGGTGTCTGCAATAATAGGGAACGGAATTTCAACGTTCAGGTTCTGCTGGATCCACTCGGTCCACTTCATGTGCGATACTATTTGATCAACGGAGAGTCCGATGAGTTCACAGTCAAGCTGTTGGAACTGGTCGTATCGTTTAGCAAAGGCCACGAACTCCGTCGTGCACACCGGCGTAAAATCTGCAGGGTGACTAAAAAGCACGAACCACTTGCCGCTAAAAACATCCGGCAACGTCATCTTGCCGTGAGTGGTTTGAACTTCTATCTGCGGGAATCTATCCCCGATCAGCGGAATACCTCGCGCGGCTAGTGCATTTGCTGTCGCGCTTGTTGCAGCGCTTGCTGTATCAGATTGCATACCTTTTGGTCTCAAATCGCGCGGATATATACATTGCGCAAGAGGGTGAACAGCCCTCTCGTCCCACGGGAAAAACGCGAGCCGTCCATCTCGCCCTAGACTCTGACACGGTGCTCAAGACCCACGAGGGGAGCACGTCAAAACTGCTCATGGAGGGCGCATGCCTAAAGCACTCAAACGCTGATTTGCTTTTAACGGCCTCATAAGCTCAAAAGGTTCACTCAGAACTAATATTCTATGCAGAATATATTTATATTATGGGAAAAAGAGCGACAGACGCAAGGGCATCAAAAGCCCTCAATCAGTAAAACAGGAGAACTAGAATGAAGAAAGTAATTGTATCTCTACTAGCGCTCGTTTTTGTGGCGCTCGCAGCAACAGGCACAGTTTCAGCTCAGTGCGCGGCTAAACCCGCAGCCACTACAAGTACCAGTACATGCGCTGCGACGACGTGCGCTCAGTGTACGAGCTGCCAAAAGACTTCAGCGTGTCCTACGACAACGTGCGCTCAGTGTACGAGCTGCCAAAAGACTTCAGCGTGTCCTACGACAACGATGAAGTGCGCGAATTATCCGACAACGATGAAGTGCGCGAATTATCCGACAACGATGAAGTGCGCGAATTATCCGACAACGACAACGACCTGCAAGCATAACATGTTCGCGCCAGCGCAACATGCTGTAACGTGTCCTACGTGCCGGCTTGTATAGCGCCACACGCCTTCAAAGCAATCTCTTATCGATCGCGAGATTGCGTTTAGGCAAATCAACTAGCTTTTTTCAAACAGCTTTTAAAGCCGGGAGCTCATCTCCAGGCTTTTTGTTTCTTAAGCCTTCGACAAGCCCTAGCTGAAGCGAAAAGGACGCGACTTGCTGCTGTACAGCGCGTTGAGGCTTTTTTTCTCTGGATCATCTTGGGAAGCCGCGGGCGACGCAATCAGTCGAAACGTCGAACATTTCCTACGCCGCGTAGCGTAACTGAAAAAGACTGACATGAGCGCTCAATATAGCCATTTAAGTGCAATTTACCAGCTGACAATATCAAAACCTTTTTATATCTTAGATCAAAAAGAAGTTACGACATAGAAGTTGGGCGTAAGCCCTCTGTGTTAAACAAAAGGAGATGAATCATGAAGAAAGTTATCGTGTCTCTATTAGTGCTCGCTTTTGTGGCACTTGCAGCGACAGGCACAGTTTCAGCTCAGTGCGCCGCTAAGGCGACGACAAGCACCAGCGCA
>Ga0116119_1001082_pt1 | contig 12825 bp, 10 predicted proteins | sample June2015DPH_11_1_2_FD_89791 | JGI IMG/M metagenome (GOLD analysis project Ga0116119, IMG submission 89791) | Peatland microbial communities from SPRUCE experiment site at the Marcell Experimental Forest, Minnesota, USA - June2015DPH_11_100 | ecosystem: Environmental > Terrestrial > Soil >...
GAGATGGCCCCGGTGCTCAGGAGAAACATCCGGTGGCGCCCGTAAAACATGGTCTGCACCGGGTCGTTGAGCTTGGAGGCCTTGTCGGTAAAGTGGTGCAGCAGGTGCATGGCGTAGACGTAGAAAAAGGCCACGAAGAAATATTTGAACTGGGGTTCCACCTGCTGCAGCAGCGAGGACACGTAGCTGAGGGAGCCGGCGCCGGTGGCCACGTAGAGGTTGGACTTGAGGAAGAAGCGCCAGGCCCGGTAGAGGTAGTTGGTCCAGGAGCCGGGGCGGAAGGCCCAGGCGTGCTTCAAGGTGCTGACCACGTTGCCGGTGAGCCAGTGGGGGGTGGAGGCCCCGGCGGTCACCCCCACCGTGTGGTAGCGGCTCATCTCCTCCAGGTCCAGTTCCTGCTCGGTCTCCACGTGGTAAGTGGGGATACCGGTGGCCCGGGAGATCTCCACCAGGCGCTGGGTATTGCCGCTGTTGCGCCCCCCCACCACCACCAGGGCCTCGGCGTGGCTGGCCAGTTCCTGCACCTCCGCCTGGCGGAAGGCGGTGGCGTCGCAGATGGTGTTGAAGATGCGGGCCCCGGGGAAGCGGGCCTTGATTTCCCCCACCCGTTCCTCGAACAGGGCTTCGCTCTGGGTGGTCTGGGCTACCACGATGGGGACGCCCAGCTCCGGCAAGGCGGCCACCTCGCGGGTGCTGGTCACCACGTGGCCCCGGCCCCCGGTGTAGCCCAGCAGGCCCTCCACCTCCGGGTGGTCGGCGTCGCCGACGATGATGGTGGCGTGGCCCTTGGCAGCCCAGCGCCGGATGATAACCTGGACCTTGGCCACCCGGGGGCAGGTGGCGTCGATGATGCGGGAGGCGCCGCCCTCCAAATGCCGCCGCTCCCGCGGAGGGATGCCGTGGGCCCGGATCACCACCAGTCCCTCCGGCACCGCTTCACCGGGCTTGAGCACCGTGATCCCCCGCTCCCGCAACAGCTCCAGCACCTGGGGATTGTGGATCAGTGGACCATAGGTATAGATCTGGGTCTGAGTTTCGTTAATGGCCTCCAGGACCATCTCCAGGGCCCGCTTGACGCCGATGCAAAAGCCGGCGGTGCGGGCCAACACCACTTTCATCTGACGAACCTCCTCCCGCCTCCAGGCTGGCCGTTCCGGGTTTAGATCGTTTTCCGTTTTCTGTTTTCTGTCTCTGCTAAGGGGCCTTTGACTTTGATTTTGCCCTGGCTCGTTCCCAAGCTCCCGCTTGGGAACGCCCTTTGCCTTGCCAAGCTCCGGCCTGGCCCCAGCAGCACGCGTGAGGGCGGGCCTTCATGCTTGCCGCCCTGATGGTGGGCAGTGCCCACCCTACGTCTCTAGTCAATGGTAATTTCAACGATATCAACCTGTTATATTGATCCAACCAAATCCCTTCTCTTGAACTTTGAACTTTGAACCTTGAACCTTGAACCTTGCCCGGCCCCAAGCTCTGCTTGGGCAACTTACCGTAATGAAACGATATTTTAATTTTATTCGGCATTTACCCTTCACCTGGTTCAGGGTGGCGGGAAAAATAGGTTTTGCAATAACTGCTAGTAAAGTATCGCAATTTTCCCTGATTAAGGAAAGGAATTTAAGGTGGGCCATTCATCATCGGACTCTTAGAGTCATTTCCCCCTCTCTGGGAGGAGAGGGGATTAGGCTGCTGGCGCTAAAAATTTAGCGGCCCCCTATCGAGTCCAGCATCTCTTTGGCCCCGGCGTTTCCGAGATTTTTCCGGAGGGCGTCTCGAACATCTCCCGGACTTCCCGAACCTGGCCTTGCTGCAAATAGGCCCGCCCCGGATTGAAATATGGCTGGTCCAACTCGGGATTAACCGAGATTATGCAGCAGACTTGGCAGCCTATGCATAAAAATGATTTTGAGCCTGGATTATTCCGCAAGAATTGATGGAAATTGGCATAACGATATGATATAATGAGATATATTTGGCAATTAGGGGGTCTCCAAGATGCTCGATAGTGGTGAAAGCCAAAAAGAGATGATTCGGCCGGATTTTAACCGGGCCATCATGATAGATTTCCAAGGCGCCCAGATCTCATCCGGCACCGGCTTTATCCTAATTGAGAGAGATAGATGAGCGCTTCAGCATCATTGACCCCATGAGAGACTGCCTGGAAGACTTGAGATCACCTGCTCATACGAAACATGACTTGGTCCAGATGGTTCGTCAAAGGGTTTATCAAATTGCCGCCGGTTATGAAGATTGCAACGACGCCGATTTTCTGCGTATTGACCCGGCCCTCAGACTGGCTATGGGTAAAGATCATCAGGCTGGAGCCAGCCAGTCCATGCTCTCCCGGTTGGAGAATGACGTCCTGGGTAATGCCATGGGTTTAGAAGCCTTGGATGGCGCTCTCACCCGAGCCACCGACGCCCTACTGAAAAGGAAGAACAAGCGGCGGCTCATCATTGATCTGGATTCCACCGAGAAGCCGGCCCACGGCAAGCAAGAGGGAGTTGCCTACAATGGCCATTTTGCCAAGAACTGTTTCCAACCGCTTTTTGGCTTTACCAGCGAGGGTGACTGTCTGGGGGCCAAGCTGAGACCGGGTAACGTCCATTCCGCCGATGGCGTCTTGGAGTTCATCAACCCCATGGTGGAGCGCTATCGGGCCTGGTTCAAGCTTTTCTGGTTTCGGGGTGATGTTTCCTTTGCCAAACCTGAGATCTACGAGTATTGCGAGGAACAATGCCTCACCTACTTCATCCGGTTACCGGCCAACGAGAACCTGGATAAGCTAGTGGCGCCTCACCTCGGTCGTCCAGTGGGCAGACCGCCCAAGAGCGGCATCCAGGTCAAGACCGTTGACCTCCTCTACCAGGCCAGGAGTTGGAGCCGGCCTCGGCGGGTAGTGGCCAAGATAGAGTGGCACCGGGGCGAGTTGTTCCCCCGTATCGGGTTCGTGGTCACCAGTTCCAGGCTGCCGGCCGGCAAGGTGGCCAAGGTCTATAACGGCCGGGGGGATGTAGAAAACCGAATCAAGGAAGGCAAAAACACCCTGCGCTGGGACAAGACCAGTTGCCAGCGGTTCGAGGCCAACCAGGCCCGGCTCAAGATGGGGGTTCTGGCCTATAACTTCCTGCACATGATCCGGCAGTTCTATGTTTGGGGTGAAGAAGTGCGGCGGTCCATGGACTGACTGACCAAGCGTATGATTAAAGTGGGAGCCAGAGTCTCTTATCATGCCCGGAGGTGGTATGTTCATGTGGCTTCGGCTTTTCCCCTGGCCCACCACTACCGGGCGGTGCTGGCCTGGGGTCCTTAACCTCCACAGCAGTGATGTGTCTTGGGTTCTGAGAGTGTGGTGTGCCCAAAATTCAGGGAAAAAGTATTTTTTCAAGGAAACTTGTGCTACCATGGGGTCGACGAGAGGGTTCGGCTTCAAGAGCAGAAACTTTGCGGATTTTTTCCAGGCAAGAGGTCCCAAAAATCTTTTTTGGGTTGCCGTGGCCAAGGCTGCTGCATAATCTCGGATAAATAAATGTGGGTGATAGGCAAGCCCCAGAATAAACGACAAATGGATGGTTCCCTTGGTAATTGGGGGTCTCGCGTTGAATTTTTCTGGTCCAGCCATAAAACGGTCAGTTTTTGAAATCGGTAAAGATATCGTTTTAATTTTAGGGGGATTGGTTCTGGCGCTGGCCCTGGTGGAGGTGGCGCTCAGGTTTTATAATCCCCTGGGATTCAGGATTAAGGGAAATGAGATCGTCCTGCCGGTGAACCGGACCCAAGTCGTCCACAACAAGAAGTGCGGCAAACTCGACGAACTGGTAATCAATAAAAAGAATTCTTTGGGCTTCCGGGGTGAGGTTCTCCCCGAGGATTTCCACTCCCGCCTGTCCATCATCACGGTAGGCGGCAGCACCACGGAATGTCTGGCTTTAAATGAGGAAAAGAGCTGGCCCCAACTGCTGTTCAGGCGCTTGCAAAACTCCTTCCCGAAAGTATGGTTAAACAATGCCGGTTTGGGCGGCCATTCCACCTTTGGACATATTGTTTTAATGAAGGACTTTATTATTCATCTCAAGCCTAAGGTGGTTTTATTCTTAGTGGGAATCAATGACGTGGGGCGCAGCGATCTCGTGGAGAAAGAACATTTTCGGAGCCTGGGCAAGAATTTGGAAAAGCTTCTGGTGGCTGGAGCCGCTCATAGCGAAGTGGCCTCAGCCCTGTTAAATTTATATCGCTTTTATTTCCCGGCATCCATCCCGTTGAGGGAAGTTGGCGAACTTGACTTTCGCTCCAGTGGCACCAAAGAAATTCCCCCTAACAAAGAAGAAGCAATTCTCGCCAAAGATCGACAGACTTACCTCCAACCTTACCGCGAGAGAATGGAGACGCTCGTCAGCCTGTCGCAAGGGCACCATATTGATCCTGTACTTATCACCCAGCCGGTGCTTTACGGCACGGGGGTGGATGAGGTCACCGGAGTTCATCTGGATGAATTAGATGTTTATTCCTCCACCAACGGTAGGACTGGCTGGAGGGAATTGGAACTGTATAATGAGGTCACTCGGCAGGTGGGAAAAGAACATGGCATCCTGGTAATTGATCTCGCCCGGGAATTACCGAAAAGCTCACGCTATTACTATGATTGGGGCCATTATTCCAATGCGGGGGCAGAAAAAGTGGCCGAAATTATCGACTCCCAGCTTGCCCCCTATTTGGCGAAGAAATTTCCCGAATACTATCGCGGCACCAGCCTTGCTTACCATTAGCCGGCAACGACGAAGCTGAGATGATTAAAATCGCCATTACCGGGGGGGGGCCGGGCGGGGAAGAGCACCGTGGCCCGGATGTTTCGGGCTAAAAGGAACTTTTTTGGTGCGTAGGACGCACCCTACGGAAAACTTAAAAACCATAAGATCTATGAATCGGGGTAGGTGCATAATGCAATTTTAATTGCCTTTTCCCATTATGCCCTTATGGAGTGTAGGTTTCCTGGTTTTCGGGGTGGGGTTTTAAAGTATTTTAGCCGTTTTGATATACAAACCCCCTGCCTGGGGAGTCCCGGCTCCCTCCACAAGGTGGTAGAAAATCTACCACCAGCTCCCCCACCTCCCAAAATAAAAACCTTTGAGAGCGATGCGGGTAACCCTTTTCAGTCGGCTTACCCCGGATTACTTACTTGTGGTCCCATCTGAGGGGGGAACCACGAATAGGAGACTGGCTTGGATTCTAAAAAAAAATAATTACCGGGGCGCCTTGCCAAGTTGACTTTGCACATAGGAGATAACCGGCATAAAAAGGTCTCTTTATGGAGTGGTGGTAGCTGGACGGCCTGCCTGATATAGACGCATTCTGGATTCAATGTCTTTGGCGAGCTCGCTCATGTCTGCGGAATATGCCAGATCCAGTGCCTTTTGGGATGCCTGGATAGCCTCGGGGAAACGGCCAGCCTCAGCATAAGCGGCCGCCAGGGTATCCAGCATCTCCGGTTGTCCATATCCCGTAAGCTGGTTGGCCCTTTCGGCCATTTGCACCGCGGTAGCGCCGTCACGAATTTTCTGGTTACGAGCCGTAGCCAGAAGGCGAGCCAGGCCGTCAAGGGCCTCCGGGTAATTCGGGTTTAGTCGTATGGCCTCCTGGAAGTGCAATATAGCCTGATCTTCCTTATTCTGGGAGAGCAGGACAAGGCCCAGGTTGTTATGGACCTCGGGAGAGTTGGGCCGGATACTCAGAGCCTTTTCAAAATGGGCAACTGCCTGATCCGCCTTACCCTGAGAAAGCAGGGCAAGGCCCAGGTTGTTATGCACCATGGGAGAGTTGGGCTCGATACTCAGAGCCTTTTCAAAATGGGCAACTGCCTGATCCACCTTACCTTGAGAAAGAAGGGCAAAGCCCAGGCTGTTATGCGCTTTGGCATAGTTAGGCTGGAGCTGTAAAGCCTCTTCATAATGGGCCAGTGCCTGATTCACTTCACCCCGGGAAAACAAGGCATTCCCCAGATTGTAATGCGCCTTGGGATAATTGGGCTGAAGGCGTAAAGCCTCTTCACAATGGTTAATGGCCTGATCAACCTTGCCTTGAGCAAGAAGGGCAATGCCCAGGCTGTTATGCGCCAAAGCATTGTTTCTAGTTACCTGAAGGGTGTGGGCAAACAAGGATGCAGAATCGCGCCAATAGCCGACCTGCACCCAGGTACAGATCATTAAGGCCGACAAGACCACTCCGGCGCCCACGGGCAAAAGGAACCTGGGGGCGCGCCATCTGGCCCCAAGGTCAGCCATCCCATAGGCTACCATGATAAACAGACCGATAAGCGGCACATAAGTGAAGCGATCCGCCAACGCCTGCTCTCCCGCTTGTACCAGGCCAATGACCGGCACCAGGGTACCTAAATACCAGAGCCATCCCACCAGGAGATAAGGATGCCGCGAGGTCTGTCTGATTATTAATAGGGAGATGAAAACTAGCGTGAGGCTGGCTCCTAGCACCTGCCAAAGGGGGAAGGCATCCCTGGAATGCGGGTAAAAGACGGCCAGGCCGGATGGATAGATCATCCTAACCATATAAGTGACGTAGGTCACGAGGGCGTTAGCGAGACGGCTGGGTAAAGGAATATAGGCCAGTTGCGCTAACGCTCCCTGTTCTTTTTGCGCATAGATAGTAACCACGCTGAAGATCACTACCAGGGCAAGTAAAGGGATTTTCTCCCAAATTAAACGCCCGAGGGGAACACCGGACCGGGGCTTTTGGGCCCGGGAGTTTTTGGCTGATACAGGGGATTTCTGCGGCCAGCGGCCTAAAGGCCAATAGTCCAATAGCAGAAGGACAAAGGGCAGGGTCACCATCATGGGCTTGGCCATCAGCCCCAGGCTGAAGCAGACCAGGATTAACAAGTATCGTCTAATCCCTGGAGACTCCACATACCAGATATAGGCCCACATGCTTAACAGCCAGAAAAAGGTGCTCAGGACGTCCTTCCGTTCTGTCACCCAGGCCACCGACTCCACGTGCAGGGGGTGGAGGGCAAAGAGGGCGGCCACCAGGAAGCTGCGCCCCAGGGCCCGGGTGGTCCGGAGGAGCCACAAAAACAAGAGCAGGGCGTTGGCGATGTGGAAGAGCAGGTTGGTTAGAAGAAAGCCCCCGGGGTGCAGCCCGAAAAGTTGGCTGTCCACCATGAAGGAGAGCCAGGTCAGGGGAATCCACAAGCCGGCATGCAGGGTGGTGAAAGCCCAGACCAACCCCGTCAGGGTGAGGCCCCCCTGGATCGGGGGATTATCAGTGACGTAATGATCGTCATCGAAATTGATGAAGTGGTGGTTTCTTAGGTCTCCATAGACAGTAAGGGTGGCCACGACCAGGAAGAGGCAGGCTATTATTTTCCAGCGACGGGAGGGCATCTAGGCTCTTTAGAAGGCAGGTAATTTAATTAACCCAAACAGATAATTTCTCCCGGGGCCACCTCATCCCAGGCAAACCGGCTATCCGCTCATTTTCCGAATCATGGCTCCCCGCCTGGCAATAGGGGTAGCGCTTTGCAGAGGTCTTCATTATTTCAAAATCGAGGGAGGGATGTCAAGTGCGCCAGAGAGTATTTAACTTAAGGCGGATGGCTTTCTGGAAAATGAAGACCGCCTCATCAATTCTACCCATCCCGGCGAAGACGATGCCCCAGTTATTATTCGATCTTAATCCACAGCAAGGAGCCTATTGGCGAGGAGTTAAAAAAAGAGGCGAAGAGGCAAAGATGTTGCGCGACCAGTATCCGCAAGAGATTGTGGAAATATTTGAAAAACACGGATTTATCTGGGGCGGAAAGTGGTCTCACTTCGATCTGATGCACTTCGAATATCGCCCAGAATTATTGCAGGAATGGCGGCTCGTACAGGGAACCAGGGGGACCTCCATTATTTCTTATTATTCCAACACTTCATCTCTCAAGAAGGCCTCCAGTTTATCTGCATATTGTTTGTTGGCTTTGGCGTTCGGGTGGCCGTCATGAGGATAATCTATGTTTTCTTTAATATTCAGATCAACGGATATATCAACAGCCTTAAATCCATTTTCTTGGATGAATGACAACATTTCACGGGTTCCCTTACTCTGAGTGATGCCTGCAATAATCACGGGTATTTTATGTTCTTGCCCAGTAATGGCAAATTCCATGAGCAGTGCTTTGGTGACCTCGCGAATGTGATGATAACGCTCTTCAATTTTATCATATTTTTGTTCGATAAAATATATGAAGGCCGAATATCTTGTAAGTGGAAATTCATGGAATTCAACTTTTCCTCGGTAATAATTGAGGTTGCCATTCTGGTCCAACCTGGCATAGGGATAATCTAATTGCCCCAGTTTATTATACGGGCCGATTGCTTTCTGCCAATTTCTTGAAAAAATGTTTCTTTCGTCATGCCAACTGGCGAAAGCCAGCACGACCATTTTTGGGAGCCGCCCACTTTCGAGGGCCTGGCGAAATTGCAGCAGTGATTGTACTGTGCTATAGGCGTCCACCCCAAAATTGACCACTTCATACTCAGGAAATCTTTCCTGTAGCAACCAAGGGAAAGTCTCTTGATCATTCAAACTCCATCCGTAGGTAAGAGAGCAGCCGAAGATCCAAATCTCTTCTTTCTTTCCGGCTTCTCCGTAGGTGCTTAATGGATGGGTTATTCGATGTGTATTTGGCAAGTTAGTAACTTTGAAGGAGTAACCATCAGATAAGGTTACAGTCAGCTCCCCTGGAATATTGGCAAATCCGAGCGTAGGATTTTTGACGTATAATTTCCCCCCAGGATTGACTTTTATGAGTGCCGGATCACCCGCTCGCCATGGCTGGAATCCTTTCAAACGCAGGATAATCTCTGAAGTAATTATGGCAAACACTGCCAGGATCAAAAAATAAACTCCAAAGAATAATAGCTTCTTTGGAAGCGTAATCTTTGAGGTGGTTGAAGAATTTTCCATGTCTCTCATTTATAACCGAGATTATGCGGCAGCCCGGGTCATCCCGGTCAATAAATGGTTTTTAGGCCTCCCATCCCGGTTTCCATCCCGAAGAGGCTCCTCTTCTGGCAGCCAACTCATCTTCTAGGGCGTAGGAGAGCACAAAGATACTTCACAATGGCCCGGCGGCAAACCGCAGCTTTCTTAGGGAGTGCCGGAATCGACCAGATGAGGTGGTATTCCAGGAGTTAGAATTTTTTCTGAGCCTCGGTTCTTAAAAAATCTTGGGGCATTCCCGCCAGCGGCTTGCCCGGGGCCTCCCCGGCCAGGAGCCGCTCCTTCAAAACCTCTTCCAGGCGGCTGGCCACGATTTTCCGGCCCGGGTCCAGGAGGTGGATGCCGTCCGATTGATAAAGGGGCTCCCCCCGGTCGCACAGGATGTTGCGAAAATTGATGAAATAGGGCTTCTCCTGTAGCCGGCCCACCAGGGCCTGATAGCACACCATAAAATTATCGCGTATGGCCAGTTTTTTTCCCAGGACCACGTCTTCCTGCGCCCGGACCCTGGCGGCCACCGGCTTCGTCTCCGCCCACCAGCAAGGCTGATAGACCAGCAGGAATTTCGCCCCGAAGCCGGCGGCCAGCTTATCGAGGTAATCGTACCGCTGCGCGCAACTGTCCGCAAATTGCCGCAGCTCCGAGCCCTCTGGGTCGATGTGCAGGACGCCCTGCCTTATTTTGTCATAAAGTTCATGGGTGAAGGAAGACCACATGGCCGCATTCAGGGGCTTCAGCAATCCGAAAAGGCTGCGGTGGTAATCCTCGATCATGCCCCGCACCCGTTCGTAGCCGTGGTGGGCATAAGGGTTGCGGTCTTGGGCGAAATAAGCGGAGTCGTTGCCGCCGTCGTAAAAGACGATCAGGGACGGGGCACGGTTTTCGATGAGGAGCTTCTGCAGGTACTTGGTCTCCATCAGAGAATTGAATCCGTCTTGCCCAAAGTTGACCATGGTGGCCGGCCGATCCGGCTCCTCCCGGTTCCAGTTCAGGGCCAGTAAGCTGGGAATGGTGCGGTCGTCGAAGTCGGTGGCGCCCCGCATGGTAGACCCGCCGAACAGCCAAAAGGTCCAGGCCCCTGGCCCCGGCGCCGCGGGATTGTTCAGGGTGGGCCGCACCCCCTCCAGAAACAGGGCGTAGGGGTCGTAGCTGACCTTCTCCCCATCCCGGATTTGCCCGTAAATCCAGTAGTTGCTCAAGCAGATGATCAGGAAGCTGGTGATCTCCACCAGGATGATGCCGGCGATGACCCACTTGCACAGTAGGAACAGTCGCGAGAAGATTCGTTTCAATTCCGGCCCTCGATTTATCGGTCAGCTCGCTAAACTTTGCTATTATACACCTGGAAACCAAGAAACTGGATGGATTAAAATTTTCCTGCCGCCCTTTTTTCCCCGGTGTCCGTATCGCCCTCCCCTCTCACCCTCATTAACCTGGGGATGACCTTTCTCATCGGCGAGACCTGCCTGGGCTGGGTGGGAGTCTTTATCTACCTGCCGTTTCTAACCTGGCTGGCCCTCAAGCACCTGCCCGGCTCCGGCCAAGTGCGGTAGCAGGACCTGGAGGGCCTGGGCCAGCCGCGCCGCGGCCAGCCGGCTGCGGCGCCAGAGGTGGAGCAGGTCCGCCATGCGGCGGGGGTCCCCCGCCAGCCAGCCCAGGGCGTCCATCCACCCGGGGGTCCCGGGGTTCGGCTGGGGCCGCGCCAGAAACTCGGGGATCTCCTCAGCCGCGGTATCGGTAATCGCCCGGAGGCCCAGGAAAGGAAGGCACTCGGCCCGGGCCACTTCGGCCACCGCGGCGGTCTCCAGGTCCAGCACCGGCCGGCTCAGCCGCGCCAGGGCTTCCCCCAGGCCGCTCTTGCGTATAATCCGGGGCGTGGTGATGATACTGCCGGCAAAGGCTGAAGGCCCCGCCGCGGCCAGGGCCCGGAGCAGCTCCGGCAGGGGCCGGGGCGGCGGCGGCGCCGCCACCGGCTGCAGCAGCCGGGTCACCGGATCGTAACTGGCGAAATATTCTCCCAGGACCAGGTCTCCGGGGCTCAGCTCCGGGCTGACGGCGCCGCCGAACCCCAGGGAGAGCAGCAGGCGGGGCCGGAAACGGCTAACCAGGCGGGAGGCCGCCTGGCGGGCCGCCTCGGCGCCCAGACCCGTGAGGGCCAGCAGCCCCCACCCCGGTCCCACCGCCAATTCCCAGACCGGGCCTTCCACCCCGGCCCGGCGGCGCCGGGACCGGCTGCGGCGCAAAAAAGGCCGCACTTCCCAAGGAAGCGCGGCCAATAACAGCATCCGGCAAGGCCCGGTGGCGCCCAGATCCGGCGAGCCATCCGGCATCAGGACTTGGCCACCGGCAGGTGGTCCCCGCCCTGGGGCGCCGGCGGCGCCAACTCAGTCTGGGAGACCAAGGTGGCCACCTGCTTCGGCCGCCGCCCGCGGCGCCCCTGCACCAATAGGCTGCCGTTCTTATGCAGCACGGTGCGATCATCCAGGATGATCAAACCGTGGCGCTCGGAAATATTGGTGTAATACTGGTATTTCAAGTGCCGCTGGTTGAGGCGGTATTTGAAAAACAGAAAGAACATCAGGTAGATGACCACGATGAGGCCCAGCCCCGCCAGCACGTAACTGAGGAAGATAAAGGCGTTATAGCCCAGGGAACTCAGCCAGGCCATGATGTGGTTCATGTTGTACAGGGCCAGCACGGTCACCAGTAGCAGGAAGAGGATGGCCAGATAGGGCAAGCGCTTGAGCTGGACGATTACCGCTTCCATCTGGGAGCCGGATGCCTCGCCTTCCCCGGTCTGCGCTTCCGGGTCCCCCAAAAAGTGGTTGAAGCCAGTAACGATGACCCCCATGAGAAAGGTGACTACAATGGGGAAGGCGAAGGCCACAAAGACATACTCCCGCCAGGGAAATGCGGTCTGCACCCGGTGGTATTTATCATCCGAAGCCCACAGCACCACCACGATAAAAATGACGATCTCCAGGATGCCGATGAGCTTAAGGTAATCAAAGAAGAGCTTTTTACGTTCTGCCTTGTTGAAATCACTGGCAATTTTGGACATGCCGCCGCCCGCCTCAGGCTATTCGAAGTACCTATAAAATAACCCCTAAACCTCCCCGGGTCAATCCCTTTCTGGATGGGCCTGGCCCCAGTTCCGGGTTTCCGGGGCCCGAGGCCCTGCGGCGGACCAACAGCCTTCAGGGGCAACGGGGATGATTCCGGCGGGCAGTCGTGAGCCCCTTCCCGCAAAAAAGGCGGAACGGCGGGCGCCCCGTCCGTTCCGCTCCTGCTTGCCACTAATTCTTAATAACCCGCAATGCCATTTCCTGGGGCACTCAGAGAATGCGGCACTTCCCCCTTCCCTCTTTGCGGTTCCGGGCGCACCCCCCGCCGCCGCTGCCTCCTTCCCTTCTCGGGGGAAGCACTCACCTCAGCCATGGGGCAAGGTCACCACAAAGTTGGAACCGTCCTGCCTCGGTTCGTAACGAAGGTCGCCGCCGTGCCGGGAGACGATGTCCCGGCTGAGATATAGGCCCAGTCCCATGCCCTCGCCGGAGCCTTGGGCCCGCCGCATCTTTTTGGCGAAATTGGAAAACAGCATGGAACGGTACTCCTCAGGCACCAGCTTGCCGGTGTTGTGAACATTGAGACGGCAATTGGTCCCCTGCTTTTGCCAATCAATGACGATGGTGCAGCCGGCGCCTCCGTGTTTGATGGCGTTATTGATCAGATTCCGGAAGACGCTCTTGAGCTCCAACTTGCTGCCCTTCACCGGGATGACCGCGGCTGGACGCCGTTCCAGGCGATTGTCCAGGTTTATCCGATGGTTACGGA
>Ga0116119_1001115_pt1 | contig 12551 bp, 10 predicted proteins | sample June2015DPH_11_1_2_FD_89791 | JGI IMG/M metagenome (GOLD analysis project Ga0116119, IMG submission 89791) | Peatland microbial communities from SPRUCE experiment site at the Marcell Experimental Forest, Minnesota, USA - June2015DPH_11_100 | ecosystem: Environmental > Terrestrial > Soil >...
CTGTCGCTGGGATGTGATTGCGGGTACAGAGTGTAGGTGGGAGCCTTCGAAGTCAACTCTTCGGGGTTGATGGAGGCAACAATGTAACACCACCTATCTGCGGTCGCATCTCTAACTGTACCTTAGCGTACAGAACAACGGCTGGCGGGCAGTTCGGCTGGGGCGGCACCCCCTTGAAAAAATATCAAGGGGGCCCAAAGCTTGGCTCATCCGGGACAGAAACCCGGAGTAGAGGGCAAGACCAAAAGCCAGGCTGACTGGATGCTCATCAGCAAGGCATCCAGAGGCGAAAGCCGGGTCTAGCGATCATTCATGTCCCCATTGTTGGGGGCTGGATGTGACAGAAAAATTACCCCGGGAGTAATTGGCTCGTCTCCTCTGAGAGTCCCCATCGACGAGGAGGATTGGTTCTCCGCCGTCGTCCCTTCCCATCCTGGGCCCGCAGCAGGGTCCAAGGGCGCGGCTGTTCGCCGATCAAAGGGGAATGCGAGATGGGTTTAGACCGTCGCGAGACAGGTCGGCCTCTACCTGCTGGAAGTGCTGGTTGCCTGAGGGGAAGGCGCCCCTAGTACGAGAGGAACGGGGTATCGCAGCCTCTAGTTTACCGGTTGTCCGACAGGGCACTGCCGGGCAGCCACGCTGTCGAGGATAATGGCTGAAAGCATCTAAGCCAGAAGCCTCTCCCGAAAATAGGCAGCCATTCTAACCCACGACACCCGGCAACGGGCGTCAGGGTTGGACAAGGGCTCCCAAAGAAGATGGGTTTGATGGAGCAGGCGTGTACGCACGAAGACTTCGGTCGACGTGTTTAGCGTGCTGCCCCCAATCGCTCAAGGTGCTGGGCTGAAAACTGGATTCACACTCGGGCGTAATTCGAATAGGCCTATGCACGGTGAACACCACAACCACCGTTATTTTTTCGGCCATTTACCCGTAAGATGACGGGACGATGGGTCGCTGAACCGGCTGATTTCTGCACTGTTTTTCTTGTTGGGACTGGTTTTGGGTTTGTCGAATGGGATTCCGACGGAAGCTACTACATACGTCACTTGCCGTTGCTGGGTCTTGAGTTACCTGCGGGGCCGCTCAATGGCCGCGCGTCCGTTCCTCTTGACAAGCAACTTCTTGGGCGCGCGAAGGCGTCGGAGTTCAGTGAGGCACCGGCTTAGGTCGAATGTCCATCCCTCTTCATCGTCGAACAGTTCATAGGATATTGTCTGTGTCTCCCGAGCGGAGAAGTCCAACCTAACCGAAGAGAAATCGTTGAGCATTCTCGCTTTGGCCATCTCGGAGAAGAAATCGAACATGCTTAAGAGCTGAGATTGGAGAATGGTCGTTCGCACAATGAGAGTGTTTTTGCGGAGAACCTTCGAGAAGCCTATAATGAAGAATAGGTCGTCTATGAGAGAGACTAACTTGTTTAGCGACGATTCACTTGTGAACTCGAGCATGATCTCATGGTACGCTGAGACCTCCGGAGGGTAGGGATGGACGTCAAGCGCGAAGCTGCCGATTATCCCGTTTGGAATCAGCCTCTTATCATAGCGGTATTTTGCGCCGGGGAGAGTCATCTCAAGCATCGAGGCAAGGTCCGTGTATCTCCTTCGGCCATTCTTCTCAAGTTCCTTTACAATAAGCAGGTCTTTCCTGTCAGCGAGATTGGGATAGCCGTCAGGGTCTGATATAGTTCGTTGAGGTTTGATCTTCTTGAGGGTGTTGAACCATCGTTCCCATGGAATCGTCCATTGATTTGCGGCGGGATTGTAGTATTTGAAGTTAGGAAAGTTCGGTTGCTGTTCTCCGGTCTGAATGATTTCGAAGCGAGTGATCAATCCTAGTCTGAGGACGGATCGCAGATACTCTTTGAACTCATCAAGAAACTTGACGGGGACGGCGTGAACTGAGTGGTGTGTGAATGCGCCTTCGCAGCGGTTGATTGACCACCACCAGTTGGGTATCTTGAGAGCCGCCTCCGCGCGATCCTCATAGCCTGATCTTGCGGTGACCAAGACTACTAGCCTTGTCATGCCGAACCTCGATATGTTGGGAATCAAGTAAGCAACACGCCGAGAACGGGCTTCAAGTTTTGCCACGCGATGGTACACCGAGGTGAATGGAATATTGGTCCGTCTGGACACTTCTAGGAGGTTCCTCGGGCCGTATTTCCACATGGCGGAGAGTATCTTGATGTTTGTTCGGTCGAGTTGCTTCGCCATCTCTCTGACTGGTTTGACGGTGTCCGTGATGTGCACGGTTTCTGTCTGCAATGCAAACAACTGCGATTAGTACTGCTACCTGAGTTTATTATTCTTATCAAAAAATATGAAATGGGAGTTTTGCTTCGAGGGTTAACAGGCTTACAGTAGAATGGCTGCGATTATGTTGTGAGTGCCTCCTCCGCCCGGGTCGCCCGCACTGACGTGAGTAAGGGTCAGCGCTACGGTCAGTAGAACGGACGCGGCAAGGGCGAGGAACATGAACTTGTTCATGCTTGGATTCACCTCCCGTATATGAAGCAATGTCAAGGTACTTAGTTTTTTACAAGAACAGGTTAAAGAGCAGGTAATCGATTTCCCACCGAGCGTGGGAGTGCGCAGAGTCAGTTTTGTGCGATCATTGCGAGGCCTTAGAGAAGACGTTGGTTCCTCTTCTGGGAGCCAAGACGACCGAGATTATTCTTGGGAGAGTGAAGCGAGAATTGCACAGCGATTTGGCTGTGGAGGTTAGATTCAACCGCAAAATTCCGGATGTTGGGCTTGGCCGGATTGAACCGGGGACGCGGCGACCTCTTCTAGCCGGTCAAATCAGAAGGGGTAGCAGAATGAATCGTAATTCTAAATAGTGCAGAGGCAGCTGGCTTTTACGAGCTGTCGGAATTGAAGGGTTCTGTTCTGTGATTCCCCCACGTTTTGATTACGTCGCGCCGCGTGAGTTGGCCGAAGCTGTCGACTTTCTTGAAAAGCATGGCGATTATGCAAAGATCCTCGCTGGAGGACACAGCCTCATTCCTTTGCTGCGTTTCAGATTTGCAAGCCCCAAGTATCTGGTGGATATCAACGGCATTTCCGATCTCGAGTACATGCGCGAATCTGATGGCCACCTGCATATTGGGCCCCTCACTCGCTATGTAGATGTCGAGAGCTCGAAGTTAATTCAGTCGAAATATGCGGCACTGTCGGATGCGGCTGGGCATATTGCTGATCCACTGGTTAGGAACATGGGCACGGTTGGGGGCAACGTTTGCCATAGTGACCCAGCGAACGACCTGCCCGCGGTCATGTTGGCTCTCGGAGCCTCAATCATTGCAGTTGGTCGTGCTGGTGAACGTGTCATCCCCGCTGAAGAGTTCTTCGTGGACACTTTCCAGACTGCACTGAAGCCAACCGAACTCCTCAAGGAGATTCTGGTACCGATTCCTCCTGCACGCACGGGGAACGCTTACCTCAAGTTGGAGAGAGGAGCGGGCGACTTCCCCGTGGTCGGCGTCGCAGCCCAAGTAAGACTTGATGAACAGGGCAGCTGCGAAGCCGTTGGGCTAGGTTTGACAGCGGCCGCTCCCAAGGTGCTCAAACCCAAACGTGCGGAGACCTTTCTCGAAGGTAAGAGGCTCAGTGAGAAGGAGATTCAAGAGGCAGCGTCTCTTGCGGCTCAAGACGCACAACCAGTATCCGACATACGCGGTCCAGCAGAATACAAACGAGAAATGGTCCAGGTTTTGGCGTTTCGAGCCTTGCAGCAGGCTCTAGAGCGAGCACGAGGAGGGGCCTGAACATGTCTCTGCACCACATCGTTGTGACGGTGAATGGAGAGAAGCGCGAAGCCGAAGTAGACTCGCGCCTGCTTCTGGTGCATTTCCTCAGAGAGACGCTGGGGCTTACGGGCACACACATTGGTTGCGATACAAGTAACTGCGGCGCATGTGCAGTGATAATGGATGGCAAAGCAGTCAAGTCCTGCACGATTCTCGCCGTGCAGGCAGATGGGAAGGAGCTACTCACTGTTGAGGGGTTAGCGAAGAATGGAAAGCTCCACCCCGTGCAGGAGGGCTTCCTGAAGAAGCACGGTCTTCAATGCGGTTTCTGCACGCCAGGAATGCTCATGACATCGTACTGGCTTCTTCAAAAGAACCCGAATCCAACGGAAGCGGAAATTCAAAGGGGAATTTCCGGAAACCTCTGCCGATGCACAGGTTACGTCAAAATTGTCGAGGCAATCCAATACGCGTCGCAGAAGATGAGGGAGAGCAATGCACAAGTTCAAACCAAATGACGGATATCAAGACCGTTCTGTCACACAAAGAAACTTGGCGGGTGGTTATCCATGAGCGACAACTTGCGTCGCCTTGTCGAAGGTCGAGGACAGTTCGTGGACGATTTGCATCTCCCGAACATGCTCCACCTAAAGCTGGTGCGAAGTCCCTATGCTCGGGCGCGGGTTGCGAAAGTGAAAGGAGGAATAAACGGTTCCGAAGTCAAGTTTGATTTGGTGTCGGTAGGCGAAGGCGCGTCCGATGAGACCCAGACCGTTGCTTACCCTGTCCTCGCGTCGGATTACGTTAACTATGCCGGACAACCTGTCGCTGCCGTATTCGCAGAGGATCTCTACAAGGCAACGGACAAGATAGAAGAGGTGGAAGTTGAGTATGAACCACTGAAGCCTGTCGTTGATCCGGAAGAGGCTTTGCGCTCTGAGCCAATTCATCCCGGCACAAAATCCAACATCATCAGCAGTGTTCAACTTGGCAAGGATTTCCGTGTCCCAAATGCCTACGTGGAGCTTGAAGAGGAATTTGCGAACGAGAGGATAATTACCGACCCACTAGAACCCCGCGGACTCGTCGCGCATTTCGACGGATCGAGACTAACCGTGTGGGCGTCGACTCAGTCTGTTCACAGTTGGAAAGAAGGCATCTGTGATTGCATGGGTCTATCCGCTGACAAGGTGAGGGTTATCCAGTTGGACACTGGAGGAGCATTCGGCAGCAAGAGCAGTCTCTACCCTGAGTACGTGGTCGCCTGCTACCTCTCAATGAAGACGCGAAGACCTGTGAAATGGATCGAGACTCGTTCCGAGCATTTGTTGGTTACCCATCAGGGCAGAGGCACTAGAGCCAAAATGAGAATCTTCGCAGATAGAACTGGCGTCGTGTATGGCTTGAAGGGGGACTTGCTTGTAGATGCGGGAGCATATCCTGTGGGGATGGGAGCCTTCGCGCCTGGTTGGATAGGATTCCAGGTGACTGGACCATACACTTTCTCCCATGCCCTTGTCAACGCGAAGTCCGTGTACACAAACAAAGTTCCTTTGGGGCCGTATAGGGGAGCTGGAAGGCCTGAGGCAGCATTCTTCATTGAAAGGATGATGGACCTGCTAGCCGACGAACTTGGCATGGACCCTGTTGAGGTCAGACTCAAGAACGTCAGTGGCGAACCATTCGTTTCGCCGCTCGGCCTGAGAACTGAACCATTCAAGCCGTTCCTTGAATCCGCCGCGCGCGAACTAGATTATCAAAACAGAGCACGAAAAGGAGCCGTGGGCTTCTCATGTTTCGTACTGATCCCTGCGATTCAACCTGGAGAATCGGCACGAGTGGCGATTGCGAAAGGGAAGGTCAAGGTTTGGATGGGTGGCTGCGCGCACGGTCAGGGTCATGATATCCTAGCGAAGGTGCTTGTAAGTGAGGAGTTGGGTGTTCCAGAAGCTTGCATTGAAGTTGAGAAGGGTGACACCGACCAATTGAGCGAAGGTGTTGGAACTTGGGGCAGCAGAACCACCATCGTGGGAGGAGGGGCCCTTGTTCAGGCTTGCCGAAAAATCAAGGATGAGGCCAAAAAGGCACTAGGGGACTACAGCTCTGATGCCTTGCTCGATCATGAGTTTGATGCTGAAGTCTTCTTCTCCCGGCGTGAACCGCTGAACTCATTCGGAGCGAACTTGGTATCTGCATCCGCGGGCGAATTCGGTGTAATACGAATTGATGAGTGCATGGCTTACTACGACGCCGGGCGAGTTCTTAATCCGGCAATGGTTGAGAGTCAGATAATAGGCGGCTCCGCACAAGCGATCGGGCAGGTGCTGTATGAAGAAGCCAAATATGATGAAGATGGCCAGCTGCTCGCAGCCACTATGGCAGAAGCAGGAATGCCAAAGGCCCAACACATGCCCAGGTTCACAATCAAACTGGCAACCAACACTTCGTCCCCCAACCAACCAAGAGGAGTCGGAGAAAGCCCAACAATGGGCGTCCCACCCGCCGCCGTCAGGGCTATTGAGAAATTGACCCGTAGGAAACTCACAGAGACACCAATTCGACCAGAGGACATTTCATCCAAGAAACTTGCGAAATGAACTAGCAGAGTCACAGTGGGCACGCTATGGTGGGCCTGGCCGGATTTGAACCGGCGACCCCACGATCTCTGAGCAGCTGATATCAGTCGTGTGCTCCAACCATGCTGAGCTACAGGCCCGTTCGCTGGTCGGTGGTGGTGTTTTCGCTTTAAGCATTTGTCGGGTGCAAGGTATTCGGGCTGATTGGGTCTTGATTGCGTCGTAGTATATTCCAACTATAGAAATCATGCGTCACTATAATTAGCATATACATAGTGGTTCAAGTGCATACTGGTGACGCGACAAGTGCATGAGGTAAGATTTCACGGAAGAGCAGGGCAGGGCATCCTAACGGCCAGCCGACTGCTCGCTCAAGCAGCGATTTTTGATGGCAAGTACGCGCAAGCGTTTCCCGACTTCGGGCCCGAAAGACTGGGCTCACCGGTTCAGGCGTTCTGCCGAATCGACGACCAACCCATAGAGATCAGAAGCCAAGTGTACACGCCAAACGCGGTCGCCGTCTTTGAGCAAAGCCTCCTGAACCTCGTTCCAGTGACGAATGGCATGGTATGTAAGGGCAATTTCGTTGTGAACGCCACAGACGCAGCGACGCCTGCTGTTAAGAAGTTGAGTGATGAATCAAAAACAGCTCCATACGTCATTGACGCATCGCGCATCGCAATGGAACTGATTGGCTCGCCTACGGTGAGCACAATCATGCTGGGGGCTCTGGCGAGTGCATCAGGTTTTGTCAGCATTGATGCCTTAGAATCGGTTGTCAAACAGAGGTTTCACGGTAACATGGGAGAAGTGAACGCGAAAATGGTCAGAATGGGATTCAAAGAGGTGCGCCAAGCATGAGCGCAACTAAACCTGGTTGGCGCCAACTCACAAGAGGCGCTGTCGTGACCCAACCGAGCTCGGCGAGAGAATTCAAGACAGGGAGCTGGCGCACCCAGAAACCCGTCCTAAATGAGGCCAAATGCACGAATTGCTTATTCTGTTGGATCTGGTGCCCCGAACCCGCAATCGTACGAGGACCCAAGAAAGTCTCCTTCGACTACGATTACTGCAAAGGATGCGGCATTTGCGCAGTCGAATGTCCCGTTCACGCAATAGCGATGGAGGAGGAGCACTGAAAGATGATGAAACCTCAGAAAGTAGAACTCGTGCCGATGAGTGGGTCGGAAGCCGTCGCCAAAGCGGTAATACAATCGAACGTGGACTTCACTTCCGCCTACCCGATCACCCCCCAGACCATAATTGTCGAGCGGCTTAGCGATCTCGTAGCAACCGGAGAGACCAAAACAAGTTTCGTAAACGTAGAATCAGAGCATTCCGCGTTGTCAGCATGCGTAGGGGCAAGCCTAGCTGGAGGGCGAGTTTTTACAGCTACTTCAAGCCAAGGGTTAGCTTTGATGCACGAAGTCCTGTACCTTACTTCAGGCCTCAGGTGCCCGATTGTTATGGCCGTCGCCAACCGCGCCCTCTCGGCGCCGATTAGCATCCATGGCGACCACTCAGACATGATGGGTTCTAGAGATTCCGGTTGGGTACAACTGTACGTTGAAAACGCGCAAGAGGCCTACGATTGGATTATGCTTGCCTACAGGATTGCTGAGGATGAGCGTGTGGCGTTGCCATTCACCGTGAATATGGACGGCTACGTGATCACACATTCGGTTGAGGCAATGTCCCTGATTGACGACGAGACAGCGCACAAATACCTGCCACCGAGACAACCGCTCCTGAAACTAGACCCACAAAAACCCGTCACGTTCGGAACGCTAACGCTACCCGACTACTACTTCGAGTTCAAGCGCCAGCAGGAAGAGGGAATGCGGAACGTGCCAGCTGCCTTCGCGGACGCCACAAAGGAATTCGCGGACCTTACTGGCAGACGATACGAACGTTTGGTTCCATTCGAACTTGAGGACGCAAAAGTCGCAGTCGTCTCGCTCGGAAGTGCCTCGGGAACTGTGAGGTGGGTAGCGAGAAACCTTAGGAAGAAGGGCCTACCGGTGGGTGCGTTGAAAATCGCACTCTATCGCCCGTTTCCACATGAGGAGGTTGGGAAGATGCTTGAGAACATTGACGTCGTGATTGTGTTGGAGCGCGCACTTAGTCCGGGTTCACATTGCGGGCCACTTGGAAGCGACGTAGTCTGCTCACTTTACAACCGCTCGGCGCAGCCGCAAGTGTTAGACATAGTCGCCGGCTTAGGTGGCCGCGATTTGTCGCCAGATAGCATCGAAAAGATCTTCCGAACCGGACTGGAGGCTACATCTAGGCCTACTGGTCTTGAGATGGAGTTTGCAGGAGTGCGTGATTAGAAATGGCCACTTTAAAGGAACTCCAGGTACAGGAACTGCTCGGACCTGGCCACAGGCTTTGCGCCGGGTGCGGAGGCGCAATCACCGCACGCATGACCCTCAAAGCAATCAAACGACCCATGGTCGTAGTGAACGCCACGGGCTGCTTGGAAGTAGCAACAACCATCTACCCATACACCGCCTGGGGCGTCCCATGGGTACACGGCCTATTCGAAAACAACTCCGCAATAGCAAGCGGCATCGAAACCATCCTGAAAGCCAAGAACGGCGGAAAATTGGACACCGACATTATCGTATTCGGCGGTGACGGAGGAACATTCGACATCGGCCTACAGGCCCTATCAGGGGCTTTCGAAAGAAGGCACGACTTCGTGTACGTGTGCTATGACAACGAGGCTTACATGAACACGGGGATACAACGCTCGGGTGCAACTCCTGAGGGAGCTTGGACCACCACAACCCCAGTAGGTGCTGCGTCGCCAGGGAAAGTGGGGCCGAAGAAGGATCTGATCGCAATCAGCCTCGCGCACCACATCGACTACGCCGCCACCGCATCTACTGCCTATTGGAATGATTTCATCACCAAAGTTCAGAAGGCAGCTGCGGTTGAAGGACCAGCGTTGATTCACGCGATCTCCCCTTGCCCGTTGGGTTGGCGGTTCAAAACCGAGCAGACGATTCAAATGGGTAAGTTGGCGGTGCAGACTCGTTACTTCCCACTGTACGAAGTTGAGAAGGGGAAGTACAAGCTCAGCGTCAACCCGCACCAAGAGCCGTTGGAAAAGTTCCTCAAAATGCAAGGACGCTTCAACCACCTCTTCAAACCAGAATATGCGGGTGAACTTGAGGCGTTAAGGAACCAAGTTGACCAGAAATGGAATGCACTACAGGAGCTCTGCCAGGGAAGGCATCCCACATGGAACGGCTCCAATATTACAACTCGTCCCACTCCAACCCCTACTGCGGCGAACTAACGCCAAGGAGGTGAGACGTGGTGAAGACGGTTGGAAGATGTGCTGAATGCCGGGACTGCTACGGAAGCGATTGCACCCCGTGCACGATCTGCGGAGCGACCCCATACGACGCCTGCATGCACTGCCCGCCAAGCCTAATACTCGGCGGTTAGACTGACCCCTCGTTAAGACAAGCGCGTAAGTCGGCAAGTCCAAGCTGGTTCTCGTTTCTGGTTAGCTGGCTCTCTCGAATAAACCGTTTAAATCAGGGCGGGTTTTCTTAGGCCGCGAGGGCCGGTAGTTCAGCCTGGTATACCCCAAGAATCATCAAGGGCCAAAGAACGCCCGGTTCGCATAAGTTCCAAGAAAAACCGGGAGGCCGCGGGTTCAAATCCCGCCCGGTCCACCAAATTCTCGAAGCCTGTCACTTAACCTCGTGCGATTCTTGTACAATCCGCGAGTCAAATATCATGAAAGACGAAACCTAGACTCTTGTCTTGTTCAGCTATGTCGGCGTCTGGGGCTAACGAATGGAATAATCTGCTTCCAAATCTCGACAGGGGAAGAAGTGTGGAATCAATCCTTCGATCAAGCAGACGCACCACGCATACACAGTGAGCCCCTTCGACCCCACCATCCCTGCCCGTGAATAGCATGTGCTAGGCACCTTTTTTCTGGGCCGTCTTACCGCGCATGCGCGAGTGCTTGATTCAATGTGTGGTGTGCTTTTGTGGGGAAAACATGTCACTCATCCCTAACTCCAGTGGAGAAAATGTCGGTATGACGCTGGGATGAGGCTTGTTAATGATGAATGGTTTGGGGTGTTCGACTGCAAAATTAGCATCCAAAATCCGCAGAACAAGCTCTCGTGGCTGTGGGGGGGGGCCACTAATGGCTCCGGATCAAGCGAAACCGGTTGAAAAAGCTCTGGAGTTCCCACCCCGCAAAGGTCTTGAGAATGATTAGCATAACCTAGCTTAGGGGAGACATTGCCGTTTCTTTCCCGAGGTTATTTCCCTCTCGCAATAACTAGGAGATGTTCCCGAGTTTGAAGCAGAGAAAACGAAAGGCCGCTAAAGTGAATGTAAAGGCGACCAAGATCAGCGTCAAACCGCACAGAATCAAATTACATGAAAAGCTGATGGCGCTACATCAGCACGCGGCCAAACTCAGCTCAGCCACGCAGATTGAAAAGGTAGCCAAATACACGCTAGACGCGATGGAGTACGCACTTGGATTCGACTACGGTGACTTCACAACCGTTGAGAATGGATGGCTAAGAAAAAAGGGCTCCCGAGGAATGAAAATCGTCTACTCAGATCTACCTCTTAATGGGCCTGGAATAATTGTGAAGGCCGCAAGAATGAGGGACACGGTTTCAGTGTCCGACACTAGGAAGGAACCAGCGTATGTCGATCGCATGGGCATCAATTGGAAAGGACCACGAACAATGCTTTCGGAACTGGCAGTGCCCGTGGTCGTAGACGAAGAGAGTGCTGCTGTGCTAAACGTGGAAAACGCGCGGCCGAATACCTTCACTGACGAAGACCGCAACCTCCTCGAAATACTCGCGTCCCATGTTGGCTCAGCGTACAAGCGTCTAAACTACGAGGGGAAGTTGATTGCACTCCACAAGCATGCACAGCAACTCGCCTCCGCCACATCCTTGGAGGAGATCATCAAGTGCACCTTGGACGCAATCGAGTCTCCGCTGGGAGTCGAGCTGGCGGATTTCTATGTGATTGACACCGAGAAGGAATGCCTTCGTCTTGTTGGGTTGCGCGGATGGAGTCCTTCCTTCTCAGAATTGAGTCTGCGAGGCCCCGGTTTCACAGTGATGGCTGCAAACTCACAACAGACGGTTAGGATACCCAACATTAGCAAAGAAGAAGGTTATGTTGATTCTGCAGGCCGTTCAGGAAAGGCGGTATCGACGACGCGGCTTTCGGAACTCGCAGTACCCGTGATCGTTGAAGGCAAGACCGTCGCAGTCTTGAACGTCGAGAGCAGTCAACTCAATGCCTTCAACGATGAAGATCAAAGGTTACTCGAAACACTTGCGGTTCACGTGGGCTCGGCGCTTGGACGCTTGAGACATGAAGAGGAGCTAGAGACTTTAGCGAGGTTCCCCTCCGAGAACCCGGATCCCATCTTAAGGTTGGACAGGCATGGCACCGTTCTCTTTGCAAATGAGGCGAGTAAGGCACTATTGCAGGACTGGAACTCGGGAATTGGTCAAGCTGCTCCCAAGCCTTGGCGCGACCTTGTTACTGATGTTCTTTCCTTTGGAGAAGGCAGGAATATCGACATCGAGCTTGGCGGCAAATCATACACGTTTCTTGTTAAGCCGATCGTGGAAGGGGATTACGTCAACCTCTACGGAGCGGACATCACTGAACGCAAGCGGATGGAGAAGGAGCTTAGGCAGAGCGAGGAACGGTTTCGTCTCATCACCGAGAATATGCCTGGAAGCGTATATCTCATGGACATGAATCTGAAGCCGACCTACATCAGCCCAAACAACACACGTGTTCGAGGTTACACACTAGAGGAACTTTACGCTCTACCGCTCGATAGACAATTGACCCCTGACTCACTCAAACTTGCTTTGGAAAATTTCAAAAAGGCTTTGTCCGAAGAGAACCTGAAGTCAAAGGACGCACGGACAAGTCTCACAGAGGAACTGGAGTTCTATCGGAAAGACGGATCTACTTTCTGGAGTGAGAACACATTCTCATTCGTCAGGAACTCAAAAGGCGAACCTGTCGGAATCCTGGGAGTTGGACGAGACATCACCGCACGCAAGTGGGCGGAAGAGAAACTTCGTCAATCGGTAGAACGCTACCAGTCTCTCTTCGATCGGATGCTGGATGGAACATACCGCAGCACGCACGAGGGCCGATTTGTCGACATCAATCCTGCTTTTGTAAAGATGTTC
>Ga0116119_1001120_pt1 | contig 12533 bp, 10 predicted proteins | sample June2015DPH_11_1_2_FD_89791 | JGI IMG/M metagenome (GOLD analysis project Ga0116119, IMG submission 89791) | Peatland microbial communities from SPRUCE experiment site at the Marcell Experimental Forest, Minnesota, USA - June2015DPH_11_100 | ecosystem: Environmental > Terrestrial > Soil >...
AGTCATGGACGGCACGAAATGGAAGACGGTCTACTCGGCAACCACGATTGGGCATAAGAAGATCGATCTCTTCCCTCGCCTAAGTACGCAACACGTGCGACTCAATATTCTCTCTGCTTCCGGCACGCCGCGTATTCGGGAGTTCCAGTTGTTCGACGGAGCGCAGACCAAGTAATTGCGCATTCAACAGGAGCTTACGGGCGGAGCGCCTCGGAACCCACGCCGCACAGTGTCCGCTGCTGGCCGAACAAATAAGTTCGTGTTGAGAGTGCGACGACCCGGGTTGTTTACGGGAATTCCAACTCAGCACAGTGGGGAGATTCCGGCGTTTCGTTGAGACCCTCTACACGAGCTGAATTGCAGTCCGGATTCAGATGAGGCATCCTTCGAAAACATTTCGGCCAACGAAGGCTGCCTCATGCGCGCTTGCACTGAGTAAGCGACAGTCAGAAAAGTCCTTCGACATATGGGGTCTGGCCAAGCGGTTGGCCACCACCCACACTGATGTGGAGTTTCCTGCGCGGCTCGTTCTCCGGTCCGGCGTTTGCGCGGAGAGCAGCCCGGTCCAGGTCGAACTCGACCGTTCTGGTTTCGCCTGAAGCCAAGTGGATGCGCTGGAAGCCGAGCAGTTCACGGATCGAATCCTCCACCGCTGGCGGTTCCCAAGTTACATAGAACTGGACAACCTCGTCGCCTCCCCGTGCGGAAACATTTTGGACGCGGGCAGAGACGTGCAGGCGCGTGTCGTCCTGACTCGCCGGCATTACGCGCAGATCGGAATAATGAAATGAGGAGTAACTGAGCCCGGCGCCAAATGGGTACAACGGTTTCCCTGTAAAGTAGCGATAAGTGCGCCCCCGCATCGCATAATCCTCAAAAAGGGGAAGATCGGCAGCCGAGCGGTAGAACGTGATCGGAAGGCGGCCAGCTGGATTGTTTTCCCCGGCCAGCGTCTGCGCGATGGCAGTGCCAGCTTCTTCTCCTCCATACCAGGTTTCCAGCACTGCGGAAGCGTGTTCCTGGGCAAAGTTCACGGCGACGGCACTTCCGCTGAGCAAGACCACGACCAGCGGCTTGCCGGTTTGACTTGCAGCCTCCAAAAGTTTCTCCTGTCGCTCGGGAAGATCGAGAGCGGTGCGGTCTCCGCCAGAAAAACCGGGGATGCTGACCGGCATCTCTTCGCCTTCCAGTTCGGAGTTCAGGCCGACAAATGCCACCGTCAGATCGCAGTGCTCGATCGCGTTCACCGCCTCGTCGAGAAGTGGCTTGGAGGGAGGCATCCAGATCAGTTGCACGCCCACACCACCACTGCGCTGACGGTATTCCACGCGCAAACGATGTTTCTGCCCGCGACGAAGTTGTAGTCTTATCGTTTTAACTGTCTTGGATTCCGAGGACAGGGTTGCGTCTTCCAGAATGGGTTTATCGTCCAGAAAAACCTTGGCATCGTCGTCCGCTGGGCAATCCTCACAGCGAACACGGACAACGCCGAACTGGTACTCACCGGAGTATGGAGCCCGAAGACTGCCGCTCCACCGCACTGAATAACTGTTGCGAGGAATCCGCGACTCGACAGCCGGATCTTCCATTTCGCGCTGCAGATACACGCGAGGCTCGATGCGAGACAGAGCTGGCTGGCCGTGGAAATCTGGGTTAGCGAAGTACTGCGCGAGAAGCCCCTGAGCGTTGACGCCGGCCTGCCGCCTGGTTCCCGCCTCCAACTGAGGCATTAGGACATCTGCTGGAACAAGAGCGCTCGACACAACGGAGAAAGTACTTCCCAGCGCGAAGCGAATCTCGGTTTCGCCACCAAACTGTTTTCGGATTCCTTCGAGGGGAGTCACGACCTGGGATGGCGTCCCGTGATAATTCGCCAGCAGGACATCGGGATCGTCGGCCGCCGGGCCGACGACGGCAATCCTTCGCACCGATTTCAGCGGCAGGATGTGGTTCTGGTTCTTGAGCAGAACGATGGATTCGCGGGCAGCCTGCAATGCCAGTTGGCGATGCTCCGGGGAATCGTTTTCAGAATCTGAGATCGTTGTATACGGAACGAGCTCTGGCGGATCGAACATGCCCAACCGGAAACGGGCCACGAACAGTCTGCGTAACGCACGATCAATCTCTTGTTCCGCGATCAAGCCACGCCCCACCGCCTCGACTAGCGAGGCGTATTCATCTCCGCACGTGAGGTCCGTGCCTGCCTTCACAGCCGCAGCTGCTGCCTCCGCCATAGTAGGCTTGTACTTGTGGCCCTCGACGATGTCCGTGATGGCGCCGCAATCGCTCACCACATATCCCTGAAATCCCCAAGCGCCCCGCAGGTGCTCCTGCAGAAGGAAAGAACTCGCGCATGCGGGCGCTCCATCGATTCGGTTGTACGAACACATGACGGAACCGGCATGGCCTTCGACAACACTCGCGCGAAAAGCGGGCAGATAGGTTTCCTCGAGATCAACCGCAGTGGGATGCGCGTCAAACGAGTGCCGTGAGGGCTCCGGGCCACTGTGAACCGCGAAATGCTTTGGCGTGGCCACGGTCTTCAGATAGTGCGGGTCGGTGCCCTGCATTCCCTGGATGAAGGCTACGGCCATACGTGAGGTGAGGAACGGATCTTCCCCATAGGTCTCCTGGCCACGCCCCCAGCGCGGGTCCCGAAAAAGGTTGATATTCGGCGACCAGAATGTAAGTCCATGGTACGAGCCGTATTCGCCCTTGCGGATGGCCTGGTTGTATTTCGTCCGAGCCTCTGTAGAAATAACATCGGATACCCGGTGCATGAGGCCGGTGTCCCACGTAGCCGCCAATCCTATCGCCTGCGGAAAGACGGTGGCGCGGCCGGCGCGCGCCACTCCATGCAGCGCCTCATTCCACCAGTCATACGCGGGAACGCCCAGACGCTCGATTGCAGGCGCGGCGTTCTGCATCTGTAACACTTTTTCCTGCAAAGTCAGCCTGCCCACGAGATCGGCTGCTCTTTCTTCCGGAGTAAGATGCGGATCGCGGAAAGCTGGAACGCTCCCGGCATTCTGTGCCCACAACAGCGGCAGAAGGAAAGGAATAGCCAGAAACAGCCCGGTGTTCTTCAATCGAGTAAGCATCGAGACGAACGGCATCAGCCGGTTTTCCTTGGTCAATGTAAGTCGACCAATGTAAGGACGATGACGCGATCCGCCTCATCGCTCTTGGGCAGCGGAACTTTCAAAATGACGCCGTCCGCATTTTGGGTAAAGTCCACAGGCGTGGCGTCGAGCATGGAATGAGCTTCAACTACTTTGCTTGTGATCGGCGGAAGCGCGAGTAACGGGGCGTGCCAGCTAAGGATGTGCACGTATATCTTATTGTCCTTTTGGGTCGTTACTCCCCATTCGCTAGGGGCGATGGGGCCGGCGCGAGCGCCATAGATCGAGTCCCCGTATTTTGAGAGCCACTCACCTACCGCGAGGAGCCGTGTGACAAATTCCTGCTGGATCTCTCCGTTGGGCATGGGGCCAATGTTCAGCAGCAGATTTGAATTATTGCCTGCGGCTTGCACCAGCCTCCGTTCCAGTTCTGCGGGACTCTTGTATTTACTGTCGGCAATATTGAATCCCCATGAATCGTTGAGTGTATCGCAGCTTTCGAGCGGCAGTTGATTGCTAACGTACGTTGTGTTGAATCCGGCTGTATTCTGACCGGGAAGATCGCGTTCGAAGGCCTGAACATCTTCGCCAGGCTTCGGGCTCTGATGATGGTTTGGAATAATGAGTGCAGCTGGCTGCAACCGATGAATGAGTGCGTATGTCTTGGCGAGGTGCCAATCGGCATCCGGCTTGTCCCACATTCCATCGAACCAGATACCGCCAATCGGTCCGTAATTTGTGAGTAGTTCGCGTAACTGCCCATCCATGTAATCGTCAAGGTATGAGTTCCAATCGCCGCGGTCCGGCCGGCCGTTGTCCCAGGAGGTCGCCCCCCGCGGATAGTAGTTGGGGTTGTGCCAATCCAATTGCGAGTAGTAGAAGAAAAGCTTGATTCCCTGCCGGTGACACTCCTCCGCGAGCATTTTCAGCGGGTCCTTTTTATACGGCGTCCGCTGAACGATATTCCAATCCGAGACTTTCGAATCGAACATCGCAAATCCATCGTGATGGCGGGAAGTGATGGTTATGTATTTCATGCCCGCTGCCTTTGCCAGAGCGACCCATGCCTTGGCATCGAATTTCTCGGGATCGAAAAACAGAGGCAGGCGATTGTATTCATCGACCGTCAGTGCGCGGTCATGGAAGATCCATTCGCCCGCGCCAAGAACACTGTACACGCCCCAGTGAATAAACATTCCGAACTTTGCATCCTGGAATTCGCGGCGTGCCATCAGGTTTTCTGGGGCGGGCTGGTAATTTGTCTGGGCAACAGCGTCACAGTCCGCGAGAATACCGCCGGCTACAAGAGCCACAGTTAGAGCACATCTTGTGACGGTGAGCTGCCACGCCTTTGCCATATTTCGTCCCTCCATATCTCGTTTCTTCCGTCCAGTATAATTCGACGGCGGAACTCCGTAGTGTCCTGATTTGAAATTATCACACTACCCTGAACTCCAGTCACTGAGAAAGTGGGCCCATGGATAATCGATTAACTGGCAATGGACAATCGTTTGCTTTGCACTTGACAACGTTTCTTGCCGTGAATAAGACTGGCGTCTCATTCGCTGCCGCAGGCATCTGCATTTCGGATGCACCCAAGCACCGGTTGGCTGGGGTAAGTCTACTCTCGTTTTTGCAAATTTTGGAAAACCCATAGTGTAAAGTTACTGCGAAGGGTCTAAGAGAACAAAATGAATAAAACATCCACCGGCCTCGTTTGCTTTGCCTTATTCCTCGCGGGCGCAAGTCCGCTCACAGCGCAATCTTTTTCGTCTGCCATTGTGCTGAGTGAGCCTGGGCTTCCGTCCGCCGACTCGGTAGGGCCGCCCGCGCGTGTACTGGAAGCGGCGTTGCCGGGGGCGCGGTTCGTCCCCACTGAGCAGCTTGGGGCGCAACTTCAAGCCGCTTCCACCAAACTGCTGGTGTTGCCTCATGGGTCGGCATTTCCTGAGGCTGCTTGGGAGCCGATTTTTCAATTTCTGCAGCACGGAGGGAATCTGCTGGTGCTGGGCGGGCGGCCTTTCACCCGTGCCGCTTACCGCGATGCTGGCGGATGGAAGCTGCGGGAGTATGGCGTGCGATTCACCCGGCCACTGATGATTGATCAGTATCAGGAGACGCCAGCTTCCGACGGGCTGGAGTTCCAGACGAATTCCGAATTGACATTGAAATTGCCGCGCTTCGCCTGGAAACGTGCTTTCAGTCCGGTGATCCGTCTGAGCGCAGTGGACCTTTACCACCGGGATGGAGCGGCGGGGTCGATTGATGCGCGGGTGGACGCGCTGGCGTGGGGCGTGCGGGACGGGCGCAAGATGGCTGCACCGGCAATTCAGGTGGATCATCTGCGAAATGGGTTTGAGGGCGGACGCTGGATCTTTCTGAGTGCCGAACTTACACCGGATTTCTACAACAGCGGCGGCGCCGCGAAAACGATTGCGGCTTTGGCGGAGCGGGCACTGGAGGGAAGTCTGGAATTTACCGTGCGTCCCACGCTGCCCCTGTACTTGCCCGGAGAACCGGTGCAGATCGACATTCTTTATCACGCGGCAGTGCCATCGTCCGTACCTCTTTCGGTGAGGGTGAAGACGTACGCGGAGGGAGAAGCGCAAAACGCTTCGGTGACGAACGTCAGATTGCCCGTTGACGACTCTGTGGTTTTGTCCGCGCCGACTGCTAAGGGCCTGCACTTCATCGAGGCGGAATTGCTCGAAGGCGACATGGTCCGCGCCATCTACCACTCCGGGTTCTGGATTCGCGATCAAGAGTATCTAAGATCCGGACCGCGAATGACAGTGAACAAGGATTATTTCGAGATCGACGGCCAGCCTTTGGCGGTGGTTGGAACAACATACATGTCCAGCGATGTGCAGCGGCTGTATTTCGAGCACCCAAACGTGTATGTCTGGAACCAGGACTTGGAACAGATCCACGCCGCTGGCCTCAACATGATCCGCACCGGCTGGTGGACGGGTTGGGACAAAATCTGCGATGAGAACGGGCAGCCTTACGAGCGCACACTCCGGACAATGGAAGCGTATCTGATGACGGCGCGCAGGAATGGGTTGCCGGTTCAGTTCACTTTTTTTGCGTTTCTGCCGGAAGTGCTGGGTGGAACGAATGCTTTTCTCGACTCGGAAGCGGTGCGCAAGCAGCAAACGCTGGTGGGCTCCGTGGTTGCGCGGTTCCATGATGTCCCATGGCTGGCCTGGGACTTCATCAATGAGCCGAGCATTTCGCAGCCGCTGTGGACGGCGCACGCCAATAACGACCCCGTGGAATTGCAAAAGTGGAACGAGTGGCTTAACCGGCGCTACCCCGACCGGGCCGCGCTGGCTGCGGCCTGGAACGTGCCTGCCAGTGTGGTCAGCGGGGTGGTCCCTGTTCCGGAAGACATCGAATTTACACCACGGGGGATGTACGGTGGGCACAATTCGCTGAAGGTCTACGATTTCTACCTGTTCTCGCAAGAAGTTTTCGCGCATTGGGTGCATGACATGCGTGAGCTGGTGCGCAGCACGGGATCGCAGCAGTTGGTGACGGTGGGTCAGGATGAGGGTGGCATTCAGGATCGGCTTTCGCCGGCGTATTGGGGAGAGCAAGTCAGCTTCACCACCAATCACTCTTGGTGGCTGGTGGACTACTCGCTGTGGGATTCGCTGCTCGCCAAGCAGCCCGGCCAGACTCTGTTGATCCAGGAGACCGGATTGCAGCGGGAATTGAATTTGGATGAAACCGAGCGCCGGACGCCGGAGAATGAAGCTGAGCTTCTGGAACGTAAGATTGCTTCGTCGTTGATTCAGGGGTCGGGAGCGATTGAGTGGCTGTGGAACACCAACTCCTACATGACGGAAAGCAACGAGACTCCGATCGGGGCGATCCGCACCGATGCCACGGAAAAACCGGAAGCGACACTGCTGCGCGACTATGCCGCGTTTTCCAAGGCGCTGAGCCCCCATTTGCGCAATCCGCAACAACCTTCGGTCGCCATTGTTACGTCGCAGGCGGCGCAATTTTCCGTCATTGCGGATTTGCAACTGGAGGCACAGCGAAAGGCCGTGCGGGCGTTGGCTTACAACGACCACTTGACCGCTTACGCCATCGCGGAAAACCAGATTGAGAAGCTGGGCATGCCGAAGCTGGCGATTCTGCCTTCGGCGCAGGCGTTGACCGACAAAACCTGGCGAGCTTTGCTCAAGTATGCCAACGATGGCGGAAATTTGTTGATTACCGGACCGGTGGAGCACGATGAGCACTGGCACATGGTGGCTCGCACCGAGGACTTGGAATTGGGCGCGAAGACCGAGCCGCTGGTGATTCACAACGCTGCCGTACGGCTTGGCGAGGGCGCGCTGCAACTTTCCTTCGGGCTTTCCTTCGACCAACAGAAACAAGCTTGGCTGGATGTGCTGCGTTTCGACGATGGTTCTACGTTCAAGGAAATCTCTTACGGGAAGGGGCGCATCTTCTGGGTTGCTTACCCCGTCGAACTGGCAGAGGGCAGTGACGCGGCTGCGGGTCTTTACAGTTATGTAGCGGCCAAAGTTGGAATCGCCCCCCTGTATGACATGCCGGCGGCCATTTCTCCGGGCGTGCTGGTGTATCCGGTCGTGTTGGAAGATTCCGTCCTGTATGTGATGGAGTCTGAGAGCGCCGACGACACGAATATCGATCTTCATGACAAACTCACGGGAACACGCGTAATGATGCGGCTTCCCGCCCAACACGGTGCGCTCGCGTTGATTGGGAAGCAGGCGAAGGCGGTCGTCGCCAAGTATGGTTATTAGGGAATTGAACCGAAAGTGTACATCTGCCCGGTGGCTGACGGCGCCGGGGATGAGCCGTGTAGAGAAGAGTTAGCGCACACCAGGCAAACTTGAAGAAGCTCTGTCACCCGCCGTTTCGAAGTGCGCGAGTGGAAGCTCGCACGATCAAATGAGTAGGGATTCTGTAATCGACCCCGTTCGTTTCTTCTTTTCGAATGAGGCGGTCGAGCGCAGCGAAAGCGGTGATGGCAAGCTGGATCCGCGAAATGACTACGGTTGTGAGCGGCGGTTGGGTCAGTTGCGCAAATGACATGTCATCAAACCCAATGATGGAAATATCGTCTGGGACTCTCAACCCGGCATGATGAATCGCGCCCAGCGCTCCTATCGCGGTGAGATCGTTTGAGGCCATGACAGCGCTGGGCGGGTGCGGCAGCTTGAGCAGATTTTGCATCGCCATCGTGCCGCCCTCGATTCTGTGATTTCCTTTTTCAAGCATCCTGTCTTCCAAGACGATGTCGGCTGTCTTCAGCGCTGCAAGGAAGGCCTGCTGACGGATGCGGGCCGAGTGCAGATCAAAGGGCCACTGATAAACCCGATGCGTCGATGATTCAGAGAAACCAGGTGTTGCACCGCTTCCTGAATCCCTTGCGCATAATCAATGGTGATGTTCGCGCTTACGGAGCCGTTTTTGCCGGTATCCAGCAGCACGGTCGGGATTTTCCGGCGCGTCAGCTCGGCAACCAGCGCTGGGTCCGCTTCCGAGGTCATGATGGCTACTCCGTCCACCTTGCGCTCCAGCATTCGGCGGATACACCCCGCCATGCGCTTCGGGTTGTAGTCCGTGTTGCCGATGATGACGTCCTGCGCACGCTGCATCGCTTGCGCTTCGCCGGCTACCCATTGTGTTTCTGGATGTGGGGAAGCTGAAACCGCTGATCAGCAACATTAGGGTGGATTATTCCAAGGGAATAGGAGAAGCGGTGCAGCACATTGTTTCGCTCGGACACCAGCGCATCGGCTTCATCAGCGGTCCGCTTACGTTGAAGTCCGCGCGGACACGCCGCTCGGCGTTCTTGAAATGTATCGGCGCTTGCGGCATCAGTGAGCGCCAACGGAGCGTGGTCGAAGGAAACCACAAGATCGACGGCGGAGAAGTGGCGATGATGCAGTTACTCTCACTTCCAAAGCCGCCAACTGCCGTGCTCACCTCCAACGACCTGACTGCGATCGGTGCGCTCCGTGCCATCACCCGCGTAGGTTTGCGTGTTCCCGACGATATCTCCGTCGTTGGCTTCGATGACATCGAGCTTAGCCAGTTCACTCAGCCGCCGCTTACCACCATTCGTCTTTCTCGTGACGAACTGGGGCGGAAAGCTTTCGATGCATTGTACGAAACGGTTTCCGGCTTGCGGTGCCCTGGACACGAGATCAAAGTCAGCACCGGTCTGGTACTGCGGGAATCCACAGCGCCAGTCGAGGTACGGTCTCCAGCGCAAGCGACTTGACAGCGGTTGTAAATGAGAGGTTCAGTGCCGGTCACGTAAACAAACTCGAGCTTCTAGCCCGGTCTTGCGGTTATCTTTTCGAGCGCGGGATAGGAACTGGGCTGGCTGAGAGTGCGTGGTGGCGGCTGTATGCCCGAGCGAATGGCTTTGGTCATGATTTCCAAGGCCAGGCCCATGGTAGGCGGGGTGACAACCGTCGCCGCGAGGAGACCACGACGTACCCATTCCTGGCCAGTTTTCGGTACGCCGTCGCAGCCAGTAAACGGCAGGCTTAGCCAGTCTTTCCGGGCCTGACTTTCCGCTACTTCCTCGAATGCTCTCCTGGCACCGATGGCCATGGCATCATTCTGGCAACCGATCAGGCGAATACCCATTTGCTGGGATGTACCCAACGCCAACCACGACTTGACGGCTTTGTACCCGCTATCCTCTGTCCAGTCTCCCCTGAGCACTCTCGGGGTAACATCCCGAGGTTTGGTGGATTGCATCCCCGACGTGCGTAGCCGGCCAACCTCGCCGGTTGCAGGCCCCTCGATATACAAGATACCTCCTCCGTCTTTCAGGAACACGGCAAACTGTCGTCCCTGGATTCTTCCAACCTCTTCTTGATCGGTGGTGACGGCAAAAATTGGGGCCTGGCTTGTCCCTCGAAGTTTGGCAACATAATCCACTTCACGATTCAACACTCCCCAACCGATGCCCGCGGCAGCGGCGGCAGCAGCCACTTGAACCATTGCGGTGCCAACCGGTTCAACTAGAATTGCATCCGGACGATAGGGCGAGTTCTGGATGACCTTCAGGAGTTGTTGGGTTTGATTGACGGCGTCGTTGCCGGCATACAAGATTTGAATGTTTGCATCCAGGCGCCGGGCAGCATCTTCGGCGGCCGCCGCTTGTTCCATTTGGTAGTCGTTGTCATTTGTAATGAGTGAAACCAACACATTGAGCTTCGTCATTGAGATCCAGGCACCCTGAGATTACCGTATGCCATAATAAAGCCTCGCGAGGCAGATCCGCACCAACTACACAGTTGCGGCCCACTGGGACCGTCATTGTAGTCAGTGTGCTCCCCGATTAAATTGACGCGACCAGGCGCGCTGAAGATAGTGGGTGGCACGCCGAACAAGCCTGCAAATGGCTGGGCCAACTCTTTCGACTCCATTCGTAGCTCCTGCGGTAAGATAGCCAAGAATGCAAGCGGTTACATTCGGAGCAAAACCACAACCTGCAACCCACGGCTCTCCTCAGTCTTTGGCGCCCGTCCGCGGCCCAGCTTTTGCCTTTGCGGATCCGCGCCAGGCCAGTAGCAGCATCAAGATGCCAAAGGCGAGCAATCCCACGCCCGAATCGAAATTGATGTTGACGCCGAGCGAGCGCGCATAGATTTGCTTATCGCCAAGCAGACCGAACAGTGCCAGGATCACACCAAACAGGCTGAACATCCATCCTATCGGATAACGAATATCCAAATTCATCGCGCGTCTCCCGTTTACTTGAAGATAATATTCAGTACCAAGGCAAGGATAAGGACGAGTCCGCCGAGATACGCAGGTCGCTGGTACCACAACAGGTGCTCTTCACTCGGCCTCTCCGTCAGCGAGTAAACCAGCCCGACAAGTTCCTTTTCCTTGCGAGGCTTTGTAATGAGCGTGACCCCGACTGTGATCGCGAAACAAGCGGAAAAGGCCCAAATTGCCGTCCAAAAGTTTTGCGCCATTTCGCTCGGATATTCGTGAAGGACAGCGATAAAGCCACCTTTAATTCCCACCACGTCCCCGCGCGCCAAGGTCGATCCGTGATGCAGGAACGCGACCGCGGTGCCGGAAGCCAGCCCGGTGAACGCCCCGTGGCCCGTCGTCCGCTTCCAAAACATGCCCAGCAGGAAAGTGGCGAACAAGGGCGCATTCACAAACGCGAACACCAATTGCAGGAAGTCCATCAGGTTGTTGTAACGCGTCGCCGCATAGGCTGCGGCGATTGAAAACAAAATTCCAAAAACGGTGGCGAACTGCCCCATGTGCAAGTAATGCTTATCTGAAGCACCTTTGTGGATGTACGACTGATAGATGTCGTAGGTCCAGACGGTGTTGAAAGCCGTCACATTCCCGGCCATGCCAGACATAAAGCTTGCCAGCAGCGCGGTGAGGCCAAGCCCCAATATCCCCGTGGGGAAGTAGTGCAGCAGCATGTTCGGGATGGCAAGGTCATAGTCGAGGACAGGTTTTCCCTCACGGTCGACTGCCGGCTTGCCAGTCGCCACGTCGATCTTCACGGGGATCAGCCCTTTCCCTCCGTTGCTCACTGTCTGCATCTGGACCACGCCATTGACCGTGACCACTTGCTGCGGAGTGGGCAATGCCATTGCGATCATTCCGGGCAAAATCACAAGAGCTGGAAAGAACATCTTCGGCACCGCCGCGATCAGGGGAGTGCGGCGCGCGTCGATCATCGAGCCCGCCGCCATGGCGCGCTGAACCACCAGGAAATTCGTACACCAATAGCCGAACGAGAGAGTAAATCCGAGGCCCATCACCAGCCCGAACCACTCGACGCCGAGCGGATTGCTTTGCGCACTCGTCATGCCCTGCCATGAATGTGTGAACGCGGACGGCAGTTGCGTCTTCAAACCACTCCACCCACCCACGTTTTTCAACCCGAGAAACACGAGCGGCAAAAATCCAGCCACGATCAGGAAAAACTGAAGGACTTCGTTGTAAATCGCGCTCGTCAGCCCTCCCAGAAAAACATACCCCAGCACGATCAGAGCAGAGATGAAAACACTCAGATGGAAGGACCAGGACATCGGTAGGCCCATCTTGGCCAGCGGGACGTCCAGGATATGGAGTACCTGGATCAGCTTCGCCATGGCGTACATCGAAATGCCCGACGAGAGAACCGTCATCACGGCGAATACGATGGCGTTGAATGCCCGCGTCTTTTCATCAAACCGCAGCCGCAGAAACTCCGGCACGGACCGGGCGCGCGAGCCGTAGTAAAAAGGCATCATGAATAAACCGATGAACACCATTGCCGGAATCGCGCCGATCCAGTAGAAGAGGCTGGTGGCAATTCCGTATTTCGCGCCCGATGCTCCCATCCCGATCACTTCCACCGCGCCAAGATTCGCGGCCATGAACGCG
>Ga0116119_1001132_pt1 | contig 12373 bp, 9 predicted proteins | sample June2015DPH_11_1_2_FD_89791 | JGI IMG/M metagenome (GOLD analysis project Ga0116119, IMG submission 89791) | Peatland microbial communities from SPRUCE experiment site at the Marcell Experimental Forest, Minnesota, USA - June2015DPH_11_100 | ecosystem: Environmental > Terrestrial > Soil >...
ACATTTCCTTCGGCCCCGAAGTCGTTCGCGCAGTCCGACCGCTTACGAAAAAGTTTTTCGACGTTCATCTCATGTGCTCGCGCCCGGAAATTTTACTGGAAACTTTCGCTAGGGTCGGCGCGGATGAAATTATCATTCACGTCGAACTCGGCGAACAAGTCGGGCCGCTCATTTGGAAAATCAAATCACTCGGCAAAAAAGTCGGTCTCGCCGTCAATCCGCCCACGGGTATCGCCGAGATTCAGCCATATCTCGACCGGATTGACCTGCTGCTCGTATTGACCGTCAACCCCGGATTCGGCGGACAGAAATTCATCCACGAAATGCTGCCGAAAATCCAGCAGGCCGAGGCATGGCGGCGCGAAAAGAAGCTGCCGTATCGCATCGCCGTGGACGGTGGTGTCGATTTCCAGACCGCCGCCGAATGTGCGCGCGCCGGCGCGGACACATTTGTCAGCGGCACGACCTTATTCCATGCGCACAATCTCCGCGCCGCCGTCAAAAAAATGCGTCAAATTATCAACGCGAATGACCCAGCGCTGGCGGATTTGAAGCTTTGACTTTCGCAGTATGAACATCAAATTCGGCACGGACGGCTGGCGGGCGGTCATCGCGGAGGATTTCACGTTTGCCAATGTCGCGCGCATCGCGCAGGCGACGGCGGACTTCTGGAAGTCTGAAGTCGGAAGTCGGAAGTCAGAAGTTTTCGGGCGGGAACTCAAGGTTATCGTCGGCTACGATCGCCGGTTTTTCTCCGACCAATTCGCCCGCTGCACTGCCGAAGTTCTCGCCGGGAACGATTTTCAAGTCATTCTCACGCCGGAGCCGACGCCGACACCGTCGGTTTCGTTCGCCGTTAAAAATCTGCATGCCGTCGGCGGCGTGATGATTACAGCCAGCCATAACCCGCCAATCTTCAATGGGTTCAAACTCAAGTCATACTATGGCGGCTCAAGCGATCCTGAAACCTGCAAAGCAGTCGAAAGTTTTCTCGACTGCAATCCGGTTCGCACGGTGAAACTCGATGATGCTATTCGCACCGGACAAATTTCCGTCCACGACGTCCGTCCGGCGCATTTTGCCGCGCTCAAAAAACTCGTGGACTTCAAGCTCATCACGAAATCAAAACTGCGTTTCGCGCACGACGCGCTTTTCGGCGTCGGCGCCGGCTGCTTTGAAAAATTGCTCGCGGGCACGACTTGCAAAGTCACGACACTCAATGCCCGGCACGATGTTTTGTTCGGCGGCATCAATCCCGAGCCGATAAAAGACAATTACGGCCCCAGCCAAAAATTTCTTGAAAAACATCCGCACGACTTTTGCCTCGTGACCGACGGCGATGCCGACCGCATTGGCGGCATGGACGGTCATGGCAAAGCGCTCACAACACACCAGATCATTTGCCTACTGCTGCATCATTTCATTGTAAATCGCAAGGGCAGGGGACGTGTGGTGAAGGCGCTGACGACGACTTCGATGGTGGACAAAATGTGTGCAGCCTATGGGCTGCCGCTCGTCGAAACCGGCGTCGGCTTTAAGTATATTTGCGCCGAGATGCTCAAGGGCAACGTGCTGTTAGGCGCGGAAGAAAGCGGCGGCATCGGTTTTTCCGGTCACATCCCCGAACGCGACGGCATCCTGGCCGGGTTGATGTTGCTTGAATTGCTCGCGACCGAACGCAAATCCGTCAACAAGCTGTTGATGAAATTGGAAAAACAATTCGGTCCGCATCGCTACGGAAGAACTGACATGCATTTCCCTTTAGGAAAACGCGGTGCGCTGATGGATTTCTTGAAAAAGAATCCGCCGAAAAAACTGTTGCGTTCACCGTTGTCTGGCATGAAGACATTCGATGGTGTGAAATTTATCGCGGAAGATTCTTCATGGCTGATGTTGCGCGGTTCGGGCACGGAGCCGGTGCTGCGAATTTACGCCGAGGCAAAATCGGATGCCAATGTGCGGAAATTATTGAAGCTTGGCGTGTTGCTGGCGCGGCATTAATTTCCGGTTGAAATCCATTTCGCCTTGCCACCACAAGTTGATCCACGGAGACGGCGATGATGATAAGTCGCACATTGGTGGGAACTTTCATCATCACCACACTGCGAGCATGATTTCTGGCTTGCCGAGTCGAAGCCCGGAGCGTCTTTGTTATTTAAGCGCTTATAGCCCGCCTTCACTTCGTTCCGGCGCGGCAGTCTTCGCTCTGCCCTACGCTCCGAGCGAAGACTGGTGGAGCCGAGGGGGTTCGAACCCCTGACCCCCACAATGCCATTGTGGTGCTCTACCAACTGAGCTACGACCCCATCCAAAGCCAAAGCACTCTAAATGACTGCCGGGAGTTGTCAAAAAAAAACGCCAAACTGCTGTTACACGGATGTAAACCGGATTGCAAAAGGGTTTTTAGCTTGGAACTCTCAATCTCAAACTTTATAACCTATGCGCCATGAATAACGACTTGCCTTTGGTGAGTGTGCTCATTCCTGTTCATCCGCACAAAACGGAGGTCAAGTCTGCTGCTGCCGCGCGCCAATTTGATTATCCGCGCGAGAAACTGGAAATCGTGATTGTGCGCACCACGGATTTGTCCATTGGGCCGGGCGTTAAACGCAACACAGGGCTGAAGGCGGTTCGCGGGGAACTGGTCTATTTTTTAGACGACGATTCGGTTGCGCCTTCGGATAATTTGAATCGGGCAATCAAGCATTTTTCCGACCCGACCGTGAAAATGGTTGGAGGCCCGAGTATTTGTCCGCCGGATGCGCCGCAATTCGAGCGGGTTTTGGGACTGGTCATGGGCAGTTGGCTGGCATTCGGTCCCAGTTGTGCCCGTTATCGCGCCGTAGGCAAACTCCGCGCTGCCGGCGAGAAGGAATTGATTTCCTGCAATCTAATCGCAAACCGTGACGCTGTGCTTGAAGTCGGCTTTGACCCCAAATTATGTCCCAATGAAGAAAATGCCATGATGGATGGAGTCCAGAAACGGGGCGGCAAATTGCTTTACGACCCGGAATTCTTTGTCCATCGCCGGCCGCGCGCCAACCTTCGCGCATACGCCAAAATGCTTCTTTATTATGGCGGCGGACGTGCCCAACAATTCCGGCTGCATCCGACTTTTGCCTCGCTGCCCAATTTCATTCCGCCGCTATTTTGTCTCTACTTGCTGGCGTTGCCATTTTTGTCCGGCATTTTCTCTTCGCCAAAATGGCGGATGCTGTTTATGCTGCCACTGGCGCTTTACATTTCGGCTGTGCTGATGCAAACGATTTGTGTTGCCGCGCGGAGCAAATTTTCTTTGGCTGCGCGTGCCCTGCCCTTGATTGTATTGACAAACATTCTTTACGGCTTGGGTTTCTGGCGCGGTTTGTTTATAAAAATTGTACCGCCCCCGCCGGCGCCGGAGGGAGGCATTCGGTTTGAAACAGTGCCGGTGTAGGCGCGCATATTTTATCAGGCAGCCTGGGCATTATAGCATGAAAGTAGCCATTCTCTGCGGCGGACAAGGCACTCGCTTTCGCGAGGTAAGCGAAGTCATTCCCAAACCGATGGCGCCCATCGGCAATCACCCGATTCTTTGGCACATCATGAAACTTTACAGCGCCCATGGTTGCAATGAATTCATTTTGCTTCTCGGCCACAAAGGCGAATGTATCCGTGAGTTTTTCCTGAAGAACGCCGCTAACACCAACGATGTGACGCCGGACTCCAGCCGAAACGATTCCAACTGCCTGATTATTCGCCAAAATTCTTCCGAACCATGGCGTGTCACGTTGGTCGACACTGGAGAAAAGGCCATGACCGGCGCGCGACTTTGGCGTGCCCGACATTATTTGGAGTCCGAGGATGTTTTTGCCCTTACTTACGGCGACGGCGTGGGCAACATTGACATTGGGGCGCTCAAAAAGTTTCATCAGTCCCACGGCAAGATTGCCACTCTTACCGGGGTTCATCCACCGAGCCGGTTTGGCGAGTTGGTCGTCAAAGGTTCTTCCGTTGTCAAGTTTGATGAAAAACCCGAGATGAACGCAGCCTACGTCAACGGCGGTTTTTTTATTTTTAACAGCAGCGTTTTTGGTCGTTACCTCAATGACCGTGAGGATTTGGTTTTGGAACACGAACCGTTGCAACACATGGCCGGGGATGGGGAATTAATGATGTATGCCCACGAAGGCTTTTGGCATCACATGGACACGCCGCGCGAATTTGAGATTTTGAACGACCTCTGGAAATCCGGCAAAGCTCCGTGGAAAATTTGGAAATGAAAGCTGACCGCCAATCAGCCGGCTGATGATTGACATGCTTCGTTGTGAAAAAAATGTTTTGGACAAAGGCGCTGAAAGCTTCCGCGGATTCCGAGCGTTCCAAACACTTTCTTGATTCGCTTGCTGCGACGAGCGCGCGGGCACAACTCGGAAAGTTCTCCGCTGATTCAATCCGCGCTCTCATTGCGTTATTCAGCGGCTCGCAAGCGCTCGGCAATTTGCTTCTCGCACATCCGGACTGGCTGCCACAACTCGACTGCGAACGACTTCAATTTGCGCGCCGTGCGCAAAGTTTTTGCCGTGAGGTTGACAGTTTGCTTGAGCCGCGATTGCGGACGGACGATTACGCCGGCGCTCTGACCGAATTGCGCAGCTTCAAGCAGCGCGAAATGCTCCGCATCGCTGCGCGCGACCTTGCCCGGTTGAGCAACGTTGTCGAAATCACGCGCGAACTGTCTGATGTCGCTGATGTTTGCCTTGACGCCGTCCTGCGCGTCGTTTGGCAACAGTTCACCCGGCGTTTTGGCCGGCCATTTCATCAAGACGCAAATGGTCATTGGCAGCCGACGGCCTTTTGCGTGCTGGGCATGGGCAAACTCGGCGGGCAGGAACTGAATTACAGTTCCGACGTGGACGTGCTCTTCGTTTACAGCGACGAAGGGGAAGTCTTCAAAGAACCGCCTGCAAGGAAAAAAATGCCGCGTGCCGTGATGTCGAATCACCAGTTTTTCAACAAACTCGCGGAGACATTCATTGCGGAAATATCACGCCCAACGGCGGAAGGTTTTTTGTTCCGGATTGATTTGCGTTTGCGGCCCGAAGGTGATGCCGGACCGCTGTGCCGTTCGCTCGAAAGTTACGAAAATTTTTACTCGCAATGGGGCCAGACGTGGGAGCGTATGATGCTCATCAAAGCGCGGCACATTGCCGGCGATGAAACCCTGGCGGCGGAATTTCTGGAAATGATTCAGCCATTTCGCTTTCCGCGTTCCGTCATCCAAAATGTTTTGCATGAAGTCGCCGCCGTCAAGGATCGGATTGAAAATGAAGTTGTGGGGGTGGGCGAATTGGAACGCAACGTGAAACTCGGCCGCGGCGGTATTCGTGAAATTGAGTTCGTCGTCCAATCATTGCAGGTCTTGCACGCGGGGCGGCTGCCGTTTTTGCAGGTTTCGCAAACGCTCCCATGTCTTGAAAAACTTGAGCGATACAACCTGCTTTCGAAGGACGAAGTGTCGCAACTGGACGCCGCCTACCGGTTTTTGCGGGATGTCGAACATCGTTTGCAAATGGAAAACAATTTGCAGACGCACACCATTCCCAATGACCGGCGGGCGCAACTGCGGCTGGCGCGGTTGATGGATTTCAAGTCTCTGGAACAATTCGAGACAGCGCTGCAAAGACACACCGGGAACATCCGGCGAATTTACGAAAAACAGCTCAAGAACGAATCGTTGCGGACGCAGACAATTTTTCCAGAGGAATTCGACGCTTCCATGGAAAAATGGGTGGAGTTGCTTGCCACACACTCGTTTCGCGACCCGGAAACCGCGTTTCATTTGCTCAAGGAATTTGCCGAAGGGCCGGGCGACGTTCACGTCTCGCCGCGAACGACGGAGTTGGCGCGCCAATTGATTCCGAAATTTTTTGCCCTTTGCCCCAAGCAGAAGTCGGAAGTCGGACGAACAAATTCCGACCTCCGGCCTTCCACCCTCCGTAGCAGAGCTACTGCGGAGGACGGACCGACCTCTGGTTTCTGGCTTTCCGATCCTGACCGCGTGCTCACACGACTGGTCAGTTTCATCGGTGCGTATGGAGCGCGCGCGCCGCTGCTCGAAATGTGGAATGGCAATCCGGCGATATTTGAATTGATGTTGTTGTTGTTCGACCGCTCCGAGTTTTTGGCCGAAGTGGCAATTCATACGCCGGATTTGATTGACGACTTGGTTGCTACCGGACGATTGCGCCAGTGTAAAACAACCGCAGAGATTTTGAAGGATTTACGTTACGGATTGAGGGATGCGGATCAATTTTTCTGGTTGCGCCGTTATCACGAGGCCGAATTAATGCGACTCGGTTTGCGCGACATTCTCGGCCTGGCCGATCTCGAACAAAATCTCACTGAACTTTCCGCGCTTGCCGACGCCTGTTTGCAATACGCGCTCGAAGTTGTGATGCACAAAAATAAAATCAAAAAGCCGCCGTTCGTCGTCATCGGTTTCGGCAAGCTCGGCGGTTGCGAAATCGATTATGGCTCCGACCTCGACGTTGTTTTTTTTGCGGATTCGAAAGTGAAAAATTTGTCCGAACTCCAGCGGGTGGCAGCGGAAGTGATGGAATTGCTTTCGCGCCGGACGGAGCAGGGGATTGTATTCCATGTCGACGCGCGGTTGCGTCCCGACGGCGAAAAAGGTCTGCTTGTCAACACGCTCGACGCTTACGGGAATTATTACCGTCGGCGCGCGCAGCTTTGGGAAATCCAAGCGCTCACCCGCACGCGACCGGTCGCCGGTGATTTGGCGCTTGGTGAAAAATTTCAGGAGTTGGCCGCGTTACTCGCCAATTTTTCCAAGCCCAGTCGTCCGCTGGCCGCGTTCAAGCCGGATTGGAAGAGGCAAATTCATCAAATGCGGATGCGCATCGAAACGGAGCGCACGCCGCACGGACAGGATGACCTGGCCATAAAGACCGGCAAAGGCGGTTTGATGGATGCGGAGTTCGTCGCACAGGCATTGTGCCTCGAACACGGCTGGCAGGAGGCGAACACGCTGCGTGCGCTCGAACGGGGCCGTGACACCGGGGCTTTGCCGGACGCGGACAAATTGATCGAGGCTTACCGGCAATTGCGCCGCGTTGAAGGTATTTTACGCCGGTGGAGTTACGAGGGCGAAACCGTTTTGCCGGACGACGCGCCGGCCTTTTACCGCGTTTCGGTGCGTTGTGGATTTTTGAAACCGGAGGAATTCAGAAACGCACTGGCGAAATGGCGTCAAGCCATTCGCCAGATTTATCAAAAAGTTTTCCACTTTGATTAACCATCAACCCGGCTTCGCCAAGCTACGCCGAGGCGAGGACACAAAGGCACGAGGAAGAATGACTTTGTGCCTTTATGTTTTGGCGGTTCAAACCTTTTTCCGCTGGCGATTGACTTCGTAAAGAAACACCGCCACAGCCGCTCCCACGTTCAGCGAGTCCACCGTGGGCGGCATAGGAATGGAGACCGCCTCGTCGCACGCTTCCAGCACAGGCGCGGAAATACCGTGGCCTTCACTGCCGAAGACGATGCAGCAATCGCCTGAAAAATCGGCCTGTGACAGCGTTTTGCCGTTCGCGTGCGGATGCGCCGCGATGCAGCGGACACCGCGACTGCGCAACTCCTTCAAACATTCCGTGAGTGTTGACTTCGTGGTGTGAGGTTTCGTGGTGAATTGATGCCGCTGGCCGAGTTTTGCCAGTTCAATGACTGGCAATTGCAAAATCGTGCCCATGGAGTTGCGGACAGCACGGCGGAGGAACGGGCTGCTGGACGTTTCACCAACGAGCAACGCATGAACGCCGAAGGCAACGCAGTTGCGGACAAGCGCACCCAGATTTTCCGCGTTCGCGAGCGCATCTATGGCCACGAGGAGCAGAGGTTCCCGCCTCGGCGAAGTCTGGGTCGGTCTTTTGGACAAAATGTCGTCGAGTGAAACGGGCGGAGGAATTTTCCCGACGGCGAGCACGCCCTGGAACATTGAAAAACCGGTCAACCCCTCCAGAAATTTCTTTTCGGCGAGATAAACAGTGATGGGTTCGGGTCGCGCTTCAAGCAACGGGCGGAAATCGTCCAGCCATTTTCCCGGCAGCACGACGGAAAGAACGGCAAAACGGCTTTCGAGCAGCCGTTTCACAACCTTGACACCTTCCGCGACGAAAATGCCCTGCCGCTCATGCTCCAGCGGCCGCTTCATTGTCGCGTAAGGCCGCAGTTCCGGCGCGTCGAACGAATCAATCTTCTGGATGCGCAACATGGCCACGCGCCGATTGTTTCTGTTTGGGCGCGGAAACAAAAGCGCTTTTGCGGCCCCGTTCGTTCCGCTGCGCACCGGCGCAAACCGCCAATCCGAAATTGAGGTTGAGTTTTTCGCGCAGGCGTGCAACAGTGAAACCGATGATGAACATTACGGAAGTTTTGGTCACTGAACATGCGGTTTTCTTAACCGTATTTGATCAGATCGAACAGGCTTTGCCGAAACTAAAAAGGCTGGAGGAGGCAAAGATGCTGGCCGGTTTGGTGGAGGCATTGCTGCAAGACCATGGTGACGCCGAAACAAATTTGGCGTTCGTCGCCTTGGATCATGCGCTCGATCAGAAAGGGCGGCTCGACCGGTTGCACGAAGACCACGACGAAATTGACGACCATTTGAGACAGGTGAAGACGGCGGCCACGTTGCCCGAGGCGCAGCGATTACTGACGGCGGCGCTGCTCGCGTCGCGCAAACACTTCCGCCGCGAAGAACTGACCGTTTTCCCGCTGATTGAGAAAGTGCTCCAGCAAGAGACGTTGGCGAAATTAGGCAGGGTTTGGATGCAGCAACACCTGGCGCGGGCGAAATAGGCCGAGCTTGGCCCCCATCCTGGACATTATTCCAATAGCTGGAGTTCGGCGAATCGAATGAGGAGATTTTCCAAATGTTCAATTCAGCCGTTTTTTACGCCGGGTTTTTACGCGGTAAGGCGGGCTGTCTTCCTTGACGTGAAAGCCGATTTCCTTCCGTGGTTGTTCCGGCGGTGTCATCAGTTGATGAATGGCTTCGAATAAAGTCCGGATATTTTCGTCGTGATTTTCAATTTTGCGTTCCAGTTCGGATAATTTGTGCGCGAGTTCCTTGTGCAGCGACAGGGTTTCGCGCAGCCGGACAAATGCGCGCATGATGGCGACATTGATTTGCACGGCGCGTGGGCTGCGCAAGACGCCGGAAAGCATCGCGACGCCTTCCTGTGTGAAAACGTATGGTAAGTATTTGATATTCAACCCCCTCTTCAAGATTCCAATTTGGAATCTTGAAACCTCTGCCTCTTCCGCCGTGAGTTGGAACATGAAGTCGGCTGGAAAACGGTCAAGGTTGCGTTGTACCGCCTTGTTGAGGTTGCCGGTACTGACGCCATACATCGCAGCCAAGTCGCGATCCAGCATCACTCGTTGTCCGCGAATCAAAAGGATGGCTTGTTCGATTTGTGGTGGCGCAACCAACCCCGTTTTGTAGCCCATGATGGGACAAGAATATGCCCGTTTGATTTTTTGGGGCAAGGTTGCAAAATCAAATGCTCAACGGAATAAATCATTCAATAAATCTACCGCTAAACTTAAAATTCCTTGGGCTTGTCCGGGGTCATAAATTGATTGCCGTTCTGGATGCGAAGAACAATTTCGCAACTTACGAACAGCTTTCCAGCGTTCCTTATCTGTCTTTGAGATGATTTTGTTTTTTATGAGTGCTTTGATGTTGTTGTCAAAAGTAGCATCTATTTCTTTTGCTTTTGGGGTCACTATTTTTGTTGGAATGTTGGCTTGTTGACAACGAACGCGCACACCTGTTTCCAATATACGCCAACATTGTTCCATTCCCAAAGCTATGAGCGGGTAAAAATACCAACCGTAAATCATCGCACCGCGAGCAACTTCTAAAAGTTTAGCGATTTCTAACGGAACTTTCGAGTCGAGTTTTGGAAAAAAGAAAAATGTTATCCATTCTTCATTTGTTTTTGCTACAGCCGTCATCATGCACCACACCTTGGGAGCTTCATCAATTTGTTGCCAGTTGGCCGCAGAAATTTGTTTGCAATCGAAGTGCCAATTGTCTGACTCGGTCATAAAAATTCACAATTTCAAAGTTTCACACGGCACATCCTGCGTGGTGAGTTGGAGTTGAACGTGAGTTGCGCTGATTTGTTGGAGCCTTTCACTCATCACCTGGCGGGCGAGGTCAGGTTTGTTGCATTCGCGGCTCAAGTGGGCGAGGTAGAGGTGTTTTAATTCGGCAGACATGATTTGCGCGGCGGCTTCGGCGGCGGCCTCGTTCGAGAGATGGCCATGGCGTCCGAGTATGCGCTGTTTGAGACTCCACGGTCGGCGGACACAATCCTGCAACATCTTCACGTCGTGGTTGGATTCCAAGACGAGGACGTTCGCGGCGCGCGTGCGCTCGATGACCAGTTTCGTCATGTGGCCGAGGTCGGTGACAAAACCGATGTTACCCGCGGCAGTGTGAAGCAGAAAGCCAACGGGGTCCTGGGCGTCGTGTGGGATGGGGAACGTGTCCACCAGCAGGTCGCCGATTTCAAAGCTCGCACCAGTCTCGAACAAATTGCAATTGAATTTGGTTTGCAACTGAAATTCAAACGCTTCCTTGGTGGCGCGGTTGCAATAAATCGGAATGTTCAGCTTTTGCGCGATTCCGGTCAGGCCGTAAATGTGGTCGTTGTGTTCATGCGTGACGAGAATGGCAGTGAGATTTTCCGGCGCGCGACCGATCCCGGCGAGGCGCTGGCGGATTTGACGCGGGCTGAACCCGGCATCCACGAGCACGCGGGTTTCGTCGGTCTCAAGATAGGCACAATTGCCGCCTGAACCGCTGCCGAGAATGGTGAATTTAACGGCCACAAATGGACGTTAGTGGCGGGGAAGCGAAGCGGCAATTGTTTTTCGGCACACCCCATTTGATGGTGCCGTGAAATTTCCTGAAATTGTGCTAGATTATTCTGCAATTCGCATTGTTTTTTGACGCGAAAATTGCAAGTTGTGTCTGTATAAGTCATTATATGCAAGACGGCATGCCTGTTAAATTTACCAGGCGATTGTTTGGCGGACGGCTTATTACCATCTCGTGCGCGGTGGGATTTCTCCCATTGGCAGCCTGCGCCCAGAGTCCCGGCAGACAGGTTTTACATGGCCATGTGCCTAAAGCCGTGGAGAGTTTTCATTTGCAATCAACCAGCCGCCTTTCCGCCACGAAGCATTTGAACCTGGCAATCGGGCTGCCGTTGCGGAACCAGGAAGCGCTGGACAATCTGCTCCAGCAAATCTACGACCCGGCCAGCCCGAATTTTCGCCAGTATCTGACACCCGAACAGTTCAGGGAAAGGTTTGGCCCGACGGAACAAGATTATCAGACGCTCATCGCTTTTGCTGAGAAGAACGGCTTGACGGTGACGGGCACGCATCCGAATCGCACGTTGTTGGACGTGAGCGGGTCGGTGGCGGACATCGAACGGATTTTTCATGTGACGATGCGTGTTTATCAGCACCCGAAAGAAGCCCGCACGTTTTATGCTCCGGATGTCGAGCCGTCGCTCGACCTGGCCATTCCGATTCTGCATATCAGCGGTTTGGATAACTTTATCCGACCACGACCCATGAATCTTCGGGCGATTCCATTGGACCACCTGATAAGGACAGCCTCGGCTACCGGCTCGGGGCCGTCCGGCCTTTACATGGGAAATGATTTCCGGGCCGCCTATGCTCCGGGGGTTTCACTCAACGGCTCGGGGCAAGTGGTCGGGTTGCTGGAGTTGGACGGTTATTATACCAGTGACATCACCAATTATGAGCATCAGGCCGGGCTGACGAATGTGCCATTACAGAACGTGTATATTGACTCCTATAGCGGGAACGCCGGCGCAAACAACGATGAGGTGGCGCTGGACATCGAAATGGCCATTGCGATGGCGCCGGGACTTGCCATAGTGATCGTTTACGAAGAGCAAAATGGCGGCAACGTTGTTGACATGTTGAATCGCATGGCTACGGATAATCTGGCCAAACAAATCAGTTCTTCCTGGCTTGTCGGCGACAACGCCAGTTTCGACACGGTATACAAACAATTCGCCACGCAGGGGCAGTCTTTTTTTCAGGCTTCCGGCGATGACGGCGCGTATTATTCAGGAATTGCCCAATGGGCGGATGACACGAACATCACGCTCGTCGGCGGAACCACTTTGTCCACGAGCGGGCCCGGCGGCTCGTGGTTGTCGGAAACCGTTTGGAATTGGTACAGCACCGGGCAAGGCACGGCCGGCAGCGGCGGGGGAATCAATTTAAACAGCATCCCCATTCCAGGCTGGCAACAGGG
>Ga0116119_1001160_pt1 | contig 12179 bp, 11 predicted proteins | sample June2015DPH_11_1_2_FD_89791 | JGI IMG/M metagenome (GOLD analysis project Ga0116119, IMG submission 89791) | Peatland microbial communities from SPRUCE experiment site at the Marcell Experimental Forest, Minnesota, USA - June2015DPH_11_100 | ecosystem: Environmental > Terrestrial > Soil >...
GAGCGAAAATAATGCTGATGAATCAAGCACCGGCAAATTCCCCCACGGCAACCACCAAACTGCCAGCACCGAACCAATAGCCGTTGCGCCCAGCAAAATTGCCGGACGCAGCCAGGCACGGCGACGGCGGCGTGGCAAGGTCGCAATGACACGCGCAGTAAAACCGTTATCTTCGATATATTTGTCCTGCTCGCGCAGCAATGCGTCGAGCGGATCGTTGGTTTCAGGCGGATTCATAATTTTCGTAAGCGGGCGTCAAACACCGTCTCAATTTTTCTTTCCCGCGCAGGATGTTGGTTTTGACCGTACCCAACGGGCAATCCAAAACCTGCGCCGCTTCTTCGTGCGACAAACCGTTCTGACAGCAAAGCACCACTGCCGCCCGCTCATTTGAATGTAACAGCTTCAACGCCTCGGTCAAATCGAGGCGCAGATGACTGTTGCGGGCGGCAGCCGGTTCCTCCGGTTCCAACGGCGATTCGTCCACCTCCTCCAAAGCCAGTTCCTTCCGGCGGCGGCTGGCCATGCGAAATTCATTGAACGCGATGCCGAACAGCCACGTTGAAAAACGCGAGCCTCCGCGAAACGTTTGCAACTTTTGCCAGGCTTTCAAAAAAGTCTCCTGCGCCAGATCATCGGCCAGATGCGAGTCGCCACGCGTCATGCGCGCCAGGAAGGCGCGCACGGGCGATTGATGGCGCCGCACCAGTTCGCCGAAGGCATTCTGGTCTTCGCGCAACAGGACGCGGGCGATAAGATCGGCGTCGGTGAAGGACACGCGTTACTGTTTGGGCGGTTGATCGTCGTTTTTATCTGTTCTTTCCACAGCCCAAACAATCAGAAATGCCACGCCAATGAACAGGAGAATCCAACCGCCGCTATGGTGATAGCCGGGGTGAGATATCAATAACGCAGTGCCAAGTCCCGTCAAAACCAGACCGGGCAAAAGACGGTGATTGCGAGATTGGCTTTTAGTTTTGTAGCCGGTGGCTTTCAAGTCAGCCAGCAATTCCGGTGTTACGGGCATCCCTTTTTCAATCATGGCGCGCAATGTTTCATGCATCATCTTGTTGCGGCGATAAATAAAATAGAATACAAGACCGACAATCGCCACGGGCATGCCAAAAACGCCGAGGATTGCCACAATAGGCACTACATCGAATCCCTTCTTTCCAGGGTGGATGTTCACGGGGTTCTGGCCGCCGACATGAATGCCAGTCTCGTCAATCTGCACGGGCGGGTATTTAGGGGATGATTTTTGCGTTTTGGTTGCAGTCACGGCGACCGCATTGGTTGCCGGAGCGCTGTCGGTTACAGCCACAAGCCTGGCTGCTCCGTTTCCGGCGGACGCGACAGTTTGCGCATGCAGCGGCAATGTCACCATGATTAAAAACAGAATCGTGGCATAGACGATGAAAGCGACGGTTATGGCCAGGAATTTGGTTAATGTAGTTTTCATATTCATTGATTTCATTTTGAACTGTTCATAGGTGAGATGCCATGAGCAGCCCTTTTGGATTCAAAATTTTTGCGGCTTTGCGTTAGAAAGTGTTCGCGTGGTTTCCGCCTTCGCCAGCTACGGCGGACAGGCGTGTATTTCGCGGTTAAAGGGGGTTGACGCGAATTGCGCCAATTAGCGCAAATTAGTGAAATTCGTGTAAAAACGTTTTTGTTGGTTTTGGACGGCATCATGCCGTCCCTCCCAAAAAGAAATCAGCGTGAATCCGCGCAATCTGCGGATTACTTCTTCGAAAAAATAAGTTCTCCATCATTAGCTGAAACTTTGATTTTGTCGCCGGGTTTAAAGTCACCTTCCAACAACTTCATGGCGAGCGGGTCGAGCAGGTGTTCCTGAATGGCGCGTTTGAGCGGGCGCGCGCCGAATTGCGGGTCGTAACCTTCCTGCGCCAGCAGCTTCTTCGCGGCGGCATCCACATCGAGCGTGAGATTTTGTTGCGCCAGCCGTTTGCCGAGCCGTTCGAGCTGGATGTCCACTATTTTTGCCAGTTCCTCCTCATCGAGGCTTTGGAAAATAATCACGTCGTCCACGCGATTCAGAAATTCCGGCCGGAAATATTTTTTTAATTCGGACATGATCTTGTCTTCCATGTCGCTGCGTGCGCCCGCGGAATTTTTTCCTTCCATGAAATATTCCTGGATGATCGGTGTTCCGATATTGCTCGTCATGATGACAATGGTATTCTTGAAATCCACCGTGCGCCCCTGCCCGTCCGTGAGCCGGCCATCATCCAGCACTTGCAACAGCACATTGAACACGTCGTGATGCGCCTTCTCAATCTCGTCGAACAGAATCACCGAGTAAGGCCGACGCCGCACGGCCTCGCTTAATTGTCCACCTTCCTCGTAACCGACATAGCCCGGCGGCGCGCCGATGAGCCGCGAGACGGTGTGTTTCTCCATGTATTCGCTCATATCAATGCGAATCATGGCGTTCTCGTCGTCGAATAGAAATTCCGCCAGCGCGCGGGCGGTCTCGGTTTTGCCGACACCGGTCGGGCCGAGAAAAATGAACGAACCGATGGGACGATTCGGATCCTGCAACCCGCTGCGCGCGCGGCGCACGGCATCGGACACGGCCTTGATGGCCTCTTTCTGGCCGACCACGCGTTGTGCAAGCCGCTCTTCCATTTTCACCAGTTTTTGACGCTCGCCTTCGAGCATCCGCGAAACCGGAATATGCGTCCACGACGCCACGACCTTGGCGATGTCTTCATCCGTGACTTCCTGACGGAGCAACGAGGCGCGTGTGGCTTTTCCTGATTGTTTTTCGATGCTGGTCAGTTTCTTTTCCAGTTCAGGAATTTTGCCGTATTGGATTTCGGCGGCCTTGTTCAAATCGCCGCGACGCCGGGCTTGTTCGAGTTCCAACTTCGCCTGTTCCAATTGCGATTGAACGACGCTGACGGCGTTGACACCGGCCTTCTCGTTCTGCCATTGCGCGGTGAGCGCCTTGGATTTGTCCTTCAGATCCGCAACCTCGGCGTCAAGTTTCTTCAATCGTTCCCTGCTCGCGGCGTCTTTTTCCTTTGCGAGCGATGTGCGTTCAATTTCCAACTGCAAAATCTGCCGGTCGAGCTGGTCCAATTCCGTCGGCTTGGAATCCAGCTCCATCTTGATGCGCGACGCCGCTTCGTCCACGAGGTCAATCGCCTTGTCCGGCAGAAACCGGTCGGTGATGTAGCGATTGGAAAGCGTCGCCGCCGCCACCAGCGCGGAATCCTGGATGCGCACGCCGTGATGGACTTCGTACCGTTCCTTCAGCCCGCGCAAAATCGCAATGGTCGCCTCGACCGTCGGCTCCTCCACCATTACCGGCTGGAAGCGGCGTTCGAGCGCGGGGTCTTTCTCGATGTGCTTGCGGTATTCGTCAAGCGTGGTCGCGCCAATGCAACGCAGCTCGCCGCGCGCGAGCTGCGGTTTCATGATGTTCGCCGCGTCGGTCGCGCCTTCCGCCGCGCCTGCGCCGATAATTGTGTGCAGTTCGTCAATGAACAAAATAATTTTGCCTTCGCTCGCGGCGATTTCCTTGAGGAATGCCTTGAGCCGGTCCTCGAATTCGCCGCGATATTTCGCGCCGGCAATCATCGCGCTCAAATCCATCGCCACGAGCCGCTTGTTTTTGAGCGATTCGGGAACGTCGCCGCTGACGATGCGCCGCGCCAGGCCTTCGGCAATGGCGGTCTTGCCCACGCCCGGCTCACCGATGAGCACCGGATTGTTTTTCGTGCGACGGGTCAGCACCTGCATCACGCGGCGGATTTCCTCATCACGCCCGATGACGGGATCAATCTTTCCCTGCCGCGCCAGCGCGGTGAGGTCGCGACCGTATTTATCGAGCGCCTGGAATTTGGCTTCGGGATTTTCGTCCGTCACGCGCTGGTTGCCGCGCAACCCGGCAAGCGCTTTCAATACCGTGTCGCGCTTGAGTCCGTGCGTTTTGAAAATTTGTTTCAGTGGCGCACCGCCTTCGGCGAGCAAACCGAGCAACAAATGTTCGGTGCTGATGTAATCGTCCTTGAGTTTGCCCGCCTCGGATTGCGCGGCATCGAGCGCCTTCTTCAAATTCGGGCTCAAATAAACGTCGCTGCTACTGGTGCCCTGGACTTTGTGACGGCGGGCGAGTTCATGCTCCGCGTCAGACTGAAGCTTGGCAGACGCGACGCCGATTTTTTGGAGCAATTCCGGCACGAGACTTTCGCTCTGGCCGAGCAACGCCAGCAGCAGATGCTCGCAATCCACTTCCTGATGCGAATAGTCGTGAGCGATGCGTTGCGCTTCCTGCAACGCCTCCTGCGATTTAAGGGTGAGCTTATCCAGTTGCATGGCTTACTTAATAAATCCCTTCTCACTAACGTCAAGCGACTAACGCAGAAGAGAAATCAGTTGAACGCTCGCCCTCACCCCGGCCCTCTCCCCCAGGAGAGGGAGAATCGTCATCTATCACTTGGCAAATCAGGGACATTTTGAAACGAAGTCCAAGAGACGGCAATTGCGATAAAGACGCGAGAACTTCAGGTAACGCACGAACGTTGTTCCTTCTCCCCGGGGGAGAAGGTCAGGATGAGGGCGGGCAAAAAACTCTCTGTGCCTTTGCGTGAGGCTTATTTTGGCACATTTTGACGCATTGAGCGCGTCCCAAAAATTAGCTTGCAAAAGTTTTGGGAACGGTTATCGTCGCGGCGTCTGTCTGGATAACCAGTCCTTTCAAGGCATGGAAAATCTTCAAGTGAACGTGGTTCAGTGATGATTTGAGACCCGATGGTCGGGAACAGTCTGGAAAAACGGTTAGTCTTGAACAGCAAATCATCGAATGAGTACAAAACTGTTTGTCGGAAATCTTTCCTTCAACACCACTGAAAATGACCTGCAGGAGGCGTTTGCCGCCCACGGCACGGTCGCAGAAGTTAACCTTATGATGGATCGGATGAGCGGCCGTTCGCGCGGCTTCGCATTCGTCACCATGTCCACACCCGAGGAAGCGCAAAAGGCGATTGCAGCCATGAACGGCGCGACGCTCGGTGACCGTGCTTTGACGGTCAACGTCGCACGCCCGAAGGAAGAACGTCCTCGTGGCGACCGCGGTCCTCGTCGTGAATACGGCGGCGGCGGCGGTGGCGGCGGACGCCGGGATCGTTATTAATCGTAACCCGCAGATTTGGCCGGGGCGGCGTTCTTAATGGGCGCCGCCCCGCGCCTTTTGGGACGCAAAATTTTGCGCCGGGCTGGATAACATGCTTGCATCCGCCCTATTTGTTTGGGGAAAACCGGCTGAATTCTTAAAAACATTCACATGAAATATCGCGAACTTGGACGAACCGGCTGGAAAGTTTCTGAAATCAGCTTTGGCGCATGGGCCATCGGCGGCGCGTGGGGCAGTGTGGACGACAAGGAGTCGCTTGCCGCGTTGCACGCCGCGCTCGACGGCGGCGTGAATTTCTTCGACACGGCGGACGTTTATGGCGATGGCCGCAGCGAACGGCTGCTGGCGAAATTGCGCCGGGAGCGGCGCGAAAAATTCCACGTGGCAACCAAGGCGGGTCGCCGGCTCGATCCGCACACGGCGGACGGCTACAACCGGCAGAATCTCACGGCCTTTGTCGAACGCAGCTTGAAGAACCTGGAAATGAGCGCGCTCGATCTGCTGCAACTGCACTGTCCGCCCACGCCGGTTTTCTACATGCCGGAAGTTTTTGGCATCCTCGACGACCTCGTAAAGGCCGGCAAACTGCGGCATTACGGCGTGAGTGTGGAAAAAGTCGAGGAGGCGCTAAAAGCCATCGAATATCCCGGTGTGCAAACGGTGCAGATTATCTTCAATATTTTCCGCCAGCGTCCGGCGGAATTGCTTTTCCCGGAGGCGCAGCGCCGCCGCGTGGGCATCCTCGCGCGCGTGCCGCTGGCGTCCGGAATGCTTTCAGGCAAACTGACGCATAGCAGCAAGTTCGCACCGGATGACCACCGCGCCTTCAATCGTCATGGCGAAGCGTTCGACCGCGGCGAAACATTTTCCGGCGTGGATTACGAAACCGGATTGCGCGCGGTGGAGCAATTGCGTCCGCTGGCGCCCGCCGGTGCGACGATGGCGCAACTGGCCTTGCGTTGGATCTTGATGTCTCCCGCCGTGACGTGCGCAATCCCCGGCGCCAAACGCCCGGCACAAGTGGCGGAGAACATCGCGGCGTCGGATTTACCGCCGTTGTCCGCCGACACGATGAAGAAAATCCGCGCGATTTACGACGCGCAGATTCGCCCGCTCGTGCATCAGTACTGGTAAAGTCCACCTTGCTCCGTTGCCCGCTTTGCGCTAGGTTGCGCGCGTTATGGAAACAACGCCATTTTCTTCGGGCACGGCGCCACCGTTGTTGACACCGCCGCCGATCATCGCGCCACCCCTACCGCCCAAACCGCGCAAAAGCCGGGGCTGGATGATTACCACAATCATTTTGTTTGTGTTGCTGGTTTTCAGCGTGTTCGCAATTTTCACCCAGTTTGTTTCAAACGCGTTTAGTTTCAATGACGGCCTCAAAGGTGGCATCACACGCGAAATCGGCCCGCGACTGGAAGAGTGCATTCTCGAAGACCACGATGCCGCAAACAAGATCGCCGTCATTCCAGTGGAAGGCACCATCACCGACCAAAGCACCGACCGGATGGATAACAGCATGGTGGACGTGATTCGGGCGCAACTCGACCGTGCCAAAAAAGATCACCGGGTGAAAGCCGTGGTTTTGAAAGTGGATTCGCCGGGCGGCGAAGTGTTGGCCACGGATGAAATCGGCAAGGCCATTGCCCGTTTCCAGGAAGATTCGGGCAAACCGGTGATTTGCTCCATGCAGCCTGGCGGCATCGGGCGGTTATTACATAGCCACGCAATGCCGCTGGATTGTAGCCAACCCTTTGACCATCACAGGCAGTATCGGCGTGATTCTGGACACATGGAATTACCGCGGCCTGATGGACAAGGTGGGGCTCGCGCCGGTGACTTACAAGAGCGGCAAGTTCAAGGACATGTTGAGTGGCGAACGCAGCACAAATGAAATTCCAGTGGAAGAACACGCAATGGTGCAATCGCTCATTGACGAGACGTATCAGCAATTCAAGGGCATCGTGGCTGAAGGCCGCAGGGCCGCGCACGAGAAGAACAAAAAGGAAGGCCGTGCGCTGGTTGCCGACTGGGCCAATTACGCCGATGGCCGTGTGTTTTCCGGCTCACAGGCCTGCAAGCTGGGTTTCGTGGACCAACTGGGTGATTTTCGGGACGCAGTGAAACGCGCAAGGGAAATCGCCGGGCTTCACAACGCCAATCTGGTTGAATACCGCGAGCGTTACGACATCTCGAATTTCCTGCGCTTGCTTGGCCGGAGCGAATCGTCCCGCACCATTAAACTGGATCTCGGGACGGAATTGCCAAAACTTCAGGCGGGCAAACTCTATTTTCTTTCGCCCACATTTGTAAACTGATTGAAGGAAACCCTGCTCATTGTCGCGGACAGCGAGCGCGACGCGAATATGCTTTACGCCGTGGGCATGTTCGTGCCCGACCCGTTCATCTATCTCAAAACCCGTGGACGCCCGCTCATCGTGATGAACGATTTGGAGATTGACCGTGCCCGCACACAAGCGCCGCATTGCCACATCGTGTCGTTGAGCCAATATCAGGGAAAACTGCGGCGCAAAGGCGTTCAATCGCCACGCTTCACCCATGTTATTCAACAAATCCTGCGCGAACGTAAAATCCGCGGCGTCACCGTGCCGGAAAATTTTCCGCTCGGTCTGGCAACTGACTTGAAAAAACTCGGCGTTCGCGTCAAAGCCCGCATCGGAACCTTTTTCCCCGAACGCGAAGTCAAATCCGCCGATGAAGTCAGAAAAATCTCCGCCGCGCTGGTAATGGCCGAGGTGGGCATGGCCGAGGGAATGCAGGTCCTCCGCGCGGCAAAAATCGGACGTGGCCGCAAACTTATTTATCACAACGTTCCGCTGACCTCGGAAAAACTGCGCGCGGTCATTGATTGCGCGATTTTTCAGGTGTGCGGGCTGGCCGCCAACACCATCGTCGCCGGCGGACAACAGGCGTGCGACCCGCACGAACGCGGTTACGGCCCGCTCCGCGCGCACGAGCCAATCATCATTGACATTTTTCCGCGCTCACAAAAGACCGGTTACTTCGGCGACATCACCCGCACCGTCGTTCGCGGACGTGCCAGTGAAGCCGTGCGGCGGCTTTACGACACCGTGTTGCGCGGGCAAAAAATCGCCTTCAAAAAAATCCGCGCCAATGCGCCGACCGCCGATGCGCATTGCGCCGTGCAGGAATTTTTCGAGCAACAAGGTTACAAAACCGGTCGCCGCAACGGGCACATGGAGGGATTCTTTCACGGCACGGGACACGGACTCGGTTTGGAAATTCACGAACCGCCACGCATGAGCACGAATTCCACCGGCACGCTCAAGCCCGGCCACGTTGTGACCGTTGAGCCGGGGCTTTATTATCCTGAAATCGGCGGCGTGCGGCTCGAAGACGTTGCGCTAGTCACGAACAACGGCGCGCGCAACCTGACACGGTTTGAGAAAGTATTGGAAATTTAAAAATGACGAGCAAACGGAAAGATAATTTGTGGGATTCTTGCACTTGGGAAGGTGCCCGACGCGAACAATTGCGCCGTTGGTGTAAACTCACTCTGCGTCAAAAGCTTCAAGCTGTGGAAGCGATTGTCGAAATGAATGCGCGTTTCGCGAAAATGCGCCGACTACAACGAAAGATGATGCGCGCAACCTGACGCGGTTTGGGAAGGTGCTGGAAATCTGATTTGTGCCAAACCGTCTGTCTCAATTGAGACAGGTTGGCTCAGAAAATTCTTTCCAATAAACACACAAGCTCGCAAACTAAAGGGAAATCGCGTTGGCATACTTTCAGCTTGGTTGAATAAAACAGTCAACGCACTGTCAATTGAACGAGTTTATGTTTTATTTCGATCCATTATATTGGTTGTTCCTCATACCGGGATTGCTTATCGGCATCTGGGCGCAAATCAAGCTGTCCCATGCTTACGGCAAATACAGCCGGGTGGAAGTCGAGTCCGGCATGACGGGCGCGGAGGCTGCACGCGAAATTCTCGACCGCGCCGGTCTTGCCAACGTGCCGGTGGCGGAAATTCCCGGTCGCTTGAGCGATCATTATGACCCGATGAAGCGCGCGCTGTTCCTGTCCTCGGACAATTTTTATGGCCGGACAGTCGCGGCAGTCGGTGTCGCCGCGCATGAATCCGGTCATGCCCTCCAGCATCAGGCCGCTTACGGACTGTTCAACGTGCGGATGGCTCTGGTGCCGATCACACAATTTGCGAGCACTGCCTACTTGGGCATTCTCTTTATCGGCTTCTTTTTGGGCCTGATGAAAATTGCTCTTCCCATCATCATTGTGATTTTCGCGGTAATAACGCTGTTCCAACTCGTCACGTTGCCGGTGGAATACGACGCCAGCCGCCGTGCGAAGGAGCAATTGTTCCGGCTCGGCCTTGTGCATGAAGATGAACGCGCAGGTGTCAGCAAAGTTCTCAATGCCGCGGCGCTCACTTATGTCGCTGCCCTGGTCACTTCGGTGATGACTTTGCTTTACTACCTCACCTTGGCGCGCGGCGGCCGGAGATAATTTGGGTAGGGCCGGCTCTCCGAGCCAGCCGCGGCGCATTCGGAGAATGCGCCCTACCTCAAAGTAAATTTTCTTGCAGGCTTGCGTTTAGGTCGTAACGTTTTCCCGTTCATGGCGACGAAATCGAAAAAATGCAAAACGGTCGGTTTCCGCCGGCGCAAGAAAAAATCTGTGCCGACGAAAACCAAGGCCGTTGTTCCACGAGCCGCTGCGTCTCCCGAAGTCGCCAAAATCAAAACACCACCCGCTGGGGAGAACCGTCCGCATTATGACGGTGACACCGCCATCAAACTTTATTTGCGCGAGATTGGCCAGGTGAAACTACTTACGCCGCAGGAGGAAATCAAACTGGCGGCGCGCATCAAAAAAGGCGACAAAAAGGCGCGCGAACAAATGATCAAGGCGAACCTGCGTCTCGTCGTCAAAATCGCGCGCGATTACGAAGGCATCGGGCTGCCGCTGCTGGATTTGATCAGCGAGGGCAACATCGGCTTGATGAAAGCGGTCGGGCGGTTTGACCCGAAAAAGGGCGGCAAGCTCTCGACTTACGGTTCGTGGTGGATCAAGCAATCCATCAAACGCGCGCTCGCCAATCAATCCAAGACGATTCGCCTGCCGGTGCATCTGGTGGACAAAATTTCCAAGATGCGCCGCGTGACGATGAAATTGCAGGAAGAGCTTGGCCGCGAACCGACCGATGAGGAATTGGCCGGTGAACTCGACACAACCACCGCCCGCGTGCGTCAGATGCGGTTGGCAGCCATCCGCCCCGCGTCGCTCGATGCGCCCATCAGCAGCGAGGAATCGAACAGTTTTTCGGAAATCGTCGAGGACGAAAATGCTGCGACACCTTACAAAGACCTTGAAGACAAGACTGTCACCGGCATGTTGCGGGACATGGTCAAGCACCTTGACACGCGCGAGGCGACCATTTTGCGCTATCGTTTCGGTCTTGATGGAGGTTCCGAAAAAACCCTGGAAGAAGTCGGTGAGAAATTTGGTGTAACCCGCGAGCGCATCCGTCAGATTCAAAATCTTGCGCTTAAAAAACTTCGCCACATGATTGAAAAACTCGAAAATTCCCAAACCAAAAACAACTGACTCCATGCCCAAAACCATTGTAACCCCAAAGGAAATCGAACAAGCCATTCGCAACGTCCCCGATTTTCCGAAGCCGGGCATTCAATTCAAGGACATCACGCCCGTGCTGGCCGACCCGCGATTGTTCATGGGCACGATTGATTTGCTGACGGATAATTTCAAGCCCGGTTCGGTGGATGCCGTCGTAGGCATTGACGCGCGTGGATTCATTTTTGCCGCCGCCGCCGCAATGAAACTGCGCACCGGCTTCGTGCCCGTTCGCAAGAAAGGGAAGCTGCCCTACAAAACACACGAACAGGATTATGCGCTCGAATACGGCTCGGCAACGGTCGCCATGCACGTGGATGCGCTCAAGCCGGGCGCGCGCGTGCTGCTCATTGACGATTTGCTCGCGACCGGCGGCACCGCCGCCGCCGCCGCCGCGTTGATCAAAAAACTCGGCGCGCAGATTTTGGAAGTGACCTTTCTCGTTGAATTGAAGTTTTTGAACGGTCGCGAAAAATTGAAGGGCTATCCAGTGCGTTCCATCGTCACCTTTTGAGATGGAGAAAAACAACCGCCGACGGTTTTTACGCGCTCAAAGTGATGCGCGAAACCAACGCCGCGGTCGACGATGTGACCGTGGGTGTGGCCAAGAAACTCATTGCGTCCGGGAAAATCCCGCGTGATTGAAAGCTGATTGTTTTTCAGCGCCCTGCTCTCCCAATGCCAAGTCCACCGGAACGGCGGCAGCTACAGTTTGCTATGACCCTGTCTGGGCGCCGATTGGGGATTCCATCAAAGGTGTTACGACAATATTCGCCCTAGCCTTGAGTTGGACCATGCATGCATCCAGTTGTTGTTGGTATTCGGCTCGCGCTCCCGCCGCCAATTGCCCGCGAATCTGGAAATCAATCGCCTGCCAAGCTTGCTGACGTGCCTGCGGATCAGCGGGCAACTCGCCAAATTCGGCAATGTGAGCTTAGTAATATTGTTCAACTTGATCGGGAGTAACATTGGGCGTCGCACCCGCCTGCGCCATAAGAGCCGTTTGCAACATAAATGCCTGCGCATCCCGAAGCTCAAACTCGATCTCTGCCGCATTCACCGTCAGTTGGCTGACCATGCCTGGATACGGCTGTTCCCGTTCCGCCTGGAATTTTGTCAATTGATCTTGCTGGGCTTGGTTCAAGGTGACATTTTGCGCCTTGGCGGCCTGTAAGACCAATTCGCGATTAATGGCGCGTTGAAGGAAATAATCATATGTTACCGGATCAATTTTTTGCTCTGCCTCTGAATTGGTCGATTGGAGCGGCATCAAGTCTCCGAGAGTGATGGGTGTGCCATTGACCGTTGCCAGCACTTGATTCGGGCGTGCCAGAAATATTCTGTTGTTGGACTGACTTTTGCCGCTTTGGAATCGCTC
>Ga0116119_1001177_pt1 | contig 12027 bp, 9 predicted proteins | sample June2015DPH_11_1_2_FD_89791 | JGI IMG/M metagenome (GOLD analysis project Ga0116119, IMG submission 89791) | Peatland microbial communities from SPRUCE experiment site at the Marcell Experimental Forest, Minnesota, USA - June2015DPH_11_100 | ecosystem: Environmental > Terrestrial > Soil >...
GCCGCCGACAACAGCAGGAGACGACTCAAACCCAAGGCCACCTGTAGTATAATTCCATAGTTTGGCGCCGTTGGTAGCGTTCAAAGCATAAACGGCGCCCGCTGTTATGCTAGCGGATGTTGATTGTTCAACAGGCACTGCACCCACAGCGGAGCCTATGTAGACTACGCCGTTGACAACTGCAGGAGACGAATCAACCAGGCCACCGGTAGCCGAATTAGCGATGATGGATTTCCAGAGTAGCGTGGGAGCAAGCACTGGATTGCCTGTTCCTGCGCCGCTGTGAGACGGGTTCGCGCGGAACATTGGCCAGTCTGCGGAAGACTGTTGAGCATTCACCTTTGGCGCATATGCTGAGAACATAGATAAACACAAAATGGCAATAAATGTAATTGCTAATGTTCCCTTCAAGCTTACTTCTCCTTATGAAGTAAACAGTTACCCACTTATTGAAATTTACCTTATGGCATTTGCATTAAAACGGCTTTGACAAAAGTGAAAAAGTATACCTCTATGGGTTAGGTCAACTCAGTAGAGGGAGGAGGGACTACTTTTTAACTAGTTAAACAACGCTTAAAAAGTAGGCAGGGTAGAGGGTAGGTCATTTTTGTTGGTGGATTTCTATTTCAAAAATGAGGGATGGGTAGGTAGAAGCAGCTTTGCAAACAAGCTTTGTATGCTCTTACGGTTTCTTTCTTTTGCTTTTCTTCATAAACTGCTCCAACGCGTTGAACGCTTCATCCAACTCTTCAATCGGCGGCAGGAAAACTATTCTCGCGTGACCTTTGCCGTAAACAGGGTCGAAGCCTGAGCCGTTAACGATGAGCACGCCGGTTTCTTTGAGCAGTTGGACTACGAAGTCCATGTCGGTTTTCCATCTTGAGCCGATGTCGTGGATTTTGGGGAAGATGTAAAATGCGCCTTCAGGTTTGGTGGTGCTTATGCCTTCGATTTCGTTTAGTCGTTTCCAGGAGAAGTCGCGGCGCTGCTTGAGGCGGTCAACGATATCTTTCACCATTTCCTGGGGCCCATTGAGCGCTTCTGTTGCTGCTATTTGCACGGGCGTATTGGCGCAAATGCGTATGCGGCATTCCTTCTCAACACCTTCCTTGAGTTCGTCGAGTTGTTTGCCTTCGCCTTTAAAGTACATGTAGCCTAAACGTAAGCCAGTCATTTGGTAAACTTTGGAGAAGCCGTTTAACCCAACAATTGGCACATCCTTAGAAAGGTACGCTGCACTGACGAATTCTTTCTCGTAAGTTAATTGGTCGTAAATTTCATCAGACAGCACCGGCAGGTCATGTTCTCCTGCAATGTCAAGAATCTCTTTAATCGTTTTTCCATCGTAAACTGAACCTGTCGGATTGTTAGGGTTAATGATTACAATGGCACGTGTTTTCTTGGTTATTTTGCTTCTTAAGTCATCGATGTTCGGATGCCAACCTTCGTCTTCTATAGTTTCATACGCAACAGGTGTGCCATCAAAAAACCTCGTATAAGAAATGTATGGCGGGTAAGTAGGGCCTGGAAAGAGAATTTCATCGCCTTTTTCAACTAGGGCGCCAAGAATCATCTGTATTCCTTCAGAAATACCCTCAGTTATCAGCACTTTATCTGCTGTAATGTCAACGTTGTTGACTTTTTTCTCTTTTCTAACGATTGCTTCTCTGAGGTCCAGTCTTCCTTCTGAAGGCGAATAGTAATTATCATCCTTTTGTACTGCCTTACATAAGGCATCTTTAACATTTTGCGGTGTTTTAAAATCAAATGCCGCTGGGTCACCGATGTTTAGGTAGTAGATTTTCTTGCCATCTTCCACTAGCTGTGTAGTGTACGCTATGACATCTCGTATCGCATACTCAATGTTTGATGCTCTGCTGGTTACTTTGATGCTCAAGTTTTGTTACCTGTAACCCAAACACTTGCTAACCAAAAAAATAAATCTTCCTAAAATTAGATACTGTTAAGTTATTTGTCATGACCTTTTTGATTTTTTGAGAGCTGATGATTTAGGGTTCTGGTTTTGTTAACTATGAGTTTTAATTTTTGGATAGTTTTTATAAATCCACGATGCAATAGGGTGTCTCAGAGCGATACCTTTGGGGGGGAAACGGTTGGTGCTGGAAAAGGAACATGGATCTGGTGGAAAACCGAATCACCGACGACGTTATAAGAGAGAAACTAATATAATAGCTGAGGGGGGTTAGAGTGGCTTTAGAAGAAGAAATCATAAAAACGCTGAAAAACGCATCTACAATTGGCGTTACAAAAAAGCAACTCGCAGGAACCCTCAGAGAGAACGAAGAAATAATTGCCAAACATCTCGATACACTCTCAGAAAAAGAACAAGTGAACTGCATCGGACGCGGATTATGGATTCTGCGAGACTACAAAGATATAGCCAAAGTAATTGAGTTTACAATACCTGAATATTACACTCAACTATTCAAACAAGACTATCCAAACGTTTCTTTTGCCCGATTCAATCATGGAATAACATTTACTCATAATGAGGATAAATCTGTCCATAGATGGTCGCCTTATGTGCAAGGTTTCTCATCCACCTTCGTTGACGCAGTACTATCAAAATACAAACTCCCAAAAGGAAGCATGGTCGCAGACTGCTATTCAGGAAGCGGAACGGTACTCGTGTGTGCAAAAATGAAGCAACTCAACTCAGTCGGAGTAGAATTAAGTTCGCTTCTAACATTCATGGCTAAAGTTAAAACCCGATGGGAACCCGACCAAATCAACGTTACGACCGTAAAGCAAGAAGCAGAACGAATAAGCAAACTATGGAAAAGTCTCAAGGGCAACGTACCAATGCCCTTCCTAAAAGAAACCACCGCGCACTTCAGCGATAACATACTTCATGCTCTTTCCGTTCTGAAAGAGTCAATACTAACAGTTGAAGATTCTAATGTGCAATCATTATTCTTGTTGGCTTTTGCAAGTATATTAGTGGCTTCAAGCAACTTGAAACGTTCACCTTGTCTCGGTTATGCAAAAAAGAAGATACTAACCCCAGATGCACCTTTCCAGTACTTCCAAGAAAAAGTTGCGCAGATGATAAATGACCTACAAGCTTTACAAACGCAAAGAAGTGAATGGGCAAACGTTGAAATCGTGACAGGTGACTCTCGTACACATACCTATGAACCAAATAGTCTAAAATTAGTGATTACAAGTCCACCTTACGCGAATGGACTAGATTATGTCACTAACTACAAGCTTGAACTGGCTTGGCTTGGCAAAGCATCTAGCTATGAAGATCTGAGAAAATTACGTGACCAGATGGTTGCTTGCGACAACATATCAAGAACCGCCATACGAGAATTTGCAAAAGAAGCAACTCTTTTTGAAGATGAATGGCTCAGCAAGATTATAGAAAATGTACGGCTAAGAGTACAAAATAAGGGGACATTCAGAAGAAACGACATGCACTTAGTCATCAAGAAGTACTTTAACGATTTATACCAAACGTTTGATAAGGTTTACAGAGGCTTAGATGATGATGGTCGCTTTGTGGTTGTCATTGGTGATTCGCTGATTGCTGGAACCTATCTTCCAACAGACTTGCTTTTGGCGAAAGTCGGCAAAGCAGTCGGATTTAACGTTGAGGATATACAGCTTGCTCGAATTAGGCGTTCAGGTCAACGGCGAAGTTTTGAGCTAAGAGAAACCATCGTCACTCTGACAAAAGGTACAGTACAGAAAACCATCAACTTAGACAATTTTGTTTATGGAACGAACTAATGCTCTTGCGAGAACATACCATGACTGATAATAGCCAATTTCATTAAACTCTATTTCTTTTCCTCTTGTTCTAAATTTGAGTATTCCAAATTTGTGGGTGACGTTAGGTCTTTCAACAGATTTTAAATTTTCATTGCGCCTTAAGTTGCTGTCAAAGCGGGACGATACACCCTGATCGACAGAAATTAGTAAACCATGTTCTACATTGGCAGTTACGCAGTAACCGAGTAGTTGAGCATAATCGTTAAGAGTTAACGTTTTTATTTTTATTTCACAGATAATTCGTGTGCTTCTTTTTATTTCACCTTCTGGACATACTGAACCTACAATGTCAACGAACAAATCTTGGGTGAATTGGTCGCGTTGATTAGGTATGTACTCTGTTTGAGTTATAGACTTGTGAATCTGTTGAAGCCCCCAAAGCATGTCTTTTGTGCCACATTTCTGAAAATGTACATTATACTCTCCAAGTGGCGTTAAGACGCGAGACATATTTTCCTGTAAGACTGCACAAATTTCATCATAGTAACTGCTTTCAGTTCTAATAGCCGAGTCTTTTGTGTTGTGCATCTAACCATGCTCTCGGTGCGTAGGGGCAACCTTGCGCATTGCATATATCTGTGAAGTGGATGAAGTGTCCTCTAACTTGAGGTGGTAGTTCAAGTGAATTTTCGTCTCTATGGTGAACTTTTGGTCTTCCAAGTTTGTATCCTCGGTTAGGTCTTGGACATAATTCTCCTGTGCTGATTTCTCCGCGTGCATGTTGTTCTTTTTCGAGCAGTTTCTCAAGACCGATGCGTTTACAGTCTAAGCCATAGCCTATTTGTCTAAAATCGCCAGCTTTAACCCGTATTTTGTGACCCTTCTTCCAATAACCCGTTGGGTTGCTTCCTGAGTGCATGTTAGGGTGATTGTATTCTATTTGGTCAACTGGAACTTTCAGCGAGTATAATAGGTGACAGAGTTGCATAGGCATTTTCCAGTTTTTGCCCAATACCTCAAAGGAAATAATTGTGGATTCTAAGGTTCTGTGTCGGTGACTTGCTCTGCAACTGCCTATGACGTCTGCTAGTCCTTGGATGAATCTTTTTCTGCATTCAGCATCCATAGCTGGGGCGAGAACCTCAAGGGAAGCATGTTCTCTTAGTTTTCCTATAGGTCTGATGCCGTAGATTTGCAATGTTTGACTTAGAAGTTGTGGAATTGGTTCTATTTTGATGTAGAAGTGCGGTGTGTGATTAGTGATGTATCGAGGCGTAGCTCTAGCGTTGATTAGAGTCTGCACAAGTGGAGCTATTTTAGACACTGAATCGTTAAACCATTCTGGTGATATGCGGTAGTCTTCATGTGCCCAGCGTTTATATGGAAAATCAATTGTTATAGAGTTTGAGTCAAATTCTCCGCCACCTATGAGTAAACCAAGAAAATAGGCAAGGTCGGGATTGTCAAGACTTGAAGGGTTAGCCATCATCGGTCACAATTAATTACGTCTTGAAGTTGGGATAAAACTTTTGGTTAAAAGAACCAACCAAATATCCAGCAGAAAGTTTACATGAATGTCCAAACAGACGATTGTTTATTCCGATTCTTCTTCGTCAACATCAGGTTCGGTTGAAGAGTTGGCTTGAGCTAATGATAAGGTACGGGTTATGTATCCAGCAATCTGATTTCTAACTCGCGTGGTTGTTCCCTGCGTTAAAGAGTCAACTGAACACTTGTTTTCATCAAATTTGGTGGTAAATTTAGTTGGAAAACGTTCCATAAGTGTTTTTCCTGTTCGTTTAACCTGGTCAGTCTTAACTTTTCCCAAATTTCAATTCCTCGAGTCATCAATGTTTAGTGTCCGACGCTTAAAAAACGTAGGAGCAATTCTCAATAGATGATACACTTAATTTAAGTTTGCCATTTTAACTGACAGATAAATAACCTCAGAAAGTCACCATCTTAGTTCTAAATTTCATGACAAATAACTTAACAGTATACTAAAATTAAGCAGCATGAATAGACTTGTATTTACGAATGGAAGAGTAAAACTGTTGCTTCTCAGCATATTTTTATTCCCGATTCTTCTTTGAATACAGACGGTTTTGGTGAACAAAGATGTTTGGCTGGACTGGTACTTTCCTAAATATAGATTTAACCAAACGTAAGGCTGTTCCAGAAAAATATGATGAAGCTTTAGCGTTAAATTTTTTGGGCGGCAGAGGCTTCGCAGCCAAAATCCTCTGGGACACCCTTAAACAGGGAACTGACCCATTATCACCTGAAAACAAACTGATTTTTGCCACTGGACCGTTGACAGCCATTGGTTTACCAAACAGCGGCAAACTTGTTGTTGCCTCGAAAAGCCCTTTAACTGGCGGTTATGGTGACGGAAACATGGGAACATTAGCGGCTGTGAATATGCGCAGGGCTGGTTACGATGCACTAATCATCGAGGGCAAAGCGCAAACGCCAGTCATTCTCCATATCAAAGATAAAGACTGCGAGTTTGTGGATGCTAAGGATTTTTGGGGCTTGAATTCCTTTGAAACCCATGAGCAGCTGGTAAAGAAATATTCGCGCACCGTGGGCATCGTCTCTATTGGTCCAGCTGGAGAGAACCAAGTCAAGTTTGCAACTGTTGTTTCGCAAGAGGGACGTGCGGGCGGGCGACCTGGAATGGGCGCTGTCATGGGCTCCAAAAATTTGAAAGCCATAGTAATTGAAGGCACAGCGCAAATCCCGCTTGCAGACCCAGACGAAATGAAGAAGCTGACTGCCGATGGTTACCGAGAAGTCCTAGCTAAACCGCTCTACGCTTTTTGGAAAAGGCAAGGAACCATGTCAACAGTAGAATGGTCACAAGAGAACAGTGCTCTTCCAACCTTCAATTACAGGCAAGGAGTTTTCGATAAAGCGGAAGAAATTGGCGGATTTTCCATGGAAAAAATCAAAGTCTCGAACCGTGGGTGCCCACAGTGCAATATGACATGCGGCAATGTTGTTAAAAACAGCGAAGGAAAAGATTCAGAGTTGGATTATGAGAACGTGATTATGTTGGGTTCTAACATTGGTTTGGGGAATCTTGCGCAAGTAGCTACTTTGAATCGCATGGCAGACGAGCTTGGGTTTGATGCTATCTCTCTTGGGAACGTGCTTGGCTTTGCCATGGAAGCCTCCGAGAAAGGATTGATAGCAGAGAAGATTCGGTGGGGGCAGTTTGAAGAGATTAAAGCGTTGATTAAGGATATTGCTTACAGGCGAGGTTTGGGCGCGGTCTTAGCTGAAGGAGTCCGAGCCGCTTCCAAAGTCATTGGTAATGGGTCGAGCGAGTGGGCAATGCATGTTAAGGGCTTGGAGGTTTCCGCTTATGATTGCCATGCTGCGCCCGGTATGGCTTTAGCCTATGGTACCAGCTCCATTGGCGCCCACCATAAAGACGCTTGGGTTATAACGTGGGAGATTAAAGCGGGCAGAGGAAATTATGACGAAGGAAAAATTGATTATCTCATTGAAACCCAGCTTATCCGTGGCGGAGTATTCGAAGCATTAACCGTGTGTCGTTTCCCTTACAACTCGCTTGGCTTTGAGCTTGAATGGTACCAAAAATACTTGCGGGCAGCAACTGGAAAGGAGTTTTCTTTAGAGCAGTTAAACCAAATCAGCGATAGAATACTCAATTTAATTCGGGCATTTTGGGTGCGAGAGTACAGGGAAAAATGGACGCGCAGCTTGGATTTTCCGCCCATGAGGTGGTTTAAAGAACCCTTAGCAGAAGGCGCATTAAAAGGTTCTATGCTTGATTACGAAAAATACAACGGTATGCTGAGCACTTACTATGAGAAAAGAGGCTGGGATGAGCAGGGAATACCTAAGAAGTCTACCTTGGCACGGCTAGGTTTACATGATGCAGCTGAACAGCTCGAGGCATACGTTAAATTGGAGGAGTAGCCAGCTTTCGATTAGTATGCTCTTGCAAAATACACCATTTCTTTAACTTTTTGCCCGCAGTAAACGCAGTTCGTCGTCGGTTCTTCTTTCTGGAAGGGTCGAACTCTGATGGTTGCGCCTGTTTCATCCTTAATCTTTGCTTCACAGTCCGCGCTGCCGCACCATGCTGCCTTGACAAAGCCGCCTTTGTCACAGATGACTTTTTTGAATTCTTCATAGCTCTGCACAGTGCTGGTTTTTTCTTCAAGTAGGGCTTTGGCTTTTGCAAACAGGTTATCCTGAATTTCCTGCAGAAGCTTCTCAACAGTAGCTGGAATGTCTTTTTCTTTAACTGCCGTTTTTTGGCCGGTATCTCGTCTTACCATTACCACTTGCTCTTGCTTGAGGTCTCGCGGACCGATTTCTATTCTGATGGGGACGCCTTTAAGTTCCCACTGATTAAATTTCCATCCTGGCGTGTACTCTTCTCGGTCATCTAAAACAACGCTTACGCCTTTAGCCTTGAGAGTTTCAGCGATTTCTTTTGCTTTAGCGGCTATTGCGGCTGGTTCTGCGCCCTTGTAAGGAATAGGAACAATGACAATTTGTATAGGCGCCACTTTGGGAGGAATAATTAAGCCTTTGTCGTCGCCGTGAACCATAACCATAGCGCCGATAAGCCGAGTGGTGATGCCCCAGCTGGTTTGCCAAACATAATGGTCCATTTTGTCTTCACCAATAAATTTGACATCGAAGACTTTGCCGAAGTTCTGGCCAAGGTTGTGGCTTGTTCCCATCTGCAACGCTTTACCATCAGGCATAATCGCCTCTAACGCCGTAGTATAGAGGGCTCCAGCAAATTTTTCGCTATCACTTTTTGTGCCCACAAGCACTGGAATTGCAAGGTAATTTTCCATTATGTCCTTGTACTCGTTTAGCGCGTACATGACTTCTGCCTCTGCTTCCTCACATGTGGCGTGAGCTGTGTGACCTTCTTGCCAAAGAAACTCTCTTGTGCGCAGAAACAGTTTGGTGGCTTTTGTTTCCCATCGCACAATGTTGCACCATTGATTAATCTTGAGGGGTAAGTCTCGCCAGCTGCGAATCCACTTGCTAAAGGTAGCGTACATTATGGTTTCGCTGGTCGGTCGGACAGCCAACTTCTCTTCCAGCGGGGTGTCTCCGCCCATAGTGATCCATGCCACTTCAGGCGTGAAACCGGCGAAGTGTTCTGCTTCTTTTGTAAGTAAGCTTTCAGGGATAAACATGGGAAAATACACGTTTCGGTGTCCTGTGGCTTTGATTTTTTTGTTTAGGATTTCTTGGATTTTCTCCCATATAGCGTAAGCGTCTTCACGGATTATCATGCAGCCTTTTACAGGGGCGTAATCTGCAAGTCCAGCTTTCAAAACAACTTCTACGTACCATTCGGAGAAGTCAACATTTTTCTTTACGGTTACTCCAGTATCAGACATAGCTCTTTCTCTTCTTTCCAGTTCTACGCGTGCAACATATAAAACCGTAACGGGGATAGTTGCTGAAAACAGCCGTCAATAAAGCAAGTAAAAACGGTTTTAGCCTTCAATCTTCAATTTAAGGACTAATATCAAAGAAAAAGAAGAAAAATGTTCACTTCAGTCTCCTGAAGAGCCCCTTTTTAGGGAAGTCTTTGCATTCGTAGATTCGCAGTTGCCTTTGAGGCTCGATGCGGCATCTCTTGCGCGCGTTCTTGCGCTTTATTAGTGGGGCAAGTTGAAAGAAAGGGCATTTAGAGCAGAGGGTACTCAAGTTTTCTTACCAGCTTCTCCTACCTTGTCATCATCCTTCTAAATAACGGAACCGCAATTGCAATCATGATTACACCGAACGCTATCAGGATTATCAGGTCCATAGAGATGTCGCCTACTCCTGCACCTAGCACCATGACTTTTCGCAGAGCATCAGCAGCATACGTCAACGGAAGGAATTTGGCTATGTCTTGCATGTACCAAGGCATCGACTGTATCGGGAACATCACACCGCTGAGGAACATCATTGGAAACATTAACGTCATCATCATCATCTGCGCCGTCTCCTGATCCTTAGCGAAAGACGTCATCACGATGCCTAAGCCGACGAATGAGAATACGCCTAGCAGGAGCAAAGCGAACACGAGCAGAAGGCTTCCGTGGATTGCTATACCGAACAGTCCTACAGCCAATACCAATATTATGAAGCCTTGGAGTAAGCCACGAGCGGTCTGACCCAAAGATTTTCCCAGAATGATGGATAACCGGTTGATTGGCGCAACCATCATGCCGTCCATAGTGCCAACTTCCTTCTCCTGAGATATCGCCACAGGCAGCCCAGTCATGACGCTCATCATAACCGTCAACATCATTATTCCAGGGGCAATGAAGTTAAAGTAACTTGGATTTCCAGAAACAACACCTTCCGACTTAACAACGTAAGGCTGAACGATAGCCAAAGAGTCATTCGCAGTTACAGCTGAAGATAGACGTTGAACTTTTTCCTGCGCAAGCAGCGTGTTCATCTCCCCAAATACCCCGGTCAAAGCCCCCTGCAACTCAGCTGATATTGTCGGGTTGGATTGGTCAGTAATGATAATCAGTGTTCCCTGTTCTCCGTTCATGATGCAGTCGGAGAAATTGATGGGAATGATTATGCCGCCGTCAATCTTGCTATTTTGAATCTCGTTCTTGATGTCAGCCATACTTGTAGCGTTGGAAAGCTTCAACATGTGCGTTTGAGTGTTGATTTGCTGTAACCCCGTGAGGAAGGCTTGGCTTGGAAGTGTGATGTTGTTAAAGCCTGAATCTTGATTCACCACCCCGACAGGCATGTTGCTTATCGTGGTGTTGCCTGATGGATAGATAAAACCAATCATAGCCATCATGAACAAGGGCATAAGAATAAGCAGAACTACCCCCAAACGGTTCCTGAATAGTTCTGTTAGATCTTTCCAAGCGATGCGCACGGAGTGTGAAAGTAAGGATTTTGCGCCCATTTTATCTCACCTTATCCTATTCGGCGCAGCCCTGTGATGCCTATGCTCTTCCATAGGTATTTTCTGGTCCGCGCTGTCTCTTACTTGGTGACCCGTTATGTGCAGGAACACGTCCTCAAGTGTGGGTTGCAGGTTTTCCATGGAATTTATTTTTCCGTCCGCAGTTCTTATCGCGTCAATTACATTGTCGAAGGCTTCTTGACCGTGGCTAATGACTCTTAAATGCAACGAGTTTTCCTGAGAAACATTGTCCACGCATTTGCAATCTTGAACTACCTGAATAATTTTAGGTGATAGATTTCCGATCTCAAGTTTCAATATTGTTGTATCCGCTCCTGAAATCGTTTTTTTCAAGTTCGTCGAAGTATCCAGCGCCACTATTTTGGCGTGATCCATTATGCCGATTCGATCGCACAGCAGATCTGCATCCACCATCATATGGGTCGTTATGATTATGGAGGTGCCGTTTTCCCTGTTGAGTTTTTTGATGAATTCGCGAATCTCAACGGAAGACTGAGGGTCCAAACCCAGAGTCGGCTCATCGAGAAAGAGCACTTGTGGCATGTTCAGCAGCGCCCGTATCACGTTCATCCTCTGCCTCATGCCTGTCGAAAACGTGCCCACTTGAGCGTTCTTCCATTTGGTAAGTTGAACCAGCTCAAGCAACTCGTCTATTCTTTTGTTTAAGGCATCTTTGGGAAGGTTGAAGAGACTTCCGAAAAATACCAGGTTTTCCCTAGCCGTCAAACGATTGTACATTATCATTTTTTCGGAAACTATACCTATCAGTTTCCTGACTTCTGTACCATCTTTCACTATGTCGTAGCCACCAATCGTCGCGGTTCCCTTGGTCGGCGCGGCCAACGTGGATAGCACTCGTAGGGTTGTGCTCTTGCCAGCTCCGTTGGGACCGAGCAGACCGAAAATCTCGCCCTTTTTGACGTCGAACGAGATGTTGTCAACCGCTACGAAGTCGTTGAACATTTTCGTAAGGTTCTTAACTTCGATTATCGAATCATTAGTCATTTTAATAACCTCATTTTGCAATATTATTCATTGCAATATATTGCGGTAAGATATAAGTATTACCCAAATACAATATAGATTTGAAACACTCATGACAACTGAAACTGAAGAGAAGACAACAGCAAACTGGCTAAAAGAAGCGCAAAAAGGCATTATACGCATGGGAGTCCTCATACTTCTAAACAAGAAACCCTCCCACGGCTACGAAATCATGAAAGAAATCAACAACCGAACTAAGGGCTTCTGGAAACCCACCGCAGGCGGCGTCTACCCAATCCTGCGCGACCTAGAAAAATCAGGGTATATCAATGGCGAATGGCAAATCC
>Ga0116119_1001183_pt1 | contig 11988 bp, 11 predicted proteins | sample June2015DPH_11_1_2_FD_89791 | JGI IMG/M metagenome (GOLD analysis project Ga0116119, IMG submission 89791) | Peatland microbial communities from SPRUCE experiment site at the Marcell Experimental Forest, Minnesota, USA - June2015DPH_11_100 | ecosystem: Environmental > Terrestrial > Soil >...
ATGCCCCACAACCTCTACCTGCACTCGGCTCTGGTTCAAAGCCGCCAGTTGCAGAAGGACGAACTGTCTGTTCGTTGCGCGATCCAGTTCAACACCATCGACTCAACCGCTGCCCTGACCATCGCCTTCTTCGTCAACGCGGCGATTCTGGTGCTCGCGGCGATGGTGTTCTTCGGGAAGGAAAGCGTGATCGCATCGGGAGGGCAGGTGGTCAAGTTCAGCGCCGACAGTGATTGGATTCGGGTCGCTTTTTTGACGCTGGCGCCGTTGCTGGGGACGGCTGCTGCGAGCACCCTGTTTGCGGTGGCGCTCCTGGCAAGCGGCCAGAGCAGCACCATCACGGGCACGCTCGCCGGGCAAGTCGTGATGGAAGGCTTCATGCATTGGCGAATCAAACCGTGGGTGCGGCGGCTCATCACCCGCACGCTGGCCATCCTGCCGGCGGTCTTTATTATCGGACTGCGAGGCGACAGCAGCGTCACCGATTTGTTGACCCTCAGTCAAGTGATGCTAGCGCTGCAGCTTCCGTTCGCCATGTTCCCGCTCCTGCATTTCACCGGTTCCCGTAAACGAATGGGGACTTGGAAGAACGGTTGGTTCCTACTGATTGCCGGTTGGGGTAGTGCTATTCTGATCACCACGATGGACATCTATGGCCTGCCGGACGCGCTCAAAGCCGCGTGGCGGGTCATCACCGGCGGGTGACGCCCGTACGACAGAAACGGAACAACCCATGTATGAAAAGATTCTCGTAACCTTGGACGGCACGTCGAGCGATCGGGCGATCATCGAACACGTCAAACAGCTCGCAAAGCTCGCGCACAGCCGCTTGGCGTTGCTTCATGTGGCCGATGGATGGGCAGCCAGAACCTATGGCCCCGACGCGGTCAGTCCCGAAATCGCCGAAGACACTGCATACTTGGAAGAAGTCCGGGCTGAATTTCAAGCCATGGGGATTCCCGCAGAGGCCGAACTTGCTTACGGCGAACCGGACAAGGAGATCATCAAATGGATTCAGCACAAGGGCTGCGACCTGGTGGCGATGAGCACACATGGACACCGTTTCCTTGCCGATATATTTTTGGGCACCACAGCCAGCCGAGTCCAGCACAGTATCAGCGTGCCCGTTCTTCTTCTTAGGGCCAGATGAAGTGTGCGACGAAAATACGATGATTCGGCCCTTGCCGCCACTACTATTGTTGGTGGCGGTCGCGATTTCCGCCGCAGCGCAGGAGGGGGCCGGAGCGTCGAAAACGCCGGAGGAAGCACGCCAGCGGGAGGAACCCGCAGCCAACCCCGCCAGACCGACTGTCTCCACACCTGCAACCCTCACTCCGGTTGGTTATTTTCAATTTGAAACGGGATTCTTGGGTGCATGGCACTCTCCCGAATTCTCTGCCCAGTCAAGTCTCAATGAGGTGGTGAAGTTTTCTCTGACGCGCCGGATCGAATTGATTGCCGCGGCAGAACCGTTTGCCCATTCCCGCGCTGAAGACCAAACTTCGAATGGGACGGGAGACGTGGCGCTGGCAGTGCAAGGAGTTGTCCATCAGGGAGAAGGCGCGCGGCCGACAATTGCATTGAGCTATTTCCGCCGAGTGTACAGTGGGGGCACCCCCGACCTCGATTTTGGGAGCGCCAGAAACTCGGTGCTCCTTCTTGCCAGCGCGGACGTAAAAGGCTTTCACTACGACACTAATTTTCTCTTCAACGAAGTCATCGACAACGCGATTCACCGCGCCCAGTTCGGACAAACACTGTCGATTTCGCATTCCCTGGCAAACAAACTTGGAATCTCCGGAGAAATATGGCATTTCACTCAGCCTTTCCTCCGGAGCAACGCCGTCGGCAACTTGTGGGCGCTGAATTATAACGTGCGGAAAAACCTCGTGCTCGATGGCGGTTTCACTCGTGGACTCACGAGGACATCCACACGGTGGGAAGTGTTTCTGGGATTCACTTACCTGCTGCCGCATAAGATCCCATAGACTACCGACCGTGTGCCGTTACCACGAATTCTGCCCGTTGTGATAGATGTCGCAGTTGGATGTGACGCAGAATATGGCACCCCGTGCGCTACACACCTTACCCTTTTCTTCCGGCGCTCATCGGCTTGGCCCTCTCCATGCTCCTCCGGGGCCGATTCCCGTGCGGCCTTTAATTACGCAGACAAGCTATTGAAAACATTATTGATAACCGGCAGCTTGGAGCGGAATGCCGCGCTCGGCCTGCGCTGGTCTCTCGCTTCCGCCCGGTCCGTTGCCAGTCTCCTGGGGGAAAATCGCGAAGCCCCGCGGGTGGCCATGACCGAAATGATGTTTTCCTATGAAAAGAAGCCGTAGTGGAACTTCCCGCCCTAACAACCCGCTTCCGGCCGACAATTAGGGTGCGGGGAAACACCCGCGATTGTCATTCCGAGCCCCGTTCGCTTTTTGAACGGGTTGAGGAACTCTGCCCCATCGCGTGCTTTTTACGCGATGAATCTGCTTTTCTCCTGGTTCTTTGCGAAAGGCAGATTCCTCGCTGTGCTCGGGATGACAACGCACGAGCGTTTTTGCATCTTGCACAGCCAAGTCCGGTCTGCCCGGCAATAGCCGCGTGACTACTACCATTGAAGTTTTTTCGCTTTCTTAAGGGTGCGGCTTGGCGGCCACTGCAGGGGCCGCGCCTAACGCCGTGTGTGGGTGTTGATGGCAGGTCAGGTTGCAGGAGTTTGTCGCCCGGCTATACATAATCGGCATTGCGCCGTTCGGGGCCACCACGTTCACGTCAAAGTTCACCAGGCGCTCGCCGGAGATGCTTCCAGTCACAGCGCCCATGCCATGGGCGGTGTGGCACGTGGAGCAGGAGAACCCGTCGTTGATGTGCCGCGCGTGCTCGGTGAAGCTCGAGTTCGCCACAATCTGCGACAAATCATGACACTTTCCGCATAGAGCGTAAGGGCCGTTCACGGTGAGATCGGGATTCGGAAAGGGATTGGTGATTAGCTGTCCGGCAACGACAGCCTGGCTCATTTCATAGCGCCTCTCCAAAATGTGCGTCCACTTCGAACCATGCGGCCCGTTCGGTCCCGTCCCTCCAAACTCCCGGTTGTCGTCGCTGTTGTGGCAATCGGTGCAGAAAATCCTGACTCCCACGACGCGTCCCAGCGTCACCCCGTCGAGTTGGACCATCTGGGTTCGCAGGCTGGGTTGCAGCAGCGCGCTGGCACGGTCATGCGTGACCGGATGGCTGGATGTCGAAGTAATTGCAAATTCCTGGACGACATTCAGGGGGTCGCCTCCGGCTACGACGCGGATGGGATGGTATCCAAACTTGGGGTCCAACACTTTCCCGGCGCTGCCACCATGACAGCGCAAACAGTTCTCGAACTGATTGACCGCTGGGTTTAGGACCGTCACACCATCCGCGGCACTCACTCCAAGCAACCCGTTCTGCGGTGCGCGGACGAGCGGCGGAACTCCATAAGACTGGATCGCCTGGGAGGCATGCGGATTGTGGCAATCCACGCAAGTGGCATGCCGGTTGTTATTCAGCACCGCGGACTCGGTTCGATCATGAAGGTTGGTTCCCGAGGCAAAAGGATGGCCGGTCTTCGCAAATTCGGCAAAAACATTTAGCGGAACCGGTGAGAGATTTGATCCCCCGTTGTGACAAGCGATGCAATCCTGCTCATCCTTGCCACGCAGCAACCGTGGTGGTCCCAAGGCGTTGTGCGGCATGTGGCAACCCGTGCATGCATTTTGCGCCACCGAGCCGTATCCCCCTACATAGGGCTGATTGGTGGTGCTATCGGCTGAAGTTGCATGGCTATTCACCGGCCAGCCGGCCAAATAGTTTACCTTTCCGCTGACCACTCTGTTTGGATCATGGCAGGCCACACACAACTGGCCGCCGGAACTATTGCGCACCAGAAAATCTGCCACTATGACGTCCTTCCTCTGAACATGGGGATCATGGCATGAGGTGCATTCAACGGTGTTGTTGATTAGTTTTACGGCCGGGTCGGCAGTCTTCGGCGGAGTTCCAAAGAGTAGCGCGTTCAATTCCGGCGAATCCACCAGCGGCGTTTTCAAACTAAACGGGTGTGAACTTCGCAGGTCGGTGCCAAATATCGATGCCGGACTCATTGTCCCGGTGGTGGAGATCTTCCCGTAGGCCACGGTCTGGCCTGGGGCAATCGTGCCGTCATGGCAACTCAGACAAAGCCGGCTGGGGCTACCGAGCCCGGGTTGCAAGGCCACTTGTTGCGCCGTCGAACTCGTATACGTTGTATAGGTTTGCATGGACAGTTGCTGGTTCCACATTGGCGCCTTTTGCGTGGCTCCGAGCCCCGAATGCGGCGCGTGACAGTATTCGCAAGAGGAGGAAAGGCTACCCTTTACTTAGGAAACGCCAAGTGGCGTCATGTCATGCAAGCCTAGAACATCCCCCTGGGTCTGCGCCCGCAGGGGGCCGCAGCACACAAAAGCAACGACGCAGGCAAACAGAAGCACCCTTCTCACAGAGCGCCTCCCACTTTCTGCTTCCCTGCTCCCATATAACGGTACTCCTGAATGCGCCGGTTATAGGAATCGACTACCAGGATGTGATCGTTTTGGTCGATGAAGAGTCCGGCCGGGAGTTCAAACTCGCCGGGCGCACTTCCATTCTTCCCGAAATAATAGAGCAACTGCCCCTGTGGATTGAACACTTGCACCATGCCCCACAGTGCATCAACGACGTAAATGCTATTCTCACTATCCACTCCTATGCCTTTGGGCCGAAACGTCGCCCCGGTTCCATCCCCCGCTTGCCCGATGGCGTAGAGAAAACTCCCCGAACGGTCCAGCACCTGAATCCGGAAGTTCAGCCCGTCCACGACGTAGAGTTCTTGGCCGACCAATTTCAACTCCGTCGGAAAATAAAACTCCCCATTCCCCGTTCCCCTCTCCCCGATGGTTTTCAATACACTTCCCGCCAAGTCCATAACGTAAATTTTGTTCCTTAGCGTGTCGGACACATAGATGCGGTTCGCTGCCGAGTCCACCGCAATGCCCGTCGGCCGCTTGAAGAAACCCTCGCCATACTTCAAGCTGCCAATCACGCGATTGAATTTACCCTTGGCGTCAAAAACAAAGATCTTGCCGGCCTCCGAATCGGTCACATAGAAGTTGTCCTGCGCATCCACTGCAACGCATTGTGGTGACCGGAACCCTTCTTTCCCTTCCCGGTAGATGAACTTGTACTTCTGCTGCGCAAAGTCAAAAATGTGCACGGCTTTCGCCCCCGGGTCGGTCACAATGAATCTCCCGTGGGAATCTTCCGCGATGGAGTAAGGACGCGCCAAATCGTGCATTTCGGGCGGTCCGGCGACGAAATCCACGACCCTCGTCCAGAAGTGTTTCTTAATGGTCACTTCATGCTGCGAAGAGAAACTCCGCTCATAAACCAGCCTGCGGCCCCCGGCCAGCAGGAGGTCGCCTACTTCTACTTTCTCTTTGGATTTTGATTTACCCTGATCCTTAGCGGCTGCGCTCGTAAGGATAGAAACAACACTTACACCCGCCGCGATTGAGATTTTTTTCCATCCTCGCATGAAGGCTCGCGTCAGAAGAATCTGATCGTTCTCATCACCCCGACGTAAAAGAGGTTGAATTTGTATGGTACAGCCAGACCAACCCCCTGGTCCAGGCGGGTGTAGCCCGCCAAGAAATGCAGCTTGCGGAAGTAGTAGTCCCCTTTAAAATCATATTCCTCGACCATGTTCCCCACACCGGTTCCTTGGTTCACCGTATTGTACTTCGAATGCAGGTAAGTCCCGGTTAAGGACAGTCCACGCAATGGCCTGAGGCCCACCGCACCTCCGTAAGCCGTACCTCCGTACGTGACTAGAATACTCGGGGGAAGAATGGGGCCTGTGACCGGTATTAGACCCGATGCAGTCAGAAGAGAATCGCCACTCGATTGGGAATAGTTTCCGGTAATGTTGATAATCCGGCTCGACAACGTCGTACTCACGGACTCGTTTGACGATCCGGTGTGGCTGCCATCAGTAAAGTTGAACTTGTTCACCGACCCGGTCGAAAACCACTGCCATCCTTTTAATTGACGGCTGAGCGAGCCGCTGAATCCGTATCCGGATTGCGTGAACGAGGCAATTGCGGTTTGCTCATCCTGGGAGTAGCGGAAGGATCCCGAGGCCGACCAGAGACCCAACCGCCGGGCATACGATAGTCCTCCGGAACTTCCGAGCGAGGCCGCCCCACTACTCGTGCTGAGGGTAAAACGAAACAGGCTCGCATTCGCCCCGAACGTCCCCCCCAACAGGCCGTGGGAAAAGTCGGCGGATCCGCGATAAATATCCGATTGGTAATTGAATCCTTCCAGCGATTGGCCGCGATGTTCCACGCTCGTTTGTGCCACAAAGGTGTATTCCCGCTGGATCGTATAGGAAGCTGTCCCCAGTAAATCGAGCGAATGAGAAGACTCCGGCGGAAGGATGGGTAGCGCCACGCCGCCCACGGGCGCGACGCTCTGCAAAAGAGATCCCTCCAAGTTATCCGTGTAACCGGCGTTAAACGCCAGGGTTACGGGGCGTACCGGATTGGTTGTCGCGGTGCCCGTGAACGTGTCCACACTGATGTTATTGCGGGCATTGCTGTTGTATTCGACACCGGAGTCGTCTCTGGACGCATTCAAATTCATCGACGACTTCGTACCCAAGCGGCGAGAAGCCACCACTTGATAGCTGTTCACGGCGCTCGTGTTCTTGATCGGCGGGGTCAGGCTCTCGATGAGAGGCAGATAGGAACTGATGGTGTAATGGTTATAACCGCCCGACAAGATGAATCCAAAAATTTGATAGTTGCTCCGCAGACTCCAGTTCCGCACAGCGGTCGTCCCCTGGCCCGTGGTTCCCAGAATCTCGTACTCGCTGCTTCCTGTCCCAAAACCCGCGGTCAAGGTCGGCCAGCGCGGTTGCAGCAAACTCCAATTCAAGTTGAAATTCTGGTCGTTGCCTTTGGTCTTGTACGCAGTCGTCCCAGGTATCCCCAGCTCACTTTCCGTATTGTAGTCCTTGCTGAAACTCACGAACCCCGGGGTCTTGCTGCCGCTGAATATGTTCGCGCTCGAAAGTATCCCGGTGGAATTGAAGGCAGATTGAACGTCGGAGTTGGCCCGCGACTCGTTGTAATAAGGAACAATATTAAAGGAGAGAAATCTTGGATCGTGGTAAGTGCCGGTGAGGTCAGCCTGCCCGCCGAAATCCAGCTCGTGGCTGGATTCCACATTATTCCCGTTGGTCCCCGTGTATCCAAAAGTCAGCGACCCGTTCATGTTCATGTTTACTTCGTCGCCGACGCTTACCTGGGCTTGGGCTCTCCCCCCAGAGATCACAAGGACGGCAAGGAGCAATAAAATGTGTCGGCCGCCTGTTGGCATTGTTCTGCCTCGTTCCTACAGCTCTTCCACCTTTGCGCCTTTGCGCAACTGCCGGTCCAACGCCTGGCGCAACCCGTCCGCCTTGCGCCCTTCCATGTCTCGTTTGAGGCTCGCTTTCACCTCGTCGTAGGTCGCCTGGTGGGCAGCAATCTTTTCGTTTAACCGTACGATGCACCAGGAATTTTCCGCCCGGATCAACTCGCTGACCTGGTTGGGGTTCATCTTGAATGCCACGTCAGCAACCGGCGGGGGCATCTTTTTTCGCGAGATGGCTTTGTGATCCCCCATCATCACCCGCCAGTCATCATCCGAAACTTTTTCCGCCAGCATCCCGAATTCCTCGTAATTCTTTGTGGCTTTGGCCTTGCCGAGTACTTCTTCTGCCCGCTGGCGCACTTTTATGTCATCTTGCTGCGAAAGGTTATCCGGGATTCCAATCGAAATCGTCTGGATCCGCACCTGTTCCGGCGTGTAAAACCTGTCTTTATGAAGGTCATAGTAATGGCGTAGCTCCGCTCCACTGACTACCGCCTTCTGGGTAATCTCCGCGTTCAGAAAATCTTCGATCAAGAGCGAACGGCGGACCTTTTCCCGCAGCGTTTTTTCCGACCCCTGGCATTCGGTCTTCAGGAAGTTCTGGAATTCCTGCTCCGAGGGGAGCTGTTTCTTGAATTCGTTGGTGGCCTGCTCGAGCCTGCTGGCGCTCACCTGCATCTTGCGGCGTTGCGCTTCCTGGTACACCAACTCCTCGAACTCCATCATTTGCAGCGCGCCTTTGCGGATATCTGCTTCCATCTCCTTGGGGAAACGTCCCCCGTGTTGCCGCGAATACGGAAAGATGGCCGTCATTTCGCGCAACAGATCGCGATCCGTCAGGGTCGCCCCGTTGACCCGGACGACGGCTTTGCCGCTCGGGTTCATTGCCTCATTGCTGGTCGTACTTTTTTCCGCCGCGCCCGCCTGCGCCGTTAGCCGTGCCGCCCCCAGGGCTCCCAGCAACAAAAGCAGATAGCATGTCCGCCACTTCATGGTCCCTCTCCTCACCCTGCGCACTCCCGGCCTTCCTGCCACCTCAGGAATGGCGGAGGAGGGGGACCATTCCCCCTCCTCCCCGGTAAATTAGTGGGTTGCAACACCCATTACGCCGTTCCCTTCGTTGGATTCGCCCATATGGCACTGACGGCAGAATTGCGCCGCCGAGTTACTCGTAGGGGCCGTGTTGTACCAGCCCCTGATGAAGAAGCTCGTCGGGTAGTAGGCCGCCGTTCCTCCGGCATAGCAGCCAGCAGACCCGGAGGCAAGCTGGGCTGCGGAGCACTTTAGTGCGCCTGTGCTGGCAGTGCTCCAGACCTGGCCGACGGTCTGCTTGGCACTCGTCATGGTGTGCTGGTTGTGGCAGGTGGTGCATTCAACGAAGGCACCAGCTGCTGTGGTGGGCGCGCCGTTAACTATCGTTCCGCCGACGCCCGCAGCCGCGAAGCTCACGGTGTGCCCGTAAGCAGCAACGAAGCCGACCTGGGCAGCACTGTTGCCCCAATAGATGGTGCCGGTCGTCGAATCGACAACGCAGTCCCAGTTGTGGCCGCCGCAGGTGTAAGTGGTGTGCACGGGGTGATCGTTCTGCAGGCCTTCCGCGTCTAAGGCTAACCATGTCGGCGCAGTAACGCCGCTAGCGTTCGTTTCCACCGTGTGCCCGGTCATACCGGCTATCGCCACCGAACCGTCATGGCAGGTCAAGCAAACTGCCGTCTTGAACAGTGGGTCGGTGTCCGGGGAGCCGCCCGTGGCAAACGTGAAGCCGTTGGCCGTGGCCGGTGTGGTGAATGTGCCGACTGGCGTTGTGTAGGTCTTGGCGATAAACTGCCGGCCCCAGAGTGCCACCAGACCCGTACTTGAGTCAGTGCCTCCGTAAGCGGCGCTACCGCTGTGCGGCGAGTGACACGACGCACAACCATGTCCGTTCACGTTATGTGCCCCCAGGACGTCCGTCTGCGCAAACGCGAGCCCTGTGGACAACATAACGGCGGCACACAGCAAGATGAACATTGATAATGCTTTTCTCATGATGATCTATAGACCTCCGTTTTTGGGTACCTCTTGTTACTTCTAACTGCTCGTAAAGCGCTGGAGCTGGACGCTTCCGATTTCTGACCGCCGCGGCGGTCGAAACTCGTTTTCATTTCTGCACTTCTCCCGGCGATTTTGCCGCTTGTTCGGCTGGTTTTGCCGCCGGCTTTTCTTCACTCTTCCCATCCTTGCCCTTCTCCGCCGCGGCTTCCGCATCTGTTACGTACCGAAAGACCTGCAGGCGGCCGGGAAAGTGTTGTTCTGCAACGATGACGCGATTCTGCTTATCGATAGTCAAACCGGTGGGGAGAATGAACTCTCCCGGAAATGGACCATGGTCCCCAAAGAACGCCAGAAGCTGGCCGGAGCGGTCATAAACCTGCACATTGTCCTGCGCCGAATCCGCCACCCAGACGTGGCCATCCCCGTCCACCGCCACCCCTTTGGGCCGGGAGAAGAAACCAGGCCGATCTCCCGCTCTGCCGAAGGTGCTGATGAATTGCCCGTCTGCATCGAAGATCTGGATTCGGCTATTGAGGGTGTCGGTGACGTATACGTTTCCATCGTGATCCACGGCCACGTAGGTCGGCCGGGCAAACGTACCGGGTTCGTCGTCGCCTTCCTTCTTCGGCGGGCCGCCGATGGTCCGCAGAAGCTTGTAGCTGTCGGCATCGAAGACCGCCACGTTGTTCTTGGCCGCATCGGTTACGTACAGGAAGCGGTTCTCCGTGTCGATCGCTGCGCAATTCGGTTGAACCAGGACGTCGCTGCCAAAAGAGGTCTCAAACTTGTGATTGGCATCGAAGACCGAAATGGTCCGCAACAGAACGTCCACGGCGAAGAGCCGGTCGTTATCGTCAACCGCTACCCCTATGAGTCCCTTGAACTGCGCGTCTTTCCCGTTGGCGATCATGCTCACGGGATTGAGATCCTGGCTGCCTGATTGGTTAAGCTCATTCTTGAGGTCAAACACGAAGATTGCACCAACATACGTGTCAGCGGCGTAGATCCTGCCCTTGGAGTCCACCGCAACTCCATAAGGCTGCACTAGCCTGAAGCGCACATCCTTCTTCGGTACTGCATCTTGAACGCCGGCGATGCGATCCATCCAACTGTGCTTCTTTTTCTTGCCCGTTGCGGGCGCTTCCGTTTTGGGAGGCTCGCCCTCGAGGGCCGTCACCCATCGGATGCGTGCCACATCCGGAGGCGAGGGCCAAACCAGCTTGCTGGTGTCAATCTGCGGTTTGACCGCTACCGTCTCCTGCCCCTTCTGCTTGTCTTTCTTCTTCTTCTGGGCATAGGCGTGGGGTATCAAGCAAATGGCCATGGAACCAATCAACAGGCAGTTCACTGCTGCTTTTCCTATTCCTGCCGAGCTTGTGCCTCTACCAAACATCTTCACTGCCCCCCTATCATTCCTTTGTGACAAGTGCGGCAAAATTGCAGATTTGCAAGTTGATCCTTCACCAGCAAACCCTTCGCTGCGCTCGAGTGCGGCTGGTGGCAGCTCAGACAGTTGATCGCTGTCATGATTTTGGATTGGTCCAGCGGATCGCGAATGTCGTACACCGGGTGTTTCGCGGTCGGATGGCCTAGGCCATACCTCAGATTGAGTCGCACCGGCCGGTTTCTTACCAAATAGTCCTCGGGGAGTTTCACCTTGCCATCAAAAATGGTCAGGACGTGCTCGCTCTCCACTCTCTTCGCAACAGTCTCCGTGCCGTGACACTGCATGCACAACTGGTTACCTTCTGCCCTCAGCAGTTTCGCCCTTTCGCCCCCGTGCGCATCGTGGCAAATCCCGCACGCCTGTCTGAACGCCGGCTGGTGCAGGTTGCGCTTCTTCGCGAGTTCCGCGATGTCCGCGTGGCATTGCAGGCAGATGTTCACGGCGTCCGTCTTTGGCAGCCCGGGCGTCTTGCTCGCATGCGGCGAATGACAATCCGTGCAATCACCCGCTGCTCCCGGATGCTGCACCTTGGCCGTTGCGATCTGTTTGGCCAGCTCGCCGTGGCACATCACGCACAATGATTACGCGTCCGCCTGCGTCAGCACCACTTTACCGTCCTTTGCCGGCGCGTGGCATACCTCGCATTGTTTGTCGGCAAACGGCGGGTGCATGAACCTCGCCATCAACTTCGGCGCCGCCGACTGGTGCGGATCGTGGCACTGCAGGCAATTCGCTGCGCCGAACGGTTGGTTCTGGTGCGCCTTCTGCAGGCTGCTGTCCTTCGGATCGTGGCAATCCACGCAGAGCGCCGGCGCCGATTTCGTCAGGTGATTCAGATTCTCGGGCGTTGGGTCCACGCCAACTTTGTGCGTCACATGGCAGGTCTCGCATCCCATATCCAGCGCCGCGTGCCGGCTTCCCTTTTCCGGCACATTCAAGCCGGTCGTGTGGCAGCTCAGGCAAAGGTTTTCCTTTACACCGCCCGAAGTTGGCTTCAGCAATTGATTTTTATTATCCGAACTGTGCGGGTCGTGGCACTTCAGGCA
>Ga0116119_1001188_pt1 | contig 11918 bp, 9 predicted proteins | sample June2015DPH_11_1_2_FD_89791 | JGI IMG/M metagenome (GOLD analysis project Ga0116119, IMG submission 89791) | Peatland microbial communities from SPRUCE experiment site at the Marcell Experimental Forest, Minnesota, USA - June2015DPH_11_100 | ecosystem: Environmental > Terrestrial > Soil >...
CTTTTACCTCCTACCTGAACATGCTTCGTTGACCTCCGCATGCATCGGATATGCTAACCACCCGCCCAGGCAATTGCTGGTGTGGGGACTTACACCCCACTAGATTCACAGCCTTGTCGGCTGCTCCAGTGCGCCGGGATCTGCTGTATGCCGAGCTGTTGCAGGGCCTGTCCCAGTTGAGTGGGAGCTTGTTTGCCGGCGAGTTGTTCGGCGAGGGTCCAGTGGGAGTCGTTGCGCTGAAAGATGGAGTGGCGGTCGTGGTAGAGGCTGAGGGGAATGCCGTGAGTGGTGATCATGGCGTGCAGAGCGCGCAGATAGCCGAGGGTATTTTCGGCCTCGATCTGGAAGTGAGCAACCAGCATCTGTCCGGTGGCGTCGTCCTGAAAGCCGATCAGAGTGAGCGTGGGGCCACGGCCTTGGAGCCAATCGTGGCGGCTGGCATCGGGTTGAGGACCATCATGCCGAAACGCGGGCGCGGCGGGAGCGATATTTACGGGGCCGGCGTTCCTGCCTCGAAGCTAGTTTGACAGCGCGCAGGATGCGGCGCACGGTCTCACGGCTGACGGTGAGGTTCTCTTCGCGGTGAAGTTTTTCCGCCAGAGGAGAATCGTTGAAGCCCTGATACTTGCCCCGAGCCAAGGTCAAGATCAACTGCTTCTGGGGAACAGAAACCGCCCAAGGCATGCCGCGTCCGCGATTGCCATGCAGCACCCAGTTCACCGAATCGGGCCGATAGCGGCGTTTCAGCCGCTGCACCTGACGCTCGCTCAAATGCAGCAGGCGGGAGGCTTCGCGTACGCTCAGCCTCCCGCCCGCTGCATTTTCAATCACCTTCACCCGTTGGAACTCTTTCTGACTCATCGTCACCATCCTTGCAGGGTGACAGAGTCTCGTTGCAGTTATGGGGTGACGTTATCTTGGAGCACTTACACAGTATTCTCACCCGCCTTTACACCCTCACTTCCCGCATGATAACCTCATCACTGTCACCAAGATAAATCGAAACTAGAACAGGAGTGCACCAGGTTAGTGCTAGCCAGAGAGCAAAAGAAATCTGTCATTGACCAGTATCAGACGCACGCGACTGACACCGGGAGTCCGGAGGTCCAGATCGCCATCATCAGTGAACGCATTGGCCAACTGACGGATCACTTCAAGACGCACCAGAAGGACCATGGCTCGCGCCGCGGCCTGCTTATGCTGGTCAGCAAGCGGCGTCGCTTGCTCGACTACCTCAAGAGATACGATTCCGAGCGCTACAAGACGGTCATTGGGAAACTCGGCATCCGCAAATAGTGTGGTTCCGGAGGCCGTAATGTTTCCGAGCTTCCTCCGGGATATTTCTGAGAACACCGCCTTCCTCTCGAAGCCGGTACAGCATTGAGCCACTCCGCCCGCATATTTTCGGGCCCAGCTCTCATTGGCACCCGCTCATCCATGGCCTACGCGCCTTTCCATTCACGCAACCCGCGCCAACCGGAAAACGCAACCGCGTTCCTGATCAAAATAATTAAGGATGAATATGAAACCAGAAGTTAGCACCGTCACCGTCGACCTAGCCGGCGGGAAGCAACTCTCATTTGAAACCGGAAAATTGGCCAAACAGGCCCACGGAGCGGCCGTCGTCCGCATGGGCGATAACGTCGTCCTCGCCACCGCCGTCGCCAACGCCGAAGCGCGCGAGGGCATCGATTTCTTCCCCCTCACCGTCGATTACCGCGAATACACTTACGCCGGTGGACGCTTTCCCGGCGGCTTCATCAAGCGCGAAGGACGCATGAGCGAGCGCGAAGTGCTCACCAGCCGCCAGATTGATCGTCCCGTGCGGCCGATGTTCGCCGAAGGGTTCAAGTGCGAGACTCAGGTCATCGCCTTCGTGCTCTCCGCCGACACGAATAATGATCCTGACGTTCTCGGAATCAACGGCGCATCGTGCGCGCTCACGCTTTCCGATATTCCCTTTCTCGGGCCCATCGGCGCGGTGCGCGTCGGTCAACTCAATGGCCAGTTCGTGATCAATCCCACCTACGATGAGATGCGCGAGAGCCTGCTGAACATCATGGTCGTCGGCACCGCCGACGGCATCGTGATGATCGAGTCGGGCGCGAAAGAAGTGAGCGAAGAAATCGTTGTCGACGCGATTGAATTCGGCCATACCGAAATCAAAAAAATTTGCGCCGCCATCAGCGACCTGCGCGCAAAAGTCGGAAAGAAAAAACGCGAAGTCACGCCGCCGGAATTCGATCAGGCGTACTTCGACGCGCTGAGAAAGAAAGTCGGCGCCGATTTGTCCGACCGCCTGGACACGAAGAAACACCCCAAAGCCGAGAGCCACACGCTGGTCAAAGAACTCAAGAAAAAGCTGCTCGCCGAAATTCCCGAGGATGACGAAGAAGCGCAAGCGAAGCTGAAGCACTACTTTGAAACTCTGCGCGAACGCATCTTCCGCGAGGAAGTGTTGGGAAAGAAGCGCCGTCCGGATGCCCGCGCCTTCGACGAAGTCCGCGACATCTGGATTGAAGCTGGAATCCTGCCCCGCACCCACGGCAGCGCCATCTTCACCCGCGGCGAAACCCAAGCCCTAGTTACCACTACCCTCGGCACCAGCGACGACATGCAGCGCCTCGAAGGCTTCGAAGGCGAGGCCAAGAAGAGATTTATCCTGCACTACAATTTTCCTCCTTTCTCCGTGGGAGAGGTTGCTTTCTTGCGGGGGGCGGGACGCAGAGAGATTGGACACGGCGCGCTCGCAGAGCGAGCGGTGTCGGCGGTGCTGCCGACGGAAGAGGCGTGGCCTTACGCGATGCGCGTGGTGTCGGATATTCTGGAGTCGAATGGATCGTCATCGATGGCGACGGTTTGCGGAGCGTCGTTGTCGTTGATGGACGCGGGAGTTCCGCTGAAGGCTCCGGTGGCTGGAGTGGCGATGGGATTGGTGAAGGAAGGCGAGCAGTATGCCATTCTCACTGACATTGCAGGCGCGGAAGATCATTACGGCGACATGGATTTTAAAGTTGCCGGCACGAAGGATGGGATCACCGCGCTGCAGATGGATATTAAAGTTGCCGGCATTACTTCGCAGATTATGCGCGAGGCGCTGGCGCAGGCGAAGCGTGGACGGTTGCACATTCTCGGGAAGATGGAAGAAATTATTTCCTCAGGACGGGAGAAGATTTCCGACTTCGCTCCGCGCTTCTACACTGTGCAGATTCCGGTTGACAAGATTCGCGACCTGATTGGGCCGGGCGGCAAGATGATTCGCAGCATCGTCGAGCAAACTGGAGTCAAGATCGACGTGGAAGATTCCGGGTTGGTCAAGGTTGCGTCGAGCGATCAGGCATCGGCGGCGAAGGCGCTGCAGATCATCGGCGATCTGACGGCGACAGCGGAAGTTGGGAAAACATACTTGGGCAAGGTGACGCGGCTGGCGGATTTCGGCGCGTTTGTCGAGATCATTCCGGGTACCGACGGATTGCTGCACATCAGCGAAGTGGCGGAGCATCGCATTGCGGATGTCCGCGACGAGTTGAAGGAAGGCGATCAGGTACTGGTGAAGGTGCTGGCGGTCGAGGGCAATCGCATCCGGTTGTCGCGGAAGGCGATCCTGAAAGAGCAGCGCGCGAAGATGGGCGGCGGCGGTGCGGAGGGCGCACCAGCGGCAGCGGTTGTGGAAGGTGAAGCTGCTCCTGCTCCGGTATTAACCGGAACGATGGTGATTGAGGGTGGCGGAGATTTCCCCGATGAGGCTGAACCAAACTTCAATCGCGAAGGCGGAGCGCCTGTTGGCGGCAGCGATCGTCCTCAGGGTGATCGGCCGCATGGCGGAGACCGAGGCGGACGTGGTGGGCGTCCCGGTGGCGGCGGGCGCGACCGTGGACGCGGTGGGCGCGGCGGACGGCCTGGTGGTGGCGGGCGGGATCGTGGCGGACGCGGCGGACCGGGCGGGGGAAGACACTAGAACTTCTTTGCCGCGGATTTGCACGGATAAAACATGAAGAGGGCCACGGCGGGAGTCGTGGCCTTTCTGGTGTCTGCGGGCAGGGCCGGTTCAGAATCAAAGTCAAAGTGCGGCGAGAGAATAGCACAGAAGCGAAGTTCTTGGCGGAATTTATACGGAGATGGAATTGGGTTCTACTAGCAATGTCACGGTAGACGATCCCACCCTTGCAGAGGATGCAAGGGTGGGCTTCCCGCCGGTGGTGGGCGAACCTGAGAGATGGGAGCTTACCCGCATTTCAGGCAGCGGTTTGCTAGTAAGCAAGGGCTGGCATAGGGCGCGAATACTTGAAAGCAGTACTGACGATTTATCTGGTTTGGTTTTGCTGTGGCTGGGGTTAGCAGCAGCTACCTCGGCGCGTTCGGTCGCCTCAGCTATCGAAAGCAGCAACCCGCGTTTGCAGCTGCGAAAACGAGAGTGAGGGTTGGGTTCCGCTGAGACATGGTGCAAGGGCGGCGATGGCTTCGGCGGCGGCGATCTCCGGGGCGGGATGGCCCCCGTGGATCGCGAGCCAGAGAGCGATGATCCACGCAGCGTCCAATTCGCAGGCGAGAGCAACTTCCGGGATTGGCATGGGCGGTTCTCCTATCCGATAGTGAGGGAGGAATGGAAAACGTTTCGCATTGTTATAGTGACCATATGAGGGAGGGGGCCGATGATAAAGGACGCGGGATATTGGATTGAGAAGCTCAGGCTGGCGGCGCATCCGGAGGGCGGGTATTACCGGCAGACTTATAAGGCCAACTTGATTTTGGCGAAAGAGAATTTGCCGAGGCAGTTTACGGGACCGCGGGCGGTTTCCACGGCTATTTATGTTCTGCTCGAGGGACAGAATTTTTCGGCGTTCCACCGTTTGCGATCCGATGAGATGTGGCACTTCTATCTGGGCGCAACAGTTGCTGTTCATGCGATCGACAAGGACGGGCGGGATTCACAGATTCTGCTGGGGAGTGATCCGGAGGAGGGCGAGGTGTTGCAGGCAGTGGTCATGGCGGGATGCTGGTTTGCATCGCGAGTGAGGGATGGAAAAGGGTTTGCGCTCGTCGGGTGCACGGTGGCGCCGGGATTTGACTTTGAGGATTTTGAAATGGCGAAGCGCGAAGAGCTGGTGCGCGCTTATCCGCAGCGTCGGGAAGTGATTGAGAAGTTGACGCGGGAGTGAAGGTTGCAACTTCGAGCAAGACGACCACAGGGGCTGAAGCCCGCTCTTAGCTTAGTGCACTGACGCGGCGCTGAAGCGCCGCTCTTCCACGGTGATACCTACATTCGGGATTTCTTACAGCAGCCTTCTAAGCTCTGGCGGGCGCCGCTTTCTTTGGGAACATTTCCCCGATGCGGCGGATTTGTGCGCCGACGGCGCGGAGTTTTTCTTCGATGTGTTCATATCCGCGATCGATGTGGTAGACGCGGTCGATGATGGTCTCGCCGTCGGCGACCAGGGCAGCGAGGACAAGCGATGCGGAAGCGCGGAGGTCGGAGGCCAGGACGGCGGCGGCGCTGAGCGGAGTTTTGCCACGGATCACGGCGCGGCGGCCTTCGATTTTAATGTTTGCGCCCATGCGGACTAATTCCTGGGCGTGCATGAAGCGGTTCTCGAAAATGTTTTCGGTAATGATGGAAGCGCCTTCGGCTTGCGTGGCCAGCGCCATGAATTGCGCTTGCATGTCGGTGGGGAAGCCGGGAAATTCTTCGGTGGACATGTCGGAGGCGGTGAAAGGATTGTCGCCCATGACGCGGACGGAATCGGATGTGGATTTGGTTTTGACGCCGACCTCCTTGAGTTTACCAAGGATTGCGCCGAGGTGAGTGGGATCGCATCCGGCAATGTTGAGGTCGCCGCCGGTCATGGCGCCGGCGATCAGGAAGGTGCCGGCTTCGATGCGGTCGGGTATGATGCGGTGCTTCGCGCCTTTCAATTTGCTCACGCCCTTCACGCGGATGGTGGGGGTCCCTGCTCCTTCAATTTTTGCTCCCATTTTGTTGAGCAAGGCGGCGAGGTCGCTGACTTCGGGTTCGCGGGCGCAGTTCTGCAGAATGGTTTCACCTTCGGCGAGAGTGGCGGCCATGAGCAGATCTTCGGTGCCGGTGACGGTGATCTTGTCGAAAACAATTTCCGTGCCTTTGAGGCGATCGGCGGTGGCTTCGACGTAGCCGTGGTCTTGCGTGATTTTTGCGCCGAGCTGCTCGAGTCCCTTGATGTGCATGTCGATGGGGCGGCTGCCGATGGCGCAACCGCCGGGGAGCGAGACGCGGGCGCGGCCGCAGCGGGCGACGAGAGGCCCGAGGACGAGCGTGGAGGAGCGCATGGTCTTGACCAGTTCGTAGGAAGCTTCGGGGCTGGAGAGATTTTTGCAGTGGAGCGTGGTGCGGTGGTGGGCGCGTCCGTAGCCGAGTTCGACCTCGGCGCCCATGGCGGCGAGCAGGTTGCGCGTGGTTTGAATGTCGCGCACTTGCGGAATATTTTCGAGGATGACGGGTTCGTCGGTGAGCAAGGCGGCGGCCATGCAGGGAAGCGCGGCGTTTTTTGCGCCACTAACGCGCACCGTCCCAAGCAGCGGCTCGCCGCCGCGGATGACCAGTTTGTCCATAGATTATGAGTCCGTGCTGAAGAATCTATTTTAGCGGGGAACGGCGACGAGGGTGGTTAATCGGGAGGGCACGGCCTAGTGGGGAGGCATTCGGATCGCTGATAGAAACACCTTGCGTAGCCAATGGTGGCGCGGAACGTGCAAGGGATCCTTCGACTTCGTCTGGCGATCCGCTTCGCGGATCGCCAGACTGCGCTCAGGATGACAAGATTAGGGAGTGCGTAGCTTAATCATCATTCTCTTCAGAACGTCTTGCGGAAGAGCCAGAATAGCGATCCCGAGAGCATCATGGCTACGGGCAAGGTTAGGACCCAGGCCAGAGCCAGGTTGCGGACGGTGGACCACTGGATGCCGGAGTGGTTGGCGGCCATGGTGCCGGCGATGCCAGAGGAGAGGACGTGGGTGGTGCTGACCGGGAGACCGAAGCCGTCGGCGGCGCCGATGGTGGCCATGGCGGTGATTTCGGCGACTGCGCCTTGCGCGTAGGTCAGATGGCTCTTACCGATCTTTTCTCCGACGGTTACGACGATGCGCTTCCATCCGACCATGGTTCCGAGGCCGAGAGCCATGGCCACGGCGACTTTTACCCAAAGAGGAATAAAGCGGGTGGAGTGGTCGATGTGCTTCTTGTAGTTGGCGAGGACGGCAGTTTCGGAGGCGGAGAAAGTCGGGTTGTGACTCTTCTGCATGAGGCGGATGGCTTCGCTGACGAGATACATGTCATTGCGAAAGTTACGCACCTGGTCGTTGGGGATGTTCTTCATCTCTTTGTAGAGAGCGGTTTCATTGCCGATGTCGCTGACCAGGGTGCGCAGGGCAAGCATGGTGTTGGGAGTGAAATCTTTGGTGCGGATGTAGTCGGTAACGTCGTCGTGGGCATCGCCGACAGCGGCGTTGGGGCTGACGTACTTAGTGAGCGTGTCGGCAGCTTGAATCGAGACGGCGATGAAATCTTGCGAATCTTTGTAGGTGACGGCGTGATTGAGAGCGTAGGCGGTGGGGACGGTGCCGATGAGAATCAGCATGATGAGGCCCATGCCTTTTTGTCCGTCATTGGAGCCGTGAAAAAAGCTGACGCCGGTGCAGGTGAGGATGAGCAGGCAGCGGATGTAGAACGGCGGAGGCTCGGTGCCTTCGGGAGCCTGATAAAGCTTGGGATCTTTGATGAGAGCTTTAGCGAGGAGCAGCAGGAGGCCGGCACAACCGAAACCGACGATGGGCGAGAGCAGCAGCGACTTGCCGATGTTGGCGGCCTGACCCCAGTCGACGCCACTGGTGCCGGTTCTGGCGTTCATGAGCTGGTTGGCGATGCCGACGCCGATGACGGAGCCGATGAGCGTGTGCGAACTGGAGGCGGGCAATCCGAAATACCAGGTGCCCAGGTTCCATATGATGGCGGCGACGAGTAAGGCAAAGACCATAGCGAATCCGGCTTTGCTGCCGACTTGCAAAATCAGTTCGACCGGCAGCAGCGAGACGATGGCGAATGCAACCAGACCACTGGAAGCGAGAACGCCAAGGAAATTCCAGAAGCCCGACCAAACGACGGCGATGTGAGGCTCGAGCGAGTGAGTGTAGATGACCGTGGCCACGGCGTTGGCTGTGTCGTGGAATCCGTTGACGAACTCGAAGCCGAGCGCAACCAGCAGGGCGAGGCCCAGAAGCAGGTAGGGGAGGATGGAATCGCTGTGCACGAAGGAAAGATCGTGAAGCAGGCTGGAGCCGGCGTAGCCGACCCCAATGACTAGCACGACGCCGAAAACCAGCATCCCGAGTTTGCCGGGAGAGCGGGAGAGTTTCTGGTCGAGTATCGTCGGCGATGCAGTAGCCATTGTTATTCCTCGGGTTGCACGATGATTAAAGGTCTGTTGCAGTGCTAAAGCTCGTCACTATACGGGAAGATTGTTACGGGAGTGTGAAAATGCGGCTGCCGCGAAAATCCGACGCGGGAATTTGGAGCGTAAGTTTTGTGGAAAGAGGCGAACGCGACCACATCCGACCGAAATGAGCAGTTAGGCCTTGCGCATGTCTTGTTTCCGACACGGTGCACCTCAGAGGTAGTGGTGCCGGTTGGCTTCCGCAGGCGAATCGGGCCAATCCCATTGATAGCGCGTACTTTCCCGGCCATTTTAGGCCGCGCGTTCGCATGTTTCACTCCGGATGTCGCTTCGGCCCGCCATGTGACTATGCGCATATGGCGATGTGTCTGACGCCACAGACATCTAGACTGTTCACAGTTCGAATGTAATTGGACATGAAAGGCGGTGGCCGGGGCGATCTCGGGGGTTGAGTTATGGACCCTAGCGAATGGAGAGCTAAGTATCGGACAGCTCTTCTGAAAATAAACACGCCTGCAATTGAAAAGGAACTTTCTGACGCGGAAGAGGCCATCGTTGCGCGCACGCGGGATCTTTACCAGAAGACCGGACCTGATGTTGAAGTGGAGAGGGATGCTTTGGATGATGCCATGTACGCTCTACATGCGCTAAGAAATGCGCTAAAGCAGAAGTCGCCTTCGGCTTGAGATACTTACCTTCCCAATGGTATTCGCCTTCCGCAGACTCCCGCACGATCCGCAGAGCGTCCTAAGTGGTCCAAACCGCGCTTGGATCGTGCACTCCAAGAGTGAAGTTCCTATCCATATTGATTACTCCGATTGGTGCTTGCCCAGCGAGCATTAGCGGCTTTGAGCGCCACTTCCCGGACCCGCTCCGGGGTCATGGTGCGTCAAACGCCGTTTGCCGCCGATCTTTCCGCCCCATAGCGGCCGTGACGCGAGAGACGGCATCGGAGGCGGGATGCCGCTGGAGTTCTGGGGAAATCTCAAAGTCGCCCACTACCACCACCTATAAGGGCTTCGGGGATTGCGGTGTATTGTTTACAATAGAAGATTCGTCCGCCTACGCTGGGAAATCCCTGCGATAGGGATGAATTCGCTTTGGAACAGTCAATCCTCAAACCCGACGCGTCCCCCCGCGTTTCGCCCACCGTGTATTGGCGCGTGGAGGGGAGCTTGCTGGACCTGACGGTGGTGCAGCCGGTGGCGTTCTTTACCTGGAACGCGCAGACCTTCTCCGAGCGTTTCCGGCGACGCGGTCTGATCTTCGTGATGGCGGCGTTGCGTCCCTTTCTTTATTCCACAAACCGGAAATTCGCGACGCGCGTGGTCCACACGGCCTTGCGGGGCGTGACGCGCGACCGGTTGGATCTGCTGGGCGAAGAGTACTTCCAATACAAATTGAAACCGCAGTTGAAGTCTCGTGGAGTGGAGCGCGTGCAGGAACTGGTGCGCGCGGGAGCGGACGTGGTGCTGGTGAGTCAGGGCCTGGAACACGTGATGAAGCCCCTGGCGCAGCATCTTGGAGTGAAGCGGATTGTGGCGAACCGATTGGAATTTCGCGACGGCGTAGCGACGGGACGGTTGCTGGAGCCGGTCATCCGGCCGCGCGGAGCGTTTGCGCGGGTTCAGGACCAGGCTCCGGATGGGCGGCGGGCGCCGAAGACGCTGGCGCGGCAATTGGATATAACCTTGGAGGAACTGAAGGCTGCCGCGATCGCATCAGGGCGAGAGTCGACGGTACGGGAACGTCCCATTGTGCATTTCGAGGGTCGGCAGCAAGCGCCGGGATTCTCGGTGAGGCGTGCGCTAGCAGGCAAGCACGTGATGTTAATCGGGGTGACCGGATTTATTGGCAAGGTCTGGCTGGCGAATACGTTGATGGAGTTGCCGAAGATCGCGCGAATTTATCTGCTGATTCGGCGGCAGAAATCGAATCCGGCACAGCGGCGGTTTGAAAAGATCGTGGAAGAATCGCCAGTGTTCGATCCGCTGTTTGAAAAATACGGAACTGGGCTCGGAGAATACCTGCGCGAAAAGGTGGAGGTGGTTGAGGGAGACGTTACGCGCGAGGGGCTGGGGCTGGACGCGGAGGTCGCGCGACGGCTGCAAACGAATCTGGATCTGATCGTGAACAGTTCAGGATTGACCGACTTCAATCCGGATTTGCGGGATGCGCTGGCGACCAATACGGATGCGGCGATGAATATCCTGGAGTTTCTGCAGCAGACGGATCATGCGGGGTTGCTGCATCTTTCCACTTGCTATGTGGCGGGTGAACGCGACGGACGGGTGACGGAGAAGCTGATTCCAAATTACACGCCGCATCACGTGGCAGACTTTGACGCGGAGCAGGAGTGGCGGTCGCTGCATCAAGTAATCGCGCACGCGGAGGCGCAGGCCGAGGGCGAGGAAGTGACGGCGGGGCTGAGGTCGCAGTCGCTGGCGAAGGAACATGCGGCGAAAGGGCTGCAGGGCGCGGCGCTGGAGAATCAGATCCGCAAGAATCGAATTCGGTGGCTGAAGACGTATTTGACCGAGGCGGGAACGCGGCGGGCGAAGGAGTTGGGCTGGCCGAATACTTATACGCTGACCAAGAGCTTGGCGGAGTCGCTGATTGTGAACTATGGCGCGGGGTTGCCGATTGCGGTAGTGCGTCCGGCGATTGTGGAGACTTCGGTGGCGAAGCCCTTTTTGGGGTGGAATGAGGGGATCAATACGTCGGCGTCGCTGTCTTATCTGTTGGGTACCTATTTCCGGCAGTTGCCGTCGAATGAGAGCAAGCGGCTGGACATTATTCCAGTGGACGCGGTATGCGACGGGATGACGCTGATTGCGGCGGCGATTGTGGAGCGGCGGCATGACGAGTTGTATCAGTTGGCGACATCGGCGATGAATCCTTGCGATATGGGGCGGTCGATTGAGCTGACCTCGCTGGCGCATCGCAAGCATTACCGGGCGCAGGAGGGTTTGGAATCCTGGCTGCGGCTGCGGTTTGATGCGATTCCGGTATCGAAGACGCGCTACCAGCGAATGTCGGCACCGGCACAGAAGGCGATTGTGAAATCGATTCAGCGGATTATGTCGCCACTGCCGTTGAAGAAGACGCCGCTGGTGAAAGCCGAGAGAAATTTGGAGCGTCTGGAAAAACTAATTGAGCTGTTTGAGCCGTTCATCCTTTTTAACGAGCATGATTTCGCGGCCGACAATGTGGAGAAGTTATCGCAGGCGCTGGTGGAAGATGAGCGGGAAGTATTTCGATACAAGGCGCGAATGCTCGATTGGTGGGATTACTGGATCAATGTGCATATTCCGGCGCTGCGAAAGTGGACGTATCCTTTAATTGAGGGAAGGCCGCTGGAGGCGCGTCCGGCGCGGAGTTTGGGGAATGGGGAAACTGTGAAGACGGGAACGAATGGCGGATCGTGGTGAAAGGCATAAGAGCATAAGAACATAAGAACATAAGAACATAAGAACATAAGAACATAAGAACATA
>Ga0116119_1001194_pt1 | contig 11895 bp, 7 predicted proteins | sample June2015DPH_11_1_2_FD_89791 | JGI IMG/M metagenome (GOLD analysis project Ga0116119, IMG submission 89791) | Peatland microbial communities from SPRUCE experiment site at the Marcell Experimental Forest, Minnesota, USA - June2015DPH_11_100 | ecosystem: Environmental > Terrestrial > Soil >...
CTCTCGCTGCGCGGCTTGCTTCCGATGCCGCTAATGCGGCTACCGGAGACTACGTTAACCTCAACGCTCTTCGGCCGTATGCCGGCTTTGGCAGGATCGATTCTCGAAATCCGGAATTCACCAGCAACTACAACTCCCTGCAGGTTACCCTGAATCGCCAAGTCGCCAAGGGCCTCAACATTGGCGTAGCCTACACCTGGTCCAAGAACCTGACCACCAATGACGAGGACCGCACCAATTACGCCACGAACACCTACAATCTGAAGATGGACTACGGTCCGTCCAGCTATAGCACTCCTCAGATCTTTGTTTTCAACTACGTCTACGATCTGCCCTTCTACAAGGGGCAGCAGGGCGTCGTGGGACATGTCCTTGGTGGATGGGAGCTCTCGGGGATCACTCTCTTCGAGTCTGGCATGCCTTTCACGATCGTCCAGAACAATGATCCCTTCAACCTTGTGAATGCCGTCACCGGGAACGGCGATGGCGGATTGGGGGTGCAAACCATCCGTGCGGACAGGACCTCGTCCGCCATCTCTTATCCGAAGACCGTCAACGAATGGTTCAACCCGGCCGCCTTCCAGGTTGCCGCCGGCCATTTCGGCACGTCCAGTTACGGCCAACTCCTCGGTCCCGGCCAGCAGAACTGGGACATTGGCTTCATCAAGAATACGAACTTTACCGAACGTATCAGGCTGCAGTTCCGTGGCGAATTCTTCAACGCCTTCAACCACACCAACTTCAGCAGCGTGGACCATAACGTCCAGGATGGCGCGTCTTTTGGCACCATTACCAACACGCACCTCCCGCGTAACATTCAGCTCGGCTTGAAGCTGTATTTCTAACCACCCCTCAACCAGGGGCACATCCGTTCGCGGGTGTGCCTCCTTTTTTTGTGTCCCGCGACGCCGGATGCCTCGGCAACCTACTTGTTGCGTTGATGGCGATAAGGGAACGGCCGCGTTGCGAACTTTCGCGGCCCATTTTGAATCCACCCGCTAATGGCCTTTTACTTCGGACCCACTGCCTTCGCCGCGTTGTCGTCCGCACGCTTCTGTAATCGTGCCGAAAGCCTCTGTTCGCGCAACCCTTGCTCCTCCAGTCCGAGTTGCCGCAGCGCCGTCCCCAGCACGAAGTGCGCCCTGTAGTATTCCGCGTCGAGCGAGATGGCTTTGCGCAATGGCGCCACTGCGTCCTTCGGATGACCCAGATCTATCTCCGCCTTCCCCAGCTCATACAGCGCTTCCTTGTAGTTGGGGTTGGCCGCCACGGCGGCCCGCAGGTGCACCACTGCCCCGGCGGGCTGGCCCTGCTTCGCCAGAATCTCGCCCAACAGGCAGTTCGACACCGGATCAGCCGGATAGTTCGCGAGTTCGGTTCGAAATTCCGCGGCCGCGCGCTCGTCATCGCCGGTCTTCCAATAAATCACGCCGAGACCCGAATGGACGCCGAGGTACCGCGGGTCGGCTGCCTGCGCCGCCTCAAACTCGCTCCGCGCCTCTTCTTCCCTGGACATACCGTCATAGGCCGTGCCCATCATGACGTGCGCCGGAGCCGAATCCGGATTGATGCGCATGATCCTCTCAAAGACGCTGGCGACGCTCTTGTAGTCCTTCGCTCGCGTATAGGCCTTGCCCAGCATGTCCAGCGTGGCGATATCAGCGGGCTGCAACTGGCTCGCCCGTTCCAGATATGCCGCCGATTCGGGATAGCGATCGAGCGCAAACGCGGTCAGGCCCGCCATCTCCAAGAGCTGGAAATCGGCCGTGCCCGTGGCTGTCAGCTTTCGCAGTAGCGGCTGTGCCTGCCGGTACCTCCCGGCCCGATAGAACGCCACGGCCAGGTTCCGCTCCGTAGGCGAGTCCCCCGGCTTTAACTTCAGCGCGCGTTCGTAGAAACCGATCGCTTCCGCGGTTTTGCCCTGACGCGCCAGGGAGACTGCCAGATCATTCAGAATCTCAACGGAAGATGGCTGCATGTCAAGCGCACGGCGAAAAGCCCGCTCGGCGGCAGCATTGTCGCCGGCGCGCAGAGCTTCGGACCCGTGGACCAGGAATGTCTGCAGAGTCTCCTGCGTGCGTGCCGCCACGGCCGCCGTCACAATCAGCAGCACGGCGGTGGCCACCTGACTACGAATGGATCTGCGCATGATTTCCTGATTGGCTGTGACAATAGCTCCCAAAAATAGAATCGAACGGAGCCCGTAATCCCTGACCAAATCTGGCTAAAATGATCCTTCAATCCCCTGCTGATGTCTACGAGTTACGTAGCCCTCTTGACATCCTCTATATGGGGGGCGATCTTCGCTGGCGACAGGCGAACGGCAATCATGTTTTCTAGTTGCCAGGAGGTGGGATGCCAGAGATCGCCCTCTTGCCCTTTGCTCGCGTGGCCTTGCTCTTGGTGATTCCAACAACGATGGCGCCTTAGATGTTTTGATCTCTGTTAATGACGGGGCGCCGCTGCTGCTGAAGAACACCGCGGCAGTGGGCAATCACTGGCTCGGCTTGCATCTTGTCGGCAAAAAAATCCAATCCCGATGCGGTTGGCGCACGTATCACCTATCAAGCCGGAGATCTGAAATGTGGCCGCATGAAGGTTGGCGGCGGCAGCTATCTCTCTTCGCACGATCCCCGAATCGTCCTCGGCTTGGGCAAGTCCGAAAAACTCGTTTGGCTGGAAATCAAGTGGCCGCTACCCAGTGGCAAAATAAAACGATTTACAGATCTCCCCATCGACAGCTACATTCCCATCGGCGAAGGGGAAGACAAGTGGAAGCAGGCTAGCACAAGCGGCTGTGGAGCCAATTGGTTTTCTTGGCTGCGCGCCAGGCTCATGGGTCATTTGTCATCGAGCGTAGGCTCCGAAGAATCGCTTAGGCTTGGAAGTCTACACGGAATAAGGCGGGCTAGACCACGTCCCTATTTGCCACCTCTTCTGCCTCCGTCCGAACTTTCTGTTGCTAAATCGCCATGTCGCAAGTTATCCAGCCTGGCAGCGCCGGGCTAACCCCGGCTAAAGGGCGTTCTGGGAATCGACTTGCAAAACTTCGCAAGCATACGACGATTCTTCGATACGCGAACTCCTGGTTAACGCTTTTACCGGAGATGTGGGTCCCAGTACGAAGATATCCGGTAAGCCGGGCACTATTGGCAGAATCATGCGGAATGGGTTTACGTCGAGACCGGCGGGAGAGCCGATAACATGGTTGAGGTCTTCGGCGACTTGCACGAGGGAGATCAGGATGCCTAACGCGGCATTGACCAAATCCAATCAGGCACCGAGGTCTTTGCGCGCTTCGCTAATGACAAGTAGAGCTTTGGAGGTTTTTTCTTCTTCTGCCGAACGGCTCAAGACCGCCAACACCCAAGCTACTGCGGAACCTTCATTCCGTGGAAACCACCGTTGAGCTTTAGCGGCATTCGAGAGCAGCAGCTCAATCCACAAAATCGAGGGTCATGCCTTCATGTCTGTACAGAAATCCTACAAACTGCCCAAAGTTCGGAGATGCCACATTATTGTAGACCGTACTGTAATTCCCATGATTGGTAATGTTCAGTGTGTAGGCCCCGAGCCGAAAGTGATGTCCTCTACCACCTTTGCCTTTGAGGAACGGTATCCGGAACGCGCGATACGCCTTGAAGTCCAGTGAGAAAAACTCCGGGAAGCGCCGCCCATTCGGCGCGCCCACATACTGCTGCGTCACATCCACGGGCGAGTACGGGAACCCGGAGTGGACGTCTACCAGCGGGCTGAACGTGACCTTCCATGGCAACGCGAAAATTCCCCACGCAATCATGCGATTCGGAATATCGGAAGGCAAAACGCCGTAAACGTCCGGCCGAATCACCGGCGCGGCAAAGGGGATCATCACGTTGGAAAGACTGTTCAGGTCTCCGCGCGCCCGGCTCCATATGTAAGACGCATTCACCTGGTCGCTTTGCCGAAACCTGTCATGCACCGAGGCTTCCATTTCGTGATACATGGAAGATCCGGTGTTTGTGAGGGCCATAAAAGATTGGTCACTCGCTGCTGCTGCTGTGAAGGGTTCCACTTCGAATAGATAGCTCGTGTGGCTGTGGAGGTAGCTTAATTCAAACTGCAAATTCTTCCGGAGGTCCCGCACGATGCCTGCATTCCACGTAAAATTCCGGGGCGTCGTACTCGGCTGCGTGGGCGACACCGGAGAAACCAGCGGATTCAAGCCTGCCGTGTAAGCGTTCGTATAGGTGACCGGAGGCGCACTCGGCACGCCCGTGGTTCCGTACTCGGTGATCGTCTGCGTGGGGTTTCCCGCCCAGTTTGCCGCCAGCAGGGGTAGTACTCCATAAAAGAATCCTGCCCCGGCCCGTATCACGGTCTTCTCGTCCTTGCCGGGTGAGTACGCCAGCCCCAGCCTCGGTGCTAACTTCGCCGGCCACCCAGACGTTTCCGTGCTCAACCGTAACCCCAGGTCAACGCTGAAGTGTGAATTCAACAGCCAATGGTCCTGCACGAACTCCGCAAAAATGCTATCCGACTGAATCTGAGCGGGTGCCGGGGCGAAATCGATCGTTTCCGCCAGCGAATCATCTTCCCTCAGGATTTGAATTGGACGCGATTCTGTTGTTCCAAAATAGCTTCGCCAGTCAATATCCGCTCCCACTCGGATTTCATGCGAACCGAACCACTGCTTCTTTGAGAATTCGTAATCTGTCAGAAACTGAAACTCTTTGCCTCGCCGGGACCACTCATTGAAGTAATTGCCGCCCCACCCTTGCGGCGTGATCAGCATGTCCGCGGCGCCTTGCCCCTGGGCAGTGCTGTCAAATCGTGTGTATTGCGCCACCGTCGAAAGAACGCTTCCGGACTCGAATTCGTATCGATCAGACACGGCTGTGGCCACACCCCGTTGATGCAAATTGTTCGACGCGGGCTGGGGAACCAGGGCGCTGATGTCAATGTGATCCGTTCGCAGTGGAAACGCATTCACCGTCATCGTCAGTATGTGGTTCTTGGCGAGAATTGCCTCCAGGGTCGTAAAGGAATTAAATCCTTGACGCTTGCTGATGTCGTACGGCCACGGCAATCCTTCCACGGTCGTCTTCTTCATTTCGTACTGGAATGATTCCGAGAGCAGCAATTTGTGTGCAATCAAAGGGACGTCGAGCGAAAATGCGGGCGTGGCCCCACCAAGTCCCGCCATATGCCCGTTCTTCCCCAATATGGTGATTCCGAGTCTGTTTACGTTGACGTCAAAGCCGTCGGCCGGAGGCTTCGTTTCTATCGTGGTCAATCCTCCCGAAAAACTCCCCAGACTCGCGTCATAGGGTGTCTTGTACACCGCAAATGACTCGACCGCGTCCGTCGGCACGGTGATCCCGAAGCTCCCTGTCACCGGGTCCGTATTACGCGTCGAATTGATAATCAGAAGGCTCTGATTTTCGTCCGAGCCTTTGAACACCAGCTTGCTGTCGAGTGTCTGCACCACCCCCGGCGTCATGGGAATGACTTCCTTCACTTTTTCTTGGGAGGTGGGCAGCGTAATCAACTGCGTATTCGTCACAACGGCGACTGGCGCTGACGCGCTTTCCGTGGAGATAATCGTGGCCAATCCGCTAACTTCCACTCTTTCCCTGACGGCCTCGACTTCCAGCCTGAAATCCTGAATCCACTGCTCTCCCGCTTTCAGGAGCACCGCTCTTTCTATTCTCTCGAAGCCCTCGTCCTCGACAGAAATCGAGTAGTCTCCCGGTTCTGGATTCAGGAATTCATAGTGGCCGCTTTCGTCCGTTTCCGTTGTCGCTGGAGTGCCTGTGGGTGCCTTCCGAATGAGCTTCACCGTAGCTCCCGCCAGTGCGGAACCATCTTGCGCGGTGACCGTCCCCCGAAGAGCGGCCGCTGAATCGTTGCCGGTTTTTGGCGTCGTCTTCTGGGCAACCATGGAGGAGGGCGCTAACAAAAACACGAGTGCAACGGCCAATCCCAACACCCATTGCCAGGACACACCCGGCACGCAGCAGCTTGTGCGGGAAAGCCATGCAAAGTATCGGCGACCTGGGGACTGATTCATTCTTCGACTCACACGAATCTATAGAATAAGCGAAGCGCGCACCCATCTATTGCATATGTGGCGCGAGAGTTTCCTAGCTATAACCTGACCGCGGGATTGCCTCGCTGCTTTCAACCCTGCCGGCATCCGTCATCGGTGGGCCAGATCCGGGTAGGATATGACCGCAGCCTGCCATGTTAGGAACTCGGCTGAGGTGGCAGGTACAGTTTCCTGGCATGGTCGCGGGAGCTGCCTCACAGTTTTTTTGATCTCCCGAAGGCGCCTTAGATTCGACGTTGTCTCCCCGAAGAAATCAGTCAGAACGCTCCCACTCCTGCCACTAGTTTCCGCCGAACGGTCAAAAAGTTCCACAAATGCTTGCGGCGAAAACCCAGCCGCCGCCGACGCATACAGCGCCATGCGATCTGCCTCATTCTGGCGGATCCCTTCCTGCCTCTCGATGATCTGAGCAGCCTTCCTCAATAACTTTCTGTCGCGGTCGACGCCGTCCAACATCCGCCTCAACTTCTCTGAAATATCCTTCCGGTCGCCGACGGCGTTAACACCCAGAACTTCATGAAATAACTGGCTCACGATGATGGCGTTCTCGTGCATCAGGATGTGGCCCAATTCATGGCCCAGTAACCCGGCAAGTTCGTCGTCATTCCTGAGCAACGCAACCATTTTTCGCGTGATATAGATTCGTTCGGGAGCGACACTGAACGACCCCGCTTAAGGTGTGTCAATCAAGATGACGTGAACCCGCGCCTGATCGCGCGGGAATTGCGATAGAACCCGGTCCGCGATAGCGTTGAGATGGGCCGCGAGCTCCTCATTGTGAACGGCGTGGTAATTGCTTTCCACCAATTCCGCTTCGATATCACCAAGCGTCCGTTCCTGCTGAATACTGAAAATATGAGCGGCCGTTGGAATTCTCAGCGCCGGGGTAACCGAGCACGACTGTTGCGCTCGAACCGTGCCCCCAACAAAAACGGAGAGGGCAAACAGGTAGACGGTTGAGAGGATGGGCACCCGGATATGAACTGTGCGCATGGATGTCTGTCTGCTGGAGCACAGCGCTTATACACTTATTGAAGATACCTCGGTGCTCTGAAAGAAAACGGGTCTTCTGACAAAGGTAATTCTGTTATTGGTCAGAATCGGAGCATCGCCTCAAAGTCTGCGGATATTTTAAAAGCACATATGTGATCGAGGTCATAATGTTGTCAAAGTTATAAGCCTGACTTGTTTTTGACCTGGACTGCCTCCCTTTCCTTTTTTTCTGAGTTCGCGCATCGCCTGAATCTTGGCGGGGACTGCGTACTACCTGGCGCAATAATTTACGGTAAAGTTCTGATAAACGCGACAACCGGTAAAGTTGGTACTGGAACGCGAGCGCGGCGGGTAGATCAAGGGCGTTCGAAAAACTCATGCACTTCGAGGGCTGACCAGCCTTTCGTCCCGACTTGAATTTACAGTCATTTCCAAGTCGTTAGTTTTGGGGATTTCTGAAAGCCTTTTGGGTGGTGGGCGACCTACGGACACCCTTCCTAATAAGGTCCGTGTTCTCTATTCGCTGCAGTTCCCTGCCCCGGCCGAGCGGAACAAACGGAACAAGGCCGCAAATTACCCATGCCCGAGGATTGGGAAGCTAGAAAAAAGCCGTGGGGGCCGACTGCGAGACTGATCGAGCAGAAAATTAGGTGTGGTCCTGGATTGTCTCGCTGCTGGCATCCCAATACTGCTTCCTTCCCGACCAATACGCCTGCGCGGCCATAATGCATGCTACTGAGTGGGCAAATCCATCCTGCACCGTGCAATGAGGCTGTTGGCGGGAGCGCATGCATTCGAACCAGTTAGCCATGTGTTCGGTTGTGAGATCATCGATTCCCATGGGAGGAAGTTCCGTCTCGCCGGGGAGAAGCAAATATTTCGAAGCTCTCTTTCGGTCGATGTCGGCATTGTCTTCGTGATTGCCTTTTTCTTCGACTAATTGATAGCGCGGGCTGCCCTCGCCACCGATGTTGGTGAGCGTCGCCTTTTTCCCCATATAGCGCGTGAAGCTTGGCGAGTCGTTGCCAAAGCTGGTTGAATAGCTGACCAAAAAGCCTTTTGGATACTCCAATAAGGCTTGGAATGTATCCGCATTCTCGCGCCCATCGTGCCAGGCGAAGATGCCACCGTGAGCGACGACCGAATGGGGAATGCTATCGTTCATGTACCAATGCACGAGGTCGATCGCATGACTCATCCACTGATCGGGAATGCCGCTGGAAAACTCCTTGTACAAACGGAATTCGCAATAAACTTTCGGATCGAATGGGCGGTACGGTTTGGTCAGCAGCCATTTGCGCCAATCGGTGTCTTCTTCACGGATTAGCTTCGTTTCCGGGCGTCCTCGCCATCGAGGCCCGTGGTAATTCCAAACAATCTCTACTTTGCTCACGTCTCCCAAAACGCCGGTCTGTACTAACGCGCACGCAGCTTTGGGATACGGTTCGCTGCGATGCTGCGTGCCAACTTGCACGATGCGGCTGCTTTTAGTGACCACGCCACGCGCGGCCTTCACGTCCTCCAGCACGTTGCCCATCGGCTTTTCCACGTACGCGTCCTTGCCCGCATCTACGGCCATTTTCAGGATCGGCGAGTGTGAGTGCTCTGGCGTCGAGATAATTACCGCGTCGACATCTTTAAGCGCGAGGACGTCCTCCACGTACTGAAATCCGCGCGGTGTGCGGCCGTAGTATTTTGCATTTGTGGCGATAGCCTTTTCGCGGTTCACTCGCCACAGATCGCAGACGGTGGTCATTTCCACGTTGTGGCTGGTCTTTAGTTGCGATGCGATCCAATCCAGGTCTTGGCCCCGGCTTCCGTTCCCGATGTGACACAACGAAATCCGATCGTTAGCGCCTGCAATCTTGCGATACGAAAGAGCCGTACTTCCAAATGCTGCACCGCCAGCAAGCAGCGCGGCGGATTTGGTTAAAAATGTTTTCCGATCCATCATGCCTTCCGGGTCGCTCATTGTTCCCTCCTGCTCAATTCAGTTCGAACCGCCGTCCGCCCGCATGCCGCGGAGTGACACTGAGTGCGCACAAATAAATCTTGCCGCGGGAAGAGAACATCACGCGGCTGGTATGATGTCAAGGCATCGAATACATAGAGCCCAACAAAGCGGCAACGCGCCTTTGCCCTAACAGCCTAGCTGGAAGCATTGCAGATGATTCTCAGGGTATTTGACGACAAGAATTCACTGGCAAGAACAGCAGCCGCTCAGGCCGCTGCGGCGATCCGTTCGGTGATTGCTCATCGCGGTCGTGCTCGCGCTGTCGCCGCGACCGGAGCATCTCAGTTCGAGTTCCTCGATGTGCTGGCCACAACTCCCAGCGTCGAATGGAAGAAGGTTGAGCTCTTTCATTTAGACGAATATATCGGCCTGCCCATAAACCATCCTGCCAGCTTCTGCAAATTCCTTCAGGAACGGCTGATTGGCAAGACCGAGATCAGCAATTATCACCTGCTGAACGGTAACGCGGACCCTGCCGAAGTCATCCTTTACGCCAGTGAGGCTATCACTCTGTCGCCCATCGATATTGCTTTCGTTGGCATCGGTGAGAATGGGCATCTCGCTTTCAACGATCCGCCCGCCGATTTCCAAACCGAGGAGCCTTACATAATCGTCCATCTCGACGAAGCGTGCCGGCAGCAGCAGGTCGGTGAAGGATGGTTCCAGAATCTTTCCGATGTTCCCACGCGAGCAATTTCCATGTCCATACGCCAGATCCTGAAAGCCAAAGAAATCATTTGTGTCGCGCCCGATGCCCGCAAAGCGAGAGCGATTCAGGCATGCTTCGAGGGTGAGATCAGTCCTCTTGCGCCTGCTTCGATTTTGCGGACCCATTCAAACACCACCATTTATCTCGATCAGAAGTCGGCGGGATTGCTCAGTCCCGGCACGCTTTCTGCGTTCGCCGCATCGGCGTGAAAGATTACCGTGGCACCTCTGGTGTTCATCGATGTCGTCGGTCCGCTTACGTTGTCGGGACTTTCGGCACGGCTTGGCGACGGAGTTGGCGGAGAGCGAACCTATCACCGTTCTGCAAGCCCAGATGCGGCACGCAGACGTGAGAACGACGCTTAAGGTCTACGCACACGTCATCCCGCAGTCGCAGCGTGAATCGATGGAGCGCATTGCTAACCGTTCAATTGGAACAAAAGTTCCGAATGGAACACGCGCAGTCGCTTAAGTTGTTGAAGTGAAAGAAGTTTGGCAGGGGCGGTGGGGATCGAATTTGCATCTCAATAAAACAAGTCCTGGATCGTCAAAGGGGTAGCGCCGTGCCCTTTTACCAATTGGTGTCAAATGGTGTCTGGCTAACCGCGCTAACAATCTGCGCCCTCGCGTGATTGCCGACGCGCCTTTTCCTGCCTGGCCAGAGTGAGAATCCTGAGGGAAAGCTCCTTTCCCCGAATATCCCATCCCAGAATGATGTGAGCACTCAGGTCCCTCTCGCCTCGTTGACTTAGCCAAGGGCGTGACGTAGTCTTGCAGCCACAAATCACCAGGCTGTTATGTTGTCTGGCGAAGTACTACTCGCTGATGCTTTCGGGACAATCCAGATCGCGGCTTTGGCCGGAGCACCAGGCGAGATCCAGGGTTGAAAGATCAACGGGTCTGGCTCGATCGGAATGTTGGGAGTGTTTCGATGCTTTTCAGGCCTCTGCTTTTCCTATTTTCGACCCTGCTCCTGTTGTTTCCCTGTTCAAACAATCTGAGTGCGCAAACAACGACTTCTGGCGGATTGACCGGTGTGGTGAGTGATCCGAGCCATGCCGTGGTGCCCGATGCGGTTGTGGAGATCCGGGACAACACCAAGGGAACAATTCAAGCTACCAAGACCGACAGCGACGGCGCGTACCGATTTTCCTTTCTGGCACCGGGAAGCTACATGACATTTGCGCAGGGCCGCAACCATTTTCGTTCGCCGGGCTTCTTCAACACGGACTTCGCGGTCATGAAAAACACGAAGATTCCGCACAGGAAAAATGTGGTGTTGAGCATGGGCTTGCAGTTTTTCAATTTCTTCAACCACGCCAATTTTGGGCTGCCGGACAATGGGCTGTCGGATGGAACTTACGGTCAGATTGGCTACCTGGAACAGGCCCCAACAAGCATCCTCGGCTCAACACTCCAGGCGAATGTTTCTCCCCGGATGATTCAGCTGAAGTTCCAGCTTCAGTTTTAATCCTGAAACGCAGGACTTCACATGCTGTAATCGAACAAATACTTACTAGAGCGTTGCGCTCAGAAGTTTTCCAGCGCAAAACACGCAAAGTCGTTCTCGCTCATCGCTTGCACAGCACAGGCTATCCGAGATGGGGAACTACCTGTATTTAATGATGACGGCAATAAACAACATAAGCAACGCAGCCGGGAAATAGATCAGGACCGCGAACTTGGCAGTGTAGCGAATGTATTTGAAAAACTTGACACCCGCCATGGAGCAAACAGTAAAAGCGATCCCGTCCCAGGGCATCCAGAAGTTGAACGCCCCGGTCGCAAATTGAAATGCCAGAACAACAATCTGCTTGGAAAAATGGAGCACGTCGGCCAGTGGCGCAAGAATCGGCATCAGAGTGGCCGCGGTGCCGGACGCACTACCCAATAACGCAGCCGTCAACGCGCTGATGCCGAACATGACATAGGCAATGATGACTTCCGGCACTTTGCCCAGATATCCGGCGAAGTAGTTCAGGATTGTGTCCAGTATGCGGGCGTCGTTAAGAATAAAATAGAGGATTTGCGCCGCACTCATCATGACCACCGCGATCACCACGCTCTTCATCCCTTCGATGTTCTTGTC
>Ga0116119_1001204_pt1 | contig 11828 bp, 10 predicted proteins | sample June2015DPH_11_1_2_FD_89791 | JGI IMG/M metagenome (GOLD analysis project Ga0116119, IMG submission 89791) | Peatland microbial communities from SPRUCE experiment site at the Marcell Experimental Forest, Minnesota, USA - June2015DPH_11_100 | ecosystem: Environmental > Terrestrial > Soil >...
ATGCTCTAAAATGCGACGCTTACATTTATAAATTCAACCTTAACGCCGCGTGCAAGTTTTTCCTGATTACGTCACAGCCCTTATTGCTAGTAGCATTTTCTCGGTGTGACTTTGTAAGTTAATAGAAGCATACCCAGAAGCCAGTCATGAAAAAACGCCATTTGATAAGGAGGGGCCGTCTTTACTTCTGTTGCATTGTCAAATTTTTCTGCCTCAATTATAGTTCGTAATTGACTGTACTCTGTCTGACAATTCTCAGTAGTAGCATAATTACTGCAGAATTAGCGGAAACTACAGGTCTTTCAAATGAATCTTTATACAGTCTCGTCGCTGGGCAAGCAAATCCGTCTTTAAAGCGAAGCTACTGAAATTTTGGAAGCCCTTGCCGAAGTCTCAAAAGAGTTTGGCGTTATGTGGAACGGAGCATAATAACTTCTTTAGAAGAAAAAAAACGTTTTTCCCCAAAAAGTGGGGTGTTCAAGTTTAAAATGGTTTAAATAAGCCAGCGAAGACGAGCCAGACTAGCAGTGTTTTTGCTACGAAGCTCAGTACTATGTATGCTCTTTCTCCGTACAGGTAGTCTTTCCAGCGTCCGACGCCTTTGTATTGGAGAACCATCATCCAGCATTTATTAAATCGAAAGCCGAAAATTAGGTAACAATTAGTCCCCAAATATTTATGCTTGAATTGCGTGCGTTCATCCTCGTCTTAGCTTGGTGAGGAGGACTGCGACAGAAAGTGTCATCTTAATTATTATTTTGAGTCATGATTTCGGGGTCATAATTGTTTTATTAATTTCTTATCAAAGGAGTAATAGCTTTAGGAAAATATGGTTGGAATTATATGCGGATTGGATTTTTCGTTTGGGAGTATCCGCCTTCAATTGTTGGCGGTCTGGGCACTTACGCGGAAAACATAACACGTGAATATGTTTCTATGGGGCATGATGTAACCCTTTTTACGCTCAATCCCGGCAACTTAAAAACAAGAGAAGTTATAAGAGGCGTAGAAGTTCACAGACCACTTATTTCGGATGCAAGTAATGTTTTTCCAATGTTTGTAGTGGATGATTTAAAGAAATGGGGTACAAACATCCGCATGTTCAATGACATTTTCACCTACAACATTTTGAGTGCATCAAAATTCATAAACAGCATGCTGAAAAAGGAAAACGTCAATTTTGACGTAGTTTGCGTGCACGACTGGCTAAGCAGTATAGCTGGGATTATGGTTAAGAACGAAACGAAAATCCCAGTGGCGTTTCATGTTCATAGCACAGAATGGGGAAGAAGCGGAGGACCAGGTTCTGGAGTTGTTTCTCATTTTGAATGGGCAACAGCTGAAAAGGCAGACAGAATCTTGACTGTGAGCCATGCTATGAGGGAAGATTTAGTGAAGCACGGTTGGTCGAGTTCAAAAATAAGCGTCGTTTGGAATGGCGTAGACAGTGAACGATACAATTTAAAGAATTGTAAGACTGACGAGATAGAAGCTATTCGAGAAAGATACGGCATCAAATCAGACGAAAAAATGATACTCTTTTTGGGTAGGCTAACGTGGGTGAAAGGAGTCATGAACCTCATTCAGGCGATGCCCATGATCTTGGCTGAATATCCAAAAACAAAACTAGTAATTTTGGGCAAAGGAGAACAACAAAACGACATCATAGAAACTGCACATAGACTTGGAGTAGCAAAAAATGTGGTTTGCAGATTTGATTTTGTGCCAGAAAAAGAGCGTATCCTACATTATGCTGCATCCGACTTGTGTATCTTTCCTTCAACATATGAACCCTTTGGCATAGTGAGCTTAGAAGCGATGTCAATGGAAAAGCCAATAGTTGTAGGTGCCCACGGCGTGGTCGGCTTCAGAGAGCAAGTCATGCCAGATGGCCCTGACAAAAATGGAGTACACGTAAATGGAGAGAGCCCAAGCGATATCGCATGGGGAATAAAAGAAGTATTGTGTGACGACAACAGGGCTAAACAATGGGGCAAAAACGGAAGAAAACGAGTTTTACAATATTTCCAGTGGAGAAAAGTTGCAGAACAAACGTTGCAAATATACGAGCGACTCCAACACCCAGATGAGCAAGATGAACAGGTGACTGTTGGATTAATGGAAAGACCATTAGTTTCATAGGTGTCTGCCCGTTTATGCACATCCAAATCAAACAAGCATGCGTGTTCACTTTTCCCTTTTTCCAAGGTTGCTCCGAATAGAATCGGTCTTTAATCCGAGCCCAAATTGAACTTGACAACTTATTGTCCAACGACAAAACCCACGGAAACATCAGTTGCATGGATAAGGATTCAAAAATCGTGGTCTCAGAAGAAGCCTTTGTCAAGAACTGCAAAACAGCAATTCCACAGTTACGCATATTTTCCGGCAATATTGAATACAAAAAAGGGATTTGCGGGTGAAATCTCCACTTGGGCACGGGTTCAAATCACCCCGGCAGCAGAAGGGACAGAACTTCGCGTTCGAGTTGGGTAGTTTTTCTCCGCAAGTGGGGCAGAACGTAAACTTATTGCTGGGATAATGCGGCCGGAGCGGGTGGCGTTGCAGACTGAGCGGGCTGAGCAGATGGAGGAGATGGTTGCGTTGCGGAAGGTGGAGGTAATTTTATTTGTTTTTGGAGTGGCGGGGCGATTTTTCGGTGGAAGATTCTGGCGGCTACGCAAAGTCCGGCGGTGACTACTGCGAACCAGTACGTCCATAGGAGAGTCGCAGAAACGGCTACGCTGATGATCACGTTTTGTGTTATCGATTGGGGTACTTGGAGGTTGCCTGAGCCCATTAGGGGAATGTCGATGCCGACTGCTTTTTGCGCCACAAAAATTAGGCCGAACAGCAAAACTGTGAAAACCACTACCAGCACTAGAGGTGTTTTGTATGCGAATCCTAAGAGGCGCTTGGCGTAGGGTTTCAGGGGGGATGTCGCGTAGATTAGCATGATTATGCCGCTTGCGATCAGCGAGAGCGCGCAGGCCATGGTTATGGCCCATATCAATGGCACCGTGACGGCGCTGTAGCCGGGTAAGCTGACGTTGGTGTTTAAAGGAGAAACGTTGAGTTTGGCAAATCCGTCGGCGATGCTGAGTTGCCACCAGGGCACGAATAAAGAAACTGCTGCCAAAATAAGGGCGGCGATGCCACCCGCGATTCCAAGCAAGTTGATTTTGCGTTCCATTCATATTCACCTGTTCAATTTAAGGTGCAATCTCCATTGTTGCCGAGGTAGGTTGAGTCATCTGTACCGTAATGCCGCTTATATCAACAGTCAGATTTACCAAGTTTACGTTTATACTAGTGGCTGCGGGGTTTTGAGCTTGGAAGGTGCTTTCAGCGCTCGGCGCCCAAGTAAAGACGAGGTCTACGTTAACCGTCTGCGCGGCACCTACACTGACGGAGCCGACGAATATAATGGTCCCCAACGGGGTATTGTTGTTTCCTGAGTTATTATTGTTATTATTGTTATTATTATTGTTGTTATTTGAATTATTGTTATTGTTGTTATTGTTGTTGTTGTCTGGGTTTGGTGTCGCCGCAGTTGGGGCATTGTTATTGTTGTTGTTATTATTGTTATTTGAATTATTGTTATTATTATTGTTATTATTGTTGTTGTTTGAGTTGTTGTTATTGTTGTTATTGTTGTTATTGTTGTTGTTGCTGCCGGTCGTGACGGTGGCGTTCACAGAGTACAATGTCACAGTGAAATTAAACGGATTCGTGAATTGGATGGCAAAAGTGCTTGTGGACGAAGCGCTGGAGATTGCCATGTTACCTGAGAAGAAGTTGCCGTTTCCTGAACTGCTATTGCTTGAACCGAACGATCCAATTATCTGTTTTATCTGCGGAGGGACAACCAATTGAACGGGATTGTTTCGGTAAGTTATTCCGACAACCACAAACGGCGTCAATAATGTGAGGACGCTGACTAAAATCAATATAATCCTGACCTTCTGCATGTCTACATGTACCCCCCCGTTATGCATATGCACAAATATTTAAAAGGGTTATGGCTGTCTTGAAAACTTTTATGGTCGTTTGCGGTGTCAAATTCAACCTTTATAAGCGGTTAAATTCTTTGACGCAAGGAGGGATAAAGAAGATGGCAAAAAACGAAAGGAACCCGTTCGATTTCTTCCAGACGATAATGAAGCGTATTCATCGAATCCCGCATAAAGTTTCTCATTACCCTTGTTTCGAAGGATTCTGAAAATAGCAGCTTCAGAATAGTGATCCTTAAAATTTTTCTCATAATCTTTACTGTTTTGACCTTCAATAAACTTCTTTTGTCTTGAACTCTCCTTAATCCTCTTTAGTTTCTGGTCAATTTCTATTATAGAAATGTCTTCATCGGCCAGAGTGGGAGCGGGCAGAAGTTTCTCAGGGCTTTTTTCTTTGTAGTTTTCCTGTAAGTTTAATGTGTATCGGCTTAGTTAGGGCTTTCTAATGTGATAGTTGTCTTTTCCATTAGCGTTCGTCTTGGGTATGGTGATCATGAATTTTGCTCCCTTACCTTCAGTTCCAGCTTCTTGTACCTGCCAACCGTAAAAATCTACTGCTTTCTTGATGAGAAAAAGCCCCAAACCAGTGCCTTTGCCAAAACCTCTTGTAAACAGTTTTTGCTTCATCTCTGAGGGTATCCCCACTCCATCGTCTTCGAAAACGAGCTTTAGCTGCCCACCCATATCTTCGTAGCTAATTTGGATCTGAGTGGTTTTCTCACCATACTTCAAAGTATTGTCTATCAAATTATGGAAAACCTCCCTGAGAAGAGAGTCAGCCAGAACGGACAGACCCGAGCAATCATTTAGGACGCAGACGCCTTTCATATCTGATGCCAAACTAACCGCTTCTCTAAGCGCCCAATCTACATCGATGTATTTCAGCTCTTCCACGCCCAGCATTTCGAAGTCTCTGGAAAACTCAAAGATACTTCTTATTTGCTTAATAGTATTCTCAATTGCCTCAAAAGCTTGGGTATATCCGCCGTTCTTCTTAGATAGGAAAAGGTTGCTGTTGATGATTTGCAGTTTGTTAAGGATATCATGACGAGTTAGCCCGCCTATAACACGGAGTTTTTCATTCATCAACTCCATTTTTTGATTGCTATTTTTCAGCTCCTCTTCGTTCTTCTTGAGATTGGATATGTTTCTGATGATATCTACAAAGCCAATGTTCTCTCCATTTTCATCCCTTATAAAAGCTACAGTTACCTCAACGGGTACTTCCCCACTTTTTGAAAGGGCTCGATACTCACTTGTCCTACCCTGACCCAATAATATCGAATCCAAAGAATCACGCAACGCACGCTCTCTGTCGCTTTCAACCAAGAACTCAAGTACATGCTTGCCCACAAATTCGCTTTTTTCAGCGGCACCATACATTGTGACTATCGCATCGTTTACCTCAGTGATGTAGCCATTCAAGTCTCCAATAACAATGCCGTCAAGAGACATCTTTACAGCGGCAGAAAACAATTCTAATTCCCTTGCGGCTTTCTGAGAAAACTCAGCCTCTTGAGCTACTTTAGTCTTAGCTTTCTCATCTTTGTTGCCTACGCAATCGACTTGTTTTTCCTTAATCGTAATATGTCCACTCCCGCGCTTGCGACAAGTCGCTTCCTGCAAATTTACGATTCGAAGATAAAAAAGTTGTGGATTTCAACTATTTACCTCGCCTCAACAATAAATGCGATGTATTTATCAAGCCGCAAGGAGAAAAACAAAAGCAATTTCGCTTCTTTAACCCATCAGTTAAACGCCTACCTGCCCTCCTTAAGGAAATACAGTGCTATTTAACTGCTCATTATCAGCGCAGAGACCAGTCTTGCCGCATAAGGGGTTGAAAAGCTTAGCTTTGGGCTAAAAAGGGAACCTTCTACGGCTGAATTGCCGCTGCTGGTCTGGTTGTCTTTCTCCGGGGAACCTGGAGAGGTGCTCATGAACCAGTTTCCAAGATGAATCTTGTTTTTTCAGGACAGCGGTAACACGTGAAGTCACGTCAAACTGTTCGTTTCTCATATTTGCTTGATAATGTATGGTGAAAGTGGCTAAGGCTACCTCGCCCAAAACTGTGTCTTTAAAATCTTTCAGCTCGTACGAATAGTTGGAGAGCACCTTGAATGCGGAGAACTCGTTCTTCAAGGCTTCTGCACGCTCCTGTCTTTGATAAGGAGGCCAATCGTCAAATTTACTATAGCTCTCATCCAAGAGCGCTGTAACTGCTTTTTCGTCTTTATTCTTTATTCCATCAAACCTCTTAACAATAACGTTCCTGACTTCGTCCTCAACATTAGATACCGGCTGGTTTTGAGAAGCAGACTGGCTTTGGGTTGAGCCCGCCATTTTGCTTCCACACTGGTTGCAGAAAGCGTTTCCATCTGGATTTTCAGTTCCGCATGTTGGACATTTCAACTTTCATTTCTCCATCCTGAGCGGCTTTTCTCGCTTATAATTCAAAGCAGTCTTAAGTCTATTTCCCCTCGCTAAGATAAACAAAACCATGCCGTTTAGCTTTGGGTTTGCAAAGCGAAAAGTGGGGGCTTTGTCCGTTTCGCATATTAATGGGAAGTGCTACATGAAATTGCAATGAAGAAGTCGTTAGTCACAGCAATCTTGCTTATAGTGGTCATTATTGTTTTGAGCGCTTCAATACTGGTTATCTTTAACGGCATTAACGCTTCAGCAAAATCCACTGCAACATATTACACTTACAATATAGTTAACACGTATCCGCATGATACAAGTGCCTTCACAGAGGGGCTCGTGTACTCGGATGGTTTTCTGTACGAGAGCACAGGACTTAATGGTGCTTCATCTCTACGACGTGTGGACCTGACCACAGGCAACGTACTGCAAGAGGTTATGTTGCCAGATCAGTATTTCGGCGAAGGCATAGTCGTCGTCAACAACACCATCATACAGCTAACTTGGCAGTCAAACATAGGCTTCATTTACAACAAAACTACGTTTGCGGTGCTGGGAAATTTTACTTACCCCACGCAGGATTGGGGCTTAACCTTTGACGGCAAAAACCTGATCATGAGCGACGGCACAGATCACCTGTATTTCTTGAATCCAACAACGTTTCAGCAGACAGGACAAATCCAAGTCCATGACGGAGACACGCCCGTATTAAACATCAACTCGCTAGACTACATCAACGGTGAAGTTTACGCCAACATCTGGCTAACAAACACAATCGCCATAATCAACCCAGAAACTGGACAAGTCAAAGCTTGGATAGACCTCACAGGATTACCAGACGAAAACAATTCAAACCCGAACGCCGTGTTAAATGGCATAGCATATGACCAACAAAACGATAGACTTTTTGTAACAGGCAAAGATTGGCCAAACCTCTACCAGATAAAACTAATACCACAAACTAACCAAACAACCTAAAATTAACTGGCTTCGCCGAAAAATAAGGAAAGGAAGGTTGTTAATGCGGGTAGGATGTGGGTTTGCGGGTTCTTGCCATAATGAACAGCACTGCGCCCAATACAATGAATATGATTGCGCCTATTATTAGGAAGCCTTCTAAGGAGTCCCAGTTGAACGCTAAGCTGCGTTAACGTTGCGCCATGCAGTAAGATAAAATTGCTAATGGAACCACAAGGGCGTAGGAAACCAAGGTTCCAAGCCAGATTCCAAAGCTCGGATACAAATATCTCACGGCTACACTGAAGGGAATAATCGTTAGAATACCAGACAACACTAATGGCTTAGTCACAGCTCGCGAGAATTCCGTTCCTCTACTCCTGTTCAATATTATCAAGGTTGAAGTGAAAACCGCTGGAAACGCGGCTGCAATGCCGCCTAGCACAGGACCCCCAATTTGGCTCAAAAGCACTGAAATCAAAACAAGTGATCCTGCACCGACTCCACGCAAGATAACCTCACGAATCTTGTATAGTCTCGCTTCTCCCTTTAGGTTTTGGAGTTTTAGCTTTTTAGTGAAAGAATAATAGGTTAAAAGCGAAATCGCAGCTCCCCCGACCAAGGAAAACGCGAAATCCCTCAGACCAGACGCAACAATTAAGCCAGAAAATGCGAACCATATAAGAAGAGAAACGTAGATTCCGCGGCTAAACCCTTTCTGGGCGAAAAAAGCGAAGAAGAAAAGATAAGCACTTGTAATGCCGAATGCTAATGGAAAAACTGTGGTCGCTTGAACCGCAGCGGCTGAAGATTGATTAATCCCGATGAAGAAAAACGAGAAAGCTGATGTAGAGGGAAGACCACCAAGGATTCCGCCTAAGACACTTCCTTTCTTTTCTGCAATGATTGTGATTATAGTTACCCATAAGCTTCCAATAGCGAATGCCAGAAAAAGATGCAAGAAAAAAATGTCTGAAACCATGTTTTGAACCCTTGCATCATATGGCAAATTGGAGATTAATTAATTCTTCCAATGAATTTAAAAAAAATAAGTTAACCTTACTGATTTTTCTAGTTTCAGAGGACACAATCTTTGCGCCGAAGAGTGAAGAAAAAGGAAGGCTGATGCACTTGGCGCGTTTAAGGTCGATTTCCTCTTTAATCTCAATGCTTCCTCTGCTCTCGGTCCACTTCCCTTTTTCTAAAGACTAATACGGCAATGCAAGATGTCATGGCTATGGCCAAGACAGCCATGAGAGTGATCTGTAGCATGTTATACGACGGACTTGGCGAAGAGGCGGCAGACGACGCTGTTGCGGATAAGGCAGCAGTCGGGCTTAAGGAAGAAGTTGACGTTTGAGAAGGTGAAGTGAGGGTTATGTTTTGGATGGTGACGGGTGCTATGAGTGGGTATCTATCAATAACAGTTGGGTTAATGCGGATTAGATAGGGCGTGTCGCCTATGCCTGTGTTTCCTATTTCGGTGGCGTTTGGATATTTAGCGGCATAGTCGCTCCAGTAGTTGCCTGTAGTACCGTTATCCCACGGAGACAGTGTTCCTCCCCCGCCGAAACCCAAAGCATCCGACGTTACGGAAACAATCGTAGCATTTGCGCCAATGATGAAGTTGTTGAGGTAGATTTGGAAGCTGCTTGGCGGCATGTTGTCAGTGTTTACTGCAATGTTATTGTTTGCAATATTATTCGCTGCTATGATGACTCCTGAGCTGTAACTGATCAGAAAGCCGCAGTAGTTGTTTACTATCTGGTTTTGCTGGATGCTGGTGTCGTTTCCTTGTATGCAAACGCCGTAGATGCTGTTTGCCAAATAGTTTCCAGTGACATTGTAGTTGTCGGCGTAGATGGCTATTGCGCGCTCTGTTTCGGTGATGTTGCTGTTAGTGATTGTGTTGCCGTTGTAGGAGCCTAAAACGCCTACTTCCCAACCTAAGATGTTGAAGTTGTAGACTGTTACGTTGCTGCATGTGAGGTTTATGGCGGAAGTAGCCTCTAGTTCTGCTACGCCTGGGGTTCCCCACCCGCCTGCGCCCTGAAGAACAAAGCCTTCACCATCAATGACTATGTTGTTACGTAATACCACAATGGGTGAATCGTAAAGGTCGGCGGTGAGGCGGTAAAAGTTTCCGTCCCGCTGAATGTTAGTAGTGCCTGAAACCGAGCCATCAGAGTTAATTAAGATGGCTCCAGCTGTCTGCGATTTGACTCTGGGCACAACGGCTAAACTGACTAAGCATACGAAGACGAAAACGCAAACGAAGACTGCCTTCATGTTCAAATTCTTGTTCACGTTAACCTTGACCTCATTCCGTCATCAAGCACATAATTAGCAAGTGCCCTATAGCTCTCCCTGAAGAACAGCACTGTTCTTGAATGAGAACGGACCTGCTGAAATCGTTGAGGGTAAAGTCAGGCTGAGCTTCTAAGCTGAGCGAAAAATAGAAATCTTGGTAAGATAGTTTTAAGGAAGTATTCTGGAGACTTTGGTTTGTCGGACGACGGCAGTGTGGAACGTGAGGGGACTACCTTCAGCGTATATTTGTTTGTGGCTAAAGAAGGCAAGCCTGTTGGCCCAAGGGATGTGATGCGTGGTGTGCATCTTAGCAGTCCAAGCGTGGCTTATCGGCATCTTCAGAAACTTGAAGACTCGGGACTATTAAAGAAAAACGAGTATGGTGAATACTTACTCAGGAAGAAAAGGAGTGTCAATGGATACCACTGGATTGGTCGACGCCTCTTGCCTAATGCAATGTTCTATTTCTATTTTTTCCTCGGACTCTTCATTACCGTGATTGTGGTTTTCGCAATTCATTACGCGGTTGAAACCTACGACTTCAAGGTCTTCTTCGCGTTAGGTCTTTCAATAACGGGAATTGCCATGATCCTCTTCCTTAAAGAGGGCTTATCGTTGACCAAGAGAATAGGGAAAACGTCAGCACGTAATCAAGATGAATAGTTTCTGTTTCAAAAAGTTCCCATTGAGATGGTGAGAATCTCATTTTTAGAGGGTGACAAAGGTGATAAAGAAGGATTGGCGGGTCTGAGAGTTTTGGTGAAGGCATAAAAGGCAAGATAATAGCGACCAGCCGTTAGACGAGAGTTGAATGCCAAACGCACTTCGGTTCTAATTCCAAGTTCTCACATGGTCTAATTTCAGAGTTATATCTAGAGCAGTGTGGGATTAAGCACTGGATTGCCTGTTCCTGTACCATCGTAGGCCACATCCGCATGGAACATCGGTCAATCTCCAGAAGGCTGCTGAGCCATTACATTTGACGCGGAGGCAGCTAACATCAATAAACACAAAATGACCATAACCGCAATCGCCGACCATGTCGGTAGGTACGTATAATCGTTAATTTCGGGTCATTTTTTCAGCCCATAGTCGCAGATGACCATAATTTTCGGTTAGGTATGGGCGCATGGCTGGGTGCAGGACGAAAAAAACGTGCAACTGCTGTTTCTGAACGCGTTCGTGAATTTTCGGGGCGTGCCAAAAAGAACTTATTTAACCTTTACCTGCATTTTCCTCGCGCATTGGGACTTGAGGCGTGTTCCAGCAGTGGAACAAAGTGTTTCATGGCGAGAGTAATATACATTTGAGGTCATAGTTTAGTTGGGGTTTAGCGTGTACAAAAAGGCAATATTGATATTTTCCGCAGTTATCCTGCTGTCAAGTTTGTATCGGATTCACGGTGCTTCAGCGCTCTTGGATCCTGTTTCTGTCAATGCTGAGGGTTTGGTTGTTGGCATATCGGTAATTGTTATCGTAAGCGCAGGATTAGCCGTGTACTTCGGAAAGAGAAAACCTATGAGCAAGGTTTTTTCGGCGTTTCTGATAGTGGTACTCTTGGTTTCGGCGTTATCCGGAGTAGCGCTCGCGGTTTTAGGAGCGGAGATTCCCGTCACGTTGTCATCTCCTGTTGAGTTGCAGACTAATTTGACGGGCGAAATGGGGTGCTGTGTCTTTCAACTTGCGGATGGAAGTTTGGTTTTGAACACGGCCAACCAATCCTGCACGTTTCTCATTAAACTTGACTCTTCGAACCATGTGTTGTGGACGAGAACAATTCGTATCGGTCAAGAAATCACGAATCTCACTCGTCTTTTGCCTACAAGCGATGGGGGCTTCGCTTTGGCGGGGCTCGTTGATAACATGTACGTGTTGGTGAAAACCGATTCTCAGGGCAACATTCAATGGACCAAAATGTTCAGTTCGGGAGCTCCGATAAACTATTTTATGTCGATTATTCAAACCAGTGATGGTGGTTTTGCCATTGCTGGTTTCGGCGAGAAAGTGTTAGAAGGCTTGGGCGCGATTTGGTTTGCCAAAACAAATTCATCCGGAAACCTGGAGTGGAACGAGACGCTTTCGGGGCAGGTGGCTGCTTGCCCATCGACTATCATCCAAACGCCG
>Ga0116119_1001213_pt1 | contig 11755 bp, 4 predicted proteins | sample June2015DPH_11_1_2_FD_89791 | JGI IMG/M metagenome (GOLD analysis project Ga0116119, IMG submission 89791) | Peatland microbial communities from SPRUCE experiment site at the Marcell Experimental Forest, Minnesota, USA - June2015DPH_11_100 | ecosystem: Environmental > Terrestrial > Soil >...
GGAACTGGAACGGGGATTGAATTAGTTAAGATACAGACCCTCACATCAGTCAATGAGTCAGCTTCCAATGGGCAACCATCTGCATATATACTTGAGCCAAATTTTCCCAATCCGTTCAATCCAATAACGAACATCGAATTTCGAATTGCCGAATTCGGATTTGTTACACTGAAGGTGTATGATATTCTCGGAAGAGAAGTCGCGACCTTGTTCGAAGGCATACGTCAGCCGGGAAATTACGAAGTTACAATTGACGGCAGTAAACTTGCAAGTGGAGTTTACTTCTATAAGCTTCAAACGGAAAAATTCACTTCAACTAAAAAGATGCTTATGATAAAGTAACCTCAGGCAAGTTGAAACTAAGAAAACTATAAAACATTTATGGAAATATTTTTAAATATCAAAATATCACTTTGAGGTATTTACTAATGAAAAATATTTTCCTTTTAATTTTATTGATGAGCTTTGCAAATTCAATGGAGGCAGTTGTTATTGATAGCACATCTTACATTTCCTCAAATAGCGGAAGCGGTTATTTTGCTTTATCTGATGTAAATCAATCAGCACCCTTATTCGTCAGCTCTAAAGATTATCCTGGAGTAATCCGTGCCTTGAATGATCTTAAAACTGATATTGGGAGGGTAACCAGCCATGAACCATCTGTTATCTTTGATGATTTGCCTCTCCAAAAAGAAGTTGTAATAGTTGGAACGTTAGGCAAAAGCTCGGTTATTGATCAACTTGTGAAAAATAAAAAACTCGATGTAAAGGATATAGCCGGAAAATGGGAAAACTTTCTTATTCAAGTGATTGAAAAACCATTCGCAGGGGTTGATAAGGCCCTCGTTATTGTGGGGAGTGACAAGCGGGGAACCATTTATGGCATGTATGAATTATCGGAACAAATAGGTGTTTCACCATGGTACTGGTGGGCTGATGTTCCGGTTGAGCATAAGGATGCACTTTTTGTTAAACCTGATAAATATACCCAAGGCCCAAGTGTTAAATACCGCGGTATTTTTTTAAATGACGAGGCACCTGCTTTAACGAATTGGGTTCAAGAAAAGTTTGGCTTTGTTAAGCCCAGCCACAACCCTCCTGTAGGTGAAGGAATAGCTAATTATGGCCATGAGTTTTATTCTAAAATATTCGAATTACTCCTCAGGTTAAAAGCAAACTATCTTTGGCCTGCAATGTGGAATAATGCATTTAATGAAGATGATTCGGAAAATCCACGTCTTGCCGATGAATATGGGATTGTTATGGGAACCTCGCATCAGGAGCCAATGATCCGTTCTCAACAGGAATGGGACAGACGTTACTATGGCTCTCTTGGTCATTGGAATTATAATAAACATCCGGATACACTGGAAAATTTCTGGAGAGAAGGTGTCCGGCGTAATAAAAACTGCGAAAGTATCATCACTATGGGACTTCGTGGAGCCAATGATACAGAGATTGGTGGTGATATGAAAGACAATATTACTATGGTTGAAAATATTGTTAATAGACAACAAACAATACTTAGAGAAGAACTTAACCCGGATTTAAACAAAATACCGCAATCATGGTGCTTGTACAAGGAGATAATGGAATATTATAACGCAGGGATGCGCGTACCCGATAATATAACACTTTTGTGGTCTGACGACAATTGGGGTAATATTCGCAGGCTACCTAACCAGGAGGAACGTAACCGAAGCGGTGGCGCCGGAGTTTATTACCACTTCGATTATCACGGAGATCCTCGAAGCTATCAGTGGATAAATACCAACCCTATTGCAAAAATATGGGACCAGATGGCGCTTGCCAAGCAATACGGGGCAGACAGAATATGGATAGTCAATGTGGGCCATTTTAAAGGATACGAATTTCCTTTAGAATATTTTATGAGTCTGGCCTGGAATACCGACCGATGGAATAACTCTAACATTAACGAGTTCACGCGCTTATGGGCGGAAAGAGAATTTGGTTCTGAATATGCTCAAGAAATCGCCGGGATTATTTCAAAATACACAAAATTCAATGGCAGACGTAAACCCGAATCATTATCACCAAAAACTTATAGTTTAATAAATTATAGTGAAGCTGAAAATGTTGTGTTCGACTACAATAAAATTACCGCTCAAGCTGAAGAAATTTATAACAAATTATCCCCTGAAAAGCGTGATGCATTTTATGAGTTGGTATTATTTCCTACAAAAGCCAGCGCGTTGGTCAACGAATCGTATGTTACTGCCGGTAAAAATGATTTGTATGCCCGACAGGGACGCGCAAGCGCCAATGATATGGCAACTAAAACAAGGGATCTGTTTCAGGCCGACACTGCCCTGATGGGTTATTTCAATCGTGATTTTGCTCATGGGAAATGGAATCATTTCATGGATCAGACACACCTGGGTTATAATGATTGGATGCCTCCGGAAAAGAATAGTCTGGATGCTATCAATCTTACTGAAATACAAGTCCCCGATTCGGCCATAATGGGAGTTAGTTTAGAAGGAACAGAATCGAGTTGGCCCGGTTCAGCAGACGAAACTGTGTTGCCTGAATTTGATATATTTAGCAACCTTCAACATTACATCGAAATTTTTAACAGGGGAAAAGTATCTTTTGAATACACAATAACTGCCAATGTTCCATGGCTTACTTTTAGTGATAGCAAAGGAACTATAAACAATAAGGACAAACGAATTTTGGTCAGTTTGAATGAATCTCAACTTCCAAAAGGCAAAACTGACGGTATAATTAAAATTGCAGGTACTGGAAAAGAAGTTTCCATAAAAGTAAATGCATTTAATCCAACCAAGGTTAACAGTGAAAACCTGAAAGGTTTTGTGGAAAGCGGTGGGCTTATCTCAATCGAGGCTGAACACTATTCTATGAATATTGAAAAAGGTGAGAGAAAATGGATTAAAGTTGAGGATTACGGACTTACATTATCAGGAATGAGAGCAACAGCTCCGGCAAATGCACCGGCTGCAACACCCGGAAAAGATGCTCCCTGTATTGAGTATCCGGTATATCTGTTTTCAAAAGATTCGGCTCAGATCATTGTTGTTACTTCTCCGCTTCTAAATTTTATGCCTGGACGGGATATAAAGTTAGCCGTTTCGTTCGACGATGAAAAACCCCAATTCATTACCAATGTTCCTGATAAATTCAAAGTACATTGGTCAAATCCTGGTTGGGCGCAAACAGTAGTAAATCAGGCACGGCATTGTCAAACAAGACTCAAAATCACAAAATCCGGATATCATACATTGAAAGTTTGGATGGTGGACCCAGGAGTGGTTCTGCAAAAAATAATAATAAACACGGGCGGTTTAAAACAAAGTTATTTAGGCCCCCCCGAAAGCTTTCATGTAAAATAAAAAGGAATTAGTGCAGCATGCTTGTATTGTAAATGACACATAATGAATTATTATGGTATTAACACAATCCGACTTTTCAATTAAATAATTGTTTTAATTTCAGAAAGGTTAAAATATTCTTTGGAAGAAATAGATATAAAAAAAAGAGAAGGTATTTATAAGAATACTTAATTATTACCATCCATTCAACTTCAATACGCGGAAGGCATTTGCATCTATTGGATACCTCATCCTGCTTGCCTGTACACCAGCTCTTGCACAAGCTCCGGCGACAGGGATCAACAGTATCACTCGACAGCGCATTTCCATTAACGAAGGTTGGAGCTTTTATAAGTATGATTCGACGACAAAAGCAGACGGCCTGATCTACGATGTGCGTCCGGAGGTTAAAGACCGTAAGGATGATGGACCCGCCGATGCAAAACCAACAGAGGCGATAAATGTCAAAGCGACACAAGTTGTGCTTAAACCCTGGATATTGCCGACCGGTAATGACTTCATCAAAGATCCAACTAAACGTTATGTCCGCCCCGAAGGTAATCTCGGTAGCAATTTTCCGTTTGTACAGAGCGATTTCAACGACAGCTCGTGGGAGAGGGTGAATCTGCCGCACGACTGGGCAATCAAAGGACCCTTTATGAAAGATCATGATGCTGAAATTGGCGGCAGCATGGGGCGATTACCCAGCCCCGGTGTGGCATGGTATAGGAAGAAGCTTGACATTTCGGCATCGGACGCAAGCAAATCCATCTTCCTCGATGTGGATGGTGCAATGTCGTACGCAATGGTCTGGTTAAATGGTAACTTGGTTGGCGGTTGGCCCTATGGCTACTCCTCATGGCGTGTGGATCTCACTCCGTATGTTAAACCTGGTGGTGATAACCAACTAGCGATCCGTTTGGACAATCCGCCTAGTTCGATGCGCTGGTACCCCGGCGGAGGAATCTACCGAAATGTTTGGTTGGTCAAAACTAATCTGATTCATGTCGGCCATTGGGGTACTTTTGTAACGACGCGCGATGTTTCTAATGCCTCCGCAACAATTAATATTGAAGTTACTATCGACAACAACTCCAAGAATGATACTGCAATTAAAGTGGTTACACAGATCTTCACCTTGAATGCAGACGGTTATAAAGCCGGTGATGCAATTGCAACGTTCGAACCGTTGAAAACTTCTGTTGCAGCAGGAAAGAAAACGAAGGTCGAAGGTTCTGTTGCTCTCAAAAATCCAAAATTATGGGGACCGCCACCAACTCAGCTTCCTAACCGCTACATCGCTGTAACCACATTGCTGCAGAATGACAAACCGGTCGATCAATACGAAACAAAATTCGGCATCCGTTCTCTTCGTTTCGATCCTAATTCAGGTTTATATGTGAATGATAAACTTATCAAAATTAAAGGTGTCGACCAACACCACGACCTTGGTGCTTTGGGCGCAGCATTCAACATACGTGCAGCAGAACGTCAACTCGAAATACTTAGAGAGATGGGATGCAATGCTATTCGTATGTCTCATAATCCGCCGGATCCAGGGCTGCTTGAGTTGACAGGCCGTATGGGTTTCCTTGTAATGGACGAAGCCTTCGATATGTGGGTACTAAAAAAGAATCCGCTCGATTTTCATCTTATATTTCCGGATTGGCATGAACAAGATTTGCGTGCAATGGTTCGTCGAGATAGAAACAATCCCTCGGTTATTTTATGGAACATTGGAAATGAAGTTGGTGAGCAATATACCGGAGAAGATGGCGCAGCACTAGCAAAGCGATTAATTGATATTGTTAAAGAAGAAGATCCAACCCGTCCTACTACAAGTGCAATGAATTGGGCTAAACCTTTCATGCCTTTTCCTGCGGTGATGGATGTTATCAGTCTTAATTACCAAGGAGAAGGAATACGTCAAGATCCAATTTTTGAGGGAACCGATCGTATTCGTACCTCGCCGCAATATGATGCCTTTCACGAGAAATTTCCTAATAAGGTAATTTTTAGTAGTGAAACTGCCTCCGCAGCAAGCAGCCGCGGTATTTACCTATTCCCGGTAACGCAAGATATTAGTTCACCAATACGCGACGGCAGAGGAGGAGATTCTAAGATTCATCAGGTGAGTTCATATGAACTCTATGCTGTTGATTTTGGATCTTCTGTGGATAAAGTTTTTGGATCGATTGACCGGCATCCTTTCGTTGCAGGAGAGTTTGTCTGGAATGGTTTTGACTACATTGGTGAACCGACTCCATACTATGAAGCTCGAAGTTCATATACGGGCATTATCGACTTGGCAGGATTCAAGAAGGACCGCTTTTATATTTATCAAGCACATTGGCGTCCTGAATTGCCAATGGCACACATCCTACCGCATTGGAATTGGCCAGAACGTTTTGGAGAGATCACACCGGTGCATGTTTTCACCTCCGGTGATGAGGCTGAGTTGTTCTTCGACGGCAAGTCGCTCGGTCGAAAGAAAAAGGATCAGTACGAATACCGCTTGCGTTGGGACGATGTGAAATACCAACCCGGCGAGCTACAAGTAATAGCATACAAGAACGGCAAGAAATGGGCTGAGGATGTTGTTAAGACCACAGATGCACCTGCTCGATTAGAAGCATCAGTGGACCGCAATGAAATTCGGGCAGACGGAAAAGATCTGGCATTCATCACGGTGCGAGTGACCGACAAGAACGGACTCACTGTCCCTCGAGCGAATAATTCAATCAAGTTCGAGATCGAGGGTTACGGCGAAATAGTAGCGACAGATAACGGTGATCCGACGAATCTCGTACCGTTCCCTTCGGACGAGCGCGAAGCATTCAATGGTTTGGTATTAGCGATTGTTCGATTAAAGCCGGGAACTTCAAGCTCAATAAGGGTTATAGCGAAATCACTGGGACTAAAGGGAACTCAAGTTGTTGTAAAATGTAAATAAAAATAGAGAAATAATCGGGGTTAAGTACAAATGAAAAAATTTATTTTTATTGTCCTTACTATTTTGGTTACAATAAATTCTTCAGGACAAAAATTGCCCTATCAAAATCCTGAATTAAGTTCAGAAGATAGAGCTAAAGATTTGATGTCCCGTTTAACATTGAAGGAAAAAACAATGCTGATGTGCGACATTTCGGAACCGATTCCTCGTCTGGGCATCAGAAAGTTTAATTGGTGGAGTGAGGCCTTACACGGTTTTACAAATAATAGAAATGTTACTGTTTTTCCTGAGCCAGTAGGTATGGCAGCTTCTTTCGATGATGCACTTGTTTACAAGGTTTTTACAGCTGTTTCGGATGAAATTCGTGCTGAATACACCGAATCAAGAAGGAAAGGAGTTGAAAACGAGCGATTTCATAGTCTTGCTGTTTGGACACCAAACATCAATATTTTCCGAGATCCCCGTTGGGGACGCGGTCAGGAAACTTACGGAGAAGATCCCTATTTGATGTCCAGAATGGGTATTTCAGTTGTTAAAGGTTTGCAGGGCCCCGAAGATTCCAAATATAAAAAGCTTTTAGCTTGTGCAAAGCATTATGCAGTTCATTCGGGTCCGGAATGGAGCCGGCATACAATCAATATTAATGATATAAGTGCCCGCGAATTATGGGAAACATATTTACCGGCTTTTAAAGCATTGGTTCAGGATGCAGATGTTCGACAGGTAATGTGTGCCTACCAACGCCTTGATGACGAACCATGCTGCAGTAGTAAAAGATTGTTGCAACGGATACTTCGTGAGGATTGGGGATATAAATATTTAGTGGTTTCAGATTGTGGGGCAATAGCTGATTTTTATACGAATCATAAAGTTTCATCGGACGCAACACATGCCGCTGCCAGAGCTTCTTTAGCGGGCACAGATGTAGAATGTGGATTTGGATATGCTTATGAAAAATTACCTGAAGCCGTTGAGAAAGGACTGATTAGAGAAAGCGATATTGATTTGAATATTTTACGTGTTCTGAAAGGACGTTTTGATTTAGGAGAAATGGACGATGACTCTCTAGTTCCATGGTCGAAAATTCCTATGTCAATAGTAAATGACGAAGAACATAGAACGTTAGCTTTAGATATGGCACGCGAAACAATGACACTTCTGCAAAATCGTAACAGCATTCTGCCTTTGAGTAAATCTGTTGATAAGATAGCAGTTATTGGTCCTAATGCCGATGATGCACCAATGATGTGGGGTAATTACAACGGCGTGCCGGTGCGTACAGTAACAGTGTTGAACGGTATAAAATCTAAACTGCCAAGTGAAAATATCTTTTACAGTAAAGGATGCGATATAGTCGAAGATATGATTACCGAAAGTCTTATATCTGAATGTTCAATTGACGGCAAAGCGGGTATTAAGGCAACCTATTGGAATAACAGGAAATTTGAAGGCGATGCTGTTGCTACCGATCAAATTGTTAATCCGATTAATTTAACGACAGCCGGTCAGCACGAATTTGGGAAAGGTGTACATTTAAAAGAATTTTCATGTAAATATGAAACTGTTTATCAACCATCGCAATCGGGAGAAATCGTAGTTAACTTAGGAGGAGTTGGTCGTTGTGAACTTCTGGTAAACGGCGAATCTATGTATAATTTTAATTCATGGAGGCCGTCTCCATCTCGTGTACCTTTAAAAGTAGAAAAAGGTAAAGAATACAAGATAGAGATCAAATTTATACAGGAACAAGACTGGACCAATGCAAGCATCAAATTAAACATTGGCAGGGAAATCCCTGTGAAATACGATGCTCTTATAGAAAAATTGAGGGGGATAGACACTGTTATTTTTGTTGGCGGAATTTCTCCTTGGCTTGAAGGAGAAGAAATGTCAGTATTGCTTCCCGGCTTTAAAGGCGGAGACCGCACCGATATTGAACTTCCTGCCTCACAAAGGAATTTTTTGTGGGCATTGAAAAAAGCAGGTAAAAAAATTGTTTTTGTAAATTGCTCAGGCTCAGCTATTAGTCTGGTTCCTGAAACGGAAAGCTGCGATGCAATTCTCCAAGCTTGGTACGGAGGAGAATCCGGCGGTCAGGCAGTGGCTGATGTTTTATTCGGTGATTATAATCCATCCGGACGTTTACCAATTACTTTTTATAAGAATAGTAGTCAATTGCCGGATTTTGAAGATTACTCTATGAAGGGGCGCACATATCGTTATATGTCAGACCCTCTGTATCCTTTTGGCTATGGTCTTAGCTATACAACATTTTCTATAGGCAGTGCTAATGCCAGCAAAACTGAGATTAAAATGAATGATAATATTAAACTTACAATTCCTGTCTCAAATATTGGCAAACGTGACGGCACTGAGATTGTTCAAGTATATGTGCGTAAGCTGAATGACACAGGCGGTCCACTCAAAACCTTGAGAGCATTTAAGCGTTTGGATGTAGCTGTTGGTAAAACACAGAATGTGACGATAGATCTTCCGTCGACAACTTTTCAATGTTTTGACTCATCAAGCAATATGATGAGAGTGACTGCCGGAGAATATGAACTATTATACGGAACAAGTTCCGATGACAAAGATTTGAAATCAATAAAAATTACGATTCAAGAGGAATAAATCAATTATCATATACATCAGGTTCCAGATATTAAATGTCTGTAGGTAGTGTGCACAACTAAAAACTTGCGTGAAATTAATACTAACTGGTTCTAAAAGGAGTGAACTTGATAAAACTTTATTTTATGAAGACATATCCGCATTATTATCGTCAATAAATTAATTGGTTTGAGTGAAGGTTAAACAATGAAAAAATATTTCTATTCATTAACGCTAACGATCTTTATACTCGCCCCAGTAAATTTAGCTAACGCCGATGACGGGTACAGACTTTGGCTAAAATATGACTTGATTCAGGATAAGCATTTATTGAAGGAATATAAAATCCTTCTTCAAGCATCTGTAGTGAAAGGAGAATCTGCCTCCATCCAAGCGGCAAGGAATGAACTTCAGAGTGGGTTGAATGGTTTGTTGGGATCGACCATTCCGCAAGTCAATACCGTGAAAGAAAACGGGATGATCATTGTAGGCGTCTTCAAAAACATCCCTCCGATTCAGAACGCCAACCTGGAAAGCACACTCATGAACGTTGGCGTTGAAGGATATGTAATTTCAAGCCTGAAGGTCAATGGGAAGAAAGTCATTGTTATTACCGCAAACCAGGATATTGGAGTGCTGTACGGAGTTTTCCATTTCCTAAAATTGCTTCAAACACATCAGGATATTTCAACGCTCAATATTGTCTCCTCCCCAAAAATTAAACTGAGAATGCTGAATCATTGGGACAATCTGAACGGCATGAGAGTGTATCCCGGTTTTTCCATTTGGGATTGGCATACACTTCCTCAATATATAAAACGTCGATACATAGATTATGCTCGGGCCAATGCTTCTATCGGCATTAATGGTATGACGCCCACGAACGTGAATGCTGAACCGATCCTTATGACTCACGAGTATCTTGTCAAGGTTGCCACACTCGCAGACGTTTTCCGTCCGTATGGGATAAAAATATATCTGACAGCTAACTTCGATGCCCCAAGGAAATTGTCGGATATCAAAACCGCAGACCCATATGATCCAAAGGTAAAAGATTGGTGGAAAGACAAAGTCAAAGAAATATATTCTCTCATTTCCGATTTTGGTGGATTTCTTGTTAAAGCTAATTCGGAAGGTGAGCCCGGACCACAGGATTATAATAGGTCTCAGGCAGATGGATGTAATATGTTGGCAGAGGCACTCAACCCCTACAACGGCATTATTATGTGGAGATGCTTTGTGTACGACTATAACCCGAAAGACCGTGCTCGCGAAGCGTACGATATCTTCAAGCCATTGGATGGAAAATTTGCGAGCAACGCTCTTCTTCAGGTGAAGAATGGCCCGCTTGATTTCCAGCCACGTGAACCGTTCAGCCCGTTGTTCGGAGCTATGCCGAACACACCCTTGATCATGGAACTGGATATAGGGCCGGGAGCATTGGGACATGATATAGGTTTGGCGTATTTAGCGCCGATGTGGGAAGAGTGTTTTAATTCCGATACCTATTCAAAAGGAAAAGGTTCTACCGTTGCAAAAGTTATCGACGGCACACTTGATGGCTACCGGATGACAGGAATAGCAGGTGTCTCCAATATCAATGCAGAATATAATTGGACCGGCAACACCTTTGGGCAGTCAAACTGGTATGCGTTTGGGCGTCTAAGCTGGGATCATTCTCTCACTTCAGAACAGATAGCAGAGGAATGGATTAGGATGACTTTTTCAAATGACACATCAATTATCAATCCAATAAATAAAATAATGATGGCTTCAAGAGAGAACATTGTAAATTATCGGGATCCTCTCGGCCTCAATATGTTGGGAGGATGGAGCGTGTATCATGGACCTTGGGTAAACAATTCCATGCATATAGACTGGAATTCGCCGTACTACCACAGGGCTGATAGTATCGGCATTGGCTTCGATCGCACAAGGAGCGGAAGCGCAGCAGTCGATCAGTATTATCCCGAGGTTGCACAACAATATGAATTTCTTGACACTTGTCCGGAAAAGGATCTACTTTGGTTTCACCATGTCCCCTGGACTTACAAAATGAAGTCTGGCAAACCCCTCTGGGACGAGCTTTGTTACCACTATTACCGGGGTGTTGATGGAGTGGCAGAGATCCAGATGATTTGGAATTCCTTGAAAGGAAAAATAGATGAGGACGAATTCAACAGGGAACAAGCGCTTTTGAAAATCCAATATGAAGATGCAGTCAGCTGGAGGGATGGTTGTGTTTTGTATTTTCAGACTTTTTCACGGCTGCCTCTTCCAGCCGGACTGAAAGCGCCTGAACGTGATCTTCAATATTATATGATTCATAATCCCAGGTAAAACATGCTCAACACAAGAGATACAAGTGGATAGATGTTATTGATTGTTGAACACGACCCCCGGTTCATTCTCCTGTGAATCTTTCCCATGATGCTGAATACATGGACGAATAACATACTTCTAATGAAGATCTTTATTTAAGCAGAATCATTTTTTGAACTTGAGATTGAGAGATTTGATTTCCTGATGCATGGAGTCTGACAAAATAGACGCCGGATGGCGCTCTTCCACTATTGATCTGGCCATTCCATTGAACAGAATAAGTCCCTCTCGGCTCAAAAGCATCAACAAGTGTACAAAGGCATTGACCGTGGACATTGAATATAGATAGTTCTACATGTGACATTTGCGGAAGATGGTATCTGATGGTGGTCGATGGATTGAACGGATTGGGAAAATTTGGCTCAAGTATATATGCAGATGGTTGCCCATTGGAAGCTGACTCATTGACTGATGTGAGGGTCTGTATCTTAACTAATTCAATCCCCGTTCCAGTTCC
>Ga0116119_1001248_pt1 | contig 11534 bp, 10 predicted proteins | sample June2015DPH_11_1_2_FD_89791 | JGI IMG/M metagenome (GOLD analysis project Ga0116119, IMG submission 89791) | Peatland microbial communities from SPRUCE experiment site at the Marcell Experimental Forest, Minnesota, USA - June2015DPH_11_100 | ecosystem: Environmental > Terrestrial > Soil >...
ACAGAGCCAAAGAAATCCTTGAAGAATTAACCAAAAAACAATAGTTTTTTTGCCTTATATCCTTGTTTTGATGGATCACCTTTTTGGACGTCTTGTAAGTGTATGATGCGGTAGATTTCAGCCTGGTTTCAATCCTTGTTTTGATGGATCACCTTTTTGGATTACACGCAACTTAAGGAAAGTTGGAAAATACATTGTTTCAATCCTTGTTTTGATGGATCACCTTTTTGGACGTTCTTTAAAACTATGAATGCTATCTGTATCTGTAGTTTCAATCCTTGTTTTGATGGATCACCTTTTTGGACTCCAACTTGAATTTCTGATTCAATCAGCAGTTTGGTTGTTTCAATCCTTGTTTTGATGGATCACCTTTTTGGACTGTCGCTGAAGCTGTCAATAATGCGTTTCGAAGCCTGCTGTTTCAATCCTTGTTTTGATGGATCACCTTTTTGGACATTGGCAGAAATTTGTTTGGTGCCTTTATCACAGTTTCAATCCTTGTTTTGATGGATCACCTTTTTGGACAGCTATAAAGGAAAATGAAAGCATGGCTCGATACTTGTTTCAATCCTTGTTTTGATGGATCACCTTTTTGGACGATTCACGCGAACAGCCCAGAAGTAACACGTGAAATGATGTTTCAATCCTTGTTTTGATGGATCACCTTTTTGGACAAGCGTCTATGGCGGCTTATAATGAACTTTTCAGTTGTTTCAATCCTTGTTTTGATGGATCACCTTTTTGGACCAGAACGCGGGCGCAGGCTTCGCAGATTTAGCAAGGGTTTCAATCCTTGTTTTGATGGATCACCTTTTTGGACCATAATCAAGCGGCAAACCCAAGTTGGGAACCCTAGTTTCAATCCTTGTTTTGATGGATCACCTTTTTGGACAAAAACATGGCGCAACTTCATACTGGAGTTGGCTAAAGTTTCAATCCTTGTTTTGATGGATCACCTTTTTGGACACCTCATGTATCTACCGCAATTCAGTTTATGGAGTGTTTCAATCCTTGTTTTGATGGATCACCTTTTTGGACCGCGGTTTTAACAGGCATCGTAACGGGCACGTATAGTTTCAATCCTTGTTTTGATGGATCACCTTTTTGGACATCGTAGAACTTACAATGCCCGCGCTCGTCATTAAGTTTCAATCCTTGTTTTGATGGATCACCTTTTTGGACTTCCTCTAGGATTCTTTAACGCATAAGTTATATTGTTTCAATCCTTGTTTTGATGGATCACCTTTTTGGACGTCTACTTGGCAGGAGTGGAAAGCAGCGGTTTACTGTTTCAATCCTTGTTTTGATGGATCACCTTTTTGGACTCTTTCAATTTTTATTTCCTCATATCACGTATATTTAGTTTCAATCCTTGTTTTGATGGATCACCTTTTTGGACTGTTTTGCGCATGCGGCGCCTGCAGCTGAAGAGTTGTTTCAATCCTTGTTTTGATGGATCACCTTTTTGGACCTGATTTCTGGAATATGGTTTCAGCGCCAACAATGTTTCAATCCTTGTTTTGATGGATCACCTTTTTGGACACCGTTCTGCTTCACGAAAGTCGCGCTTTTACCCGGTTTCAATCCTTGTTTTGATGGATCACCTTTTTGGACCATGCATCCAGAAATCGCAACAGGTACTTTGCAGGATAGTTTCAATCCTTGTTTTGATGGATCACCTTTTTGGACAACCCCTTAACTTTCGCCCTATTCTCCAAAATAAGAAGTTTCAATCCTTGTTTTGATGGATCACCTTTTTGGACTTTTGTAGACGCTTTTGATATTGCAATGGTACCGATGTTTCAATCCTTGTTTTGATGGATCACCTTTTTGGACCCTTGCGCTGAATCGCGTCCCTGCAAACTCGCGTAAGTTTCAATCCTTGTTTTGATGGATCACCTTTTTGGACACTGGTAGTTCTGGTTTAATAAGTGTTACTTATCCTTGTTTCAATCCTTGTTTTGATGGATCACCTTTTTGGACTTTTAATATTATTATCCTTAAACTGTTCAACACCAGTTTCAATCCTTGTTTTGATGGATCACCTTTTTGGACTAAAGCTGTTGCATACCACCACCACTATTAGATTGTTTCAATCCTTGTTTTGATGGATCACCTTTTTGGACACGGAGGGATAAAGCAAAGTGAGTGGAGCTCCTGGTTTCAATCCTTGTTTTGATGGATCACCTTTTTGGACACAGCCTTCGGAATCCGAAGGTTAGCACTTACCAAAAACGTTTCAATCCTTGTTTTGATGGATCACCTTTTTGGACGGATATTTTGGGTTTTACGATTTTAGAATCTGCAGTTTCAATCCTTGTTTTGATGGATCACCTTTTTGGAGTTTACATCGCGCTTGTTGACACGAACGGAAGCGTGTTTCAATCCTTGTTTTGATGGATCACCTTTTTGGACATTCTTGACGACCGCGAAACGAAAAACACGCATGTTTCAATCCTTGTTTTGATGGATCACCTTTTTGGACAGCCGGCAAATTGGGGTTTATTGTGTGTTCGAGGCAGGTTTTGTGCTTTTTTGGAAATTGATTTTTCATGATCTCTTGATTATTAGAGCCTTTATAAAGAAAAGGCTTTGCCCAAAAATTCCTTAGGCATAGTTTGCAGAAACATCTGTAGACGGTTGTCTTTTTGAAGTACATGGTGGACAGATTTTTCGGTAACAACAGTTCAGGCAACGGTTATCATGTCTGGACGGAGGGATGAGACCTGAACTTAAAACATCACGTGTTTTCTGAAGTGTCGATAGGGCTAATTGTTTGATATTTTTTGTGATTTTTACTTGGATTTCAATTCGTTTTGTTTTGTCAAAAACAATTATTGCTCTTTTCACTTTTTTCCCAAAGTTCTCTTCCGCAAGAATGGCCAGTAAACCCAACTGCGTTTTCATCGTCGGACCTATGACTACATAATCGGAATACTTTCGTTCTATGATAAGAATCTCATCAGATGTTTCTATAGCCTCATCGATTTTACCTGAAAACATGTATTCCTTAGAGTAAAGCAGTATCTCCGTCAACTTTACACCGTTCAATCTTTTGATTTTGTAGCTCTTGTTAGTCGTGGAATGGCGACTATGGAAAGTTCTCCCTGCTAGTACTGTTCCACGTTTTCCTTCTCGCTGTTCAATTCCAAGAACTAGCTGGAAATAGGTGAATCGGGGACAAAAAGCATGCTCAACCGCGTTTGTAACAGATAGACCACTACTCAAAGTACCATACTCTCCAGATTATTCGAGACGTACTCTTTATCGAATCCTTGACCGATAATGGTGACTCTGCCAAAGCATTTCTGGCAAGCAAAAATCAAGTATATAGACTCATCTTCCCCAGCAATACGCTTAAGCTTCTCCACCAAATCCTTCTTCTGCTGAGATGAAAGAGAACCGCAAAAAACACTTTTCTGTATTCTAACGAAGCCTATATCTTTGAGCGCTTGGACTATGCGTGAGCGGGTCTTGTCATCAGATATGTCATATACAGCATAGTACATGTTTTTCTTCAAGAATCAACCTTCTTCCATCAATTTAGCTATCATTTTTCGGCAGTAAACCCAGCCTTCTCGCTCTATTGATTTTGATACATCTGTCATGTATCCATCAATTACAGCTTTTCGCCCTTCCTTAGAGAGGAAAACTCCAGACGCGGGCTCACCTTGCTGCGGAACTGTAAACCAAGAATCCCCGACCATTCTTTTAGTGAACAATTTTATCGCCAAACGATCAACTTTAGCCCTAAACAGCTCAATCACGTCAAAGACCAAAGTTGGCTTACCATACGCATCTGCATGGTAAATTCCAGCATTCGGATCTAACCCACTCAAAATAACCACCTTTTCCAAACTTGAATAAGTCAACCCATAAGCATAATTCAGAACGGCGTTGAATTTGTCCTCAGCAGGTTGCCGACTTCTCTCCCTAAACGCATATTTTTTAGGCAATATCGCCGAAATCGCCGAGAAATATTCTGAAGCCGCAAAACCTTCGATGCCTAAAAGGGACTGCTTGAAAGAGAGCGCATACTCAAGTGATTTCAAGCTCGCCAATGACCTATTAATGCTTTCAATGGCTTTTTGTACTTTTTCGCTTGGAGTTTTTCTATTATTTTTTAGATCGACTAGTAGCTTTTTTTGTTCACGAAGTTTCCGAGATACTATCTCCTTAGATAGCTCGAATGCTAGAACAGACTCTTGATGAAGGTACTGCTTTCGCCTAACCTCTGTCGCCCTCCCAGGTGTGCTCATCCAAAACCTTCCAAACGGTTTACCTGACCAATTTGCCAAGACCAGCTGGATACCTTTTTCTAAACAGAGAGCCACCGCCTGAGTGCTAACCAGAGCGTTGGCAGTGATCATTATGGCGTCAACTTTTTCTGCAGGTATCTCTATCTTGTCACTTGGCGTTTGAATCAGGAAACAATCATGATTTCTCTTCAACACACTCCCATGTTCACTTATCTCAACTATCATGCCACTCGCCTTATCGTACCAAACCCTTTCGAAACACTCTTTCCCAACCCTATAAAATCTGGAAGATCAACATTCAAACAGAAACGGGCAACGAAAGCCTCGAACGGATTACCATGGGCTTTTACACATAACGGCCTAAACATGGTGATTTGAGAATTAATGCGGTAGGTCACAAAAATGCCCAAACCTTTAAGACAACTTAACGTATTCCCCACCAGTATTTTCTCTAAGAACCCTTTTTGCTGCTCTTTGTCCAAAACCGTAAATGTAGCATAATTTTTCTCATTTAACGGAATCCAAGGCGTTACGAACTCATAGAAACAGGTCCTGCTACAGACAGGCCAAGTTTGCAGTTCAATCTCTTTACTATTAACCTCAAAAGTCCCTTGCACGGTTGAGACCGTATCAATTGACGCCAGTTTATTCATCAAGACATTGGCGTAATCCTGAAGACCTACCACCATCAGTTCGCCATTAACCCGTTTGTACTGGATGAGCGGATAATGATAAGACCGCTCAGAATGATGATGAAACTCGGCGTCATCAACAAAAAGGTTACCGCAAAAACCCCTCAACTTAACTGATGAAATACAAGAAGCATCATCTACGAAATGCAGTTTCACCCTGCAAATCTTGACTGACTGATCTTTTTTAGCAACTGAAACATCAGGTTTACTCACGAGCTTTCACCCATTTATCAAGCCCTATAACCGGATCGTAAACTTTGGAAACACACTCTTTCTTAGGCAAAAGAACCCCTATATTAAACAAGTCATCATCAAACTGGTCCATCAATTTTAGCCCTTCAACTGTCCCAGGCAACTCTGCCATAAAACCTGAAAACCGTTTATACAACGCACCCTTACTATCAAAAGAACCTGAAGACAAGAACCGCGACTTCACTTCATCCCACTCCGACAAGTCGGGTATAAAAACAGAATCACCCAACTCCACAGGCAAAACATGACTTTTAATGAAAGCCCAAACATCCTCAAACTCAAGCCGCTTCATACTAGAACTCAACTCGTCAGCCAATTTACTATTAAGTTTGTTACTTTCGCTAACTTTGCGGTAATACTCAGGTAAACGCTCATACAAATCAACCGACGAATGCAACTGTGGAATCAACCGTTTAGAAAGGTTCATTTCAAGTTCACTATAGGGTCTATAATCATCATCCAAATCAAAAACCGTCAAAACAGGTTCAGCCACCTCACCTTCCCGACTAAGACGCCCCATTGCCTGAACAATATTATCTAACGGGGCCACCTCTCGATACATTCGAGTGAAGCTCACATCAACACCAGCCTCCATAACTTGCGTTGAAACAACAGTTGCAGTACCAGAACTATGAAGATCCTCAACAGCCTTCTTCCTTGCGCACTTCTTAATACCGCTTGATAAGTAAACCACATCAGATTTAAGCCGCGATATATCCTCGTAGAGTTTACAAGCTTTCCGCCGAGTATTAACCATAAAAAGTACGCGCTCATCACTCCCGAGAACAGGCACCTCCAATGAAACATCAAAACCTGCCTTAAACTCGATCCGTTTAGAAGTCAACCGCAAATAATTATCCTTCACTTCGTCTGGAGTATTCAACATTGGCAAACCATTAACTTCTTGAGGCACAGTAGCACTAACTAAAAGAATCGTTGAATTGTACTTGTCAACAAGCACCCTAAACAAAGAGAGAAGATTGGGAAGCAAAAACTTCGGAATCGTCTGAACCTCATCTATAATCAAAAAAGAATTTTTAAAAGCAAGAAGCTTCTCCTTATCAGCCGGCTCATTCGAATAAAGCACCATCAATAATCTCTGCGTCGTTGAAACAATCAATTCTCTATTAAAAGACTCAACTTCAAAATATTCACGGGTTTTCCTAAAACCCGCTTCTTCCTCGTCACTTACCACTCCACTGGTTTTTTTAAGAAGACTCCCAACAAAAGCATGATTATATATCAAAACTTTTTCCAAGTCTTTTTGCTTAAGAACAGCTTCAACCTCATTTTTGCCAAAAAGCTTAGCTTCAAAATCTTCAGTAAGCGCTAACAGTGGAGAAAAATAAAATACTCTTTCAAACACCCTCTTCTGCGAAAGACGGTTAACTATATCAAGAAAAATCTTTGTCTTACCTATTCCTGTAGGCGCCTTCAAAACCATCAATCTATCCTCAAACTCATTTTGAGAAAGAACTTTTTCTTGAAAAGCCCCCCTAAGAGCAGACAAATAACCACTTTTCACTAAAACGCTTGTGTCAAAGTTAATATTGAAAGCAGGATTTTTCCAATCAAAAAAACTGCCACGGTCAGCTAGAATAAGCGCCGAATACACCGCGGAAAAATCCAAAAAATCCATCGGAGCAACCACCTTGTTTTCAGCCTCAAAGCCATCCTCATTTTGGGGTTTACTCAAACGTTTGAATCTCTTAAGACATAAATCCCAATCTAAACCTCTAAAATCCTCAAGTGCACTAACCTCTTGAATGAACCTCTGCAGGTTAACCCCGACGCCCTCAAAACTTTTATCAAAACGGCGTTTGTCTTTGTTACAATACTCCAAGCTCTTATAAAACTGCGTAAGCTTAGAATGATGACCCGATACAGCAAATAACACCTGCATCCAACCCTGCCGTGTTAAAACCTCATTATTACTTAACCCGTAAGCGGCTAAAGCCGAAAAAATCGCGTGAGCCCTTACATAATTTCTATCGACTCCAATTTTCACGTTTTCACGACTTGACGGATCACTTGAAAAAAGTTCTTGATAGTACGGGTTAAGTTTTCCAACATCATGAAGTAAACCCGCATAAAAAGCAGGATCACCAAGACCTATGCTTGAAGCTATTTCCCGCGCGCCTTTTGCTGTTTTTAAAGAATGAGCGATCAGCCCTGAACCTTCAATCTCTTTAGGACGAGCATAGAAACTGTCAAAAGCAACCAAGCATCTCAAGTCCCAAGAAAAAAGGGGTTCCTAATAGAGACATAAAACTTCCTCAGAATCATCAAAGGCATAAAACCTTGCTAAAGATAACTGCGAATAAAAAGAAGATAACCGAACGCAAGAACAGATAGAATTCACAGGAACAGGTATGAAATGACGCAGCACTGTTCTTTTCAGTGAATCACCCTTAAAGTAATGGTGAAGATGTCGCTCAACAAAAACTCTAGCGGGTAACCCATCCGTTTCATCAAATTTAACCCCTGAATTTCCACCCTTAGACTCCACAACCTCATCTAAAAAGACTGCTGAAACAAGTCGGTCGAAAGGCTCAACTTCTTTCACATTATCAATTTTATGAAAACGGGGAATTCTCGCTGGGCAATACGAATGACCCAGAGTTGGCGAAAAAACAAAGTTGTTACCTTTAAGTCGTTCAAGCAGCACTTGGTTCACCTCATTTGTAGACTTGACAAAAATAGTATAGTGAGGGGCAACCAGAAGCTCTGTCTTGAAAGGTTTTGTTTTTGCCTCTTTTAGCGAACGATGATTTGTGAAGAAAGTCCACTTCACCGGTTGACTTCTAACTTTGATTCCAATTGCAGTTTTTTTCAGCAGATCGATATAACTTTCGCAGTAAATATCGTCAAATATCGAGTTGGACCTTCTGATACCTAACAAGGCGCCTATCAAGCCGATTACTGCGCTTTTTGACGGTATGACAGTTACAGTTTGGTTTGTGGTAACCGATGGGTCTTTGAAGGCTGCGAAGTCTCCTTCAAGGTCGAAGGAGACAATACTCAATTGGGCGCTTCCTCCGTTTTGATCAGTTCAACAGGAATGTTCAACTTTTCAATGCTTTTTATTAACTGCGAAGTATCCTTCAACAACTCTCTGCAGCAAGCTATCCGTATGTTTTTCACTTTTCCCTTACGAGCCGACAACGCATCGATCAGCTTCTCGAACCGCAATGGAGAACTCGTCAGACTGCTAACTTTTTCTTTAAGTGCAGGGTCTTCTTCTACCAAAATCGGCAAGTCATTATAGATAGCGGAATCATAAGTCACTTCCAGCAGAAATATGCTCCTTTGAGGAAATTTCGACCGAGTAATTAATGCGTTTGTTCCTTCCCAAAGACAGGAAACAAGCTTTTCTTCTGCTTTTTTGAAGCTTGCTAAAACTTCTGTGTCCTCTAAATATTGTCCGAGATTCATTGGGTTTACTGCGCCATGTATTTTTATTAATGCGTAATCTACAGCGTAAAACTTCCCAAATGTGCTGAATTGTTCCTCTTTCTGCGTGTCACCTTGGGCGTCAACTTTTTCGCTCTTTCTCTCTTTTCCGACAAACCTGCCAGTAATCATCGGATTCAATATTTGTACTTGGTTGATGCTTCTGCCTATGGCGAATTGGACAGGACCCGTTAGCTTCTGAGAGCTGCCCTTGCCCTTATCATTCCTAATTGTAACCAGTCCACCGAATAAGGGTACATCAAACGTTTTACAAGCTAATCCTTTTATGACGTCATCATTCGATTCATCCTTTAGGATTTCTCTTGCTCTGTCATCGGCGGTAACAGCCTTGCCATCCTTATCGAAATCTACGAAAAGTGTATAACCATATTCGTTTTTTGCATAATCCCGAATTGTGCGTTTGATTCTAACGTCTGTGACCATTATTGTTCCATCTGACATCAATCTTGGTTGATTTTCGAAGCCAGGATCACCATTCGGATTATTCCTCGATTCATAATAGAATAGTACTTCTTTTCTAAGATTTTTTAAACCATTTTCTTTATTTTTTGTCATGTCCATTCACCTTTTGTTAGAGATTCTCGAAAACTCCTTTGTAGAAGAAATAAGAGTAATCTTCATGCGCTTTCGCATCGTCGATTTCATCGGTCGGTATATCCTTTTTTATTATTTGTGTAATGCTATCTGATCGGTTGACATCAGCGGCTTTAGAGAGCGAAATGCCCAAGCTCACTCGCGAATAGACAAATCTGAGCTTCTCTCTGTCATACTTTGAATAGGTCAAAATGTCATTCGTTGAGTTATTCGCTTCTTTGGCGTCTCGCTTAAATTTTACATATTTTCCAGCAATGAGTCCAATTTTATACGCATATTCTTCATTTTTGTTCATAACTAATCCCTTTTTTCCATCATGAGTTAATAGCTTCAAACAAAACTGGGCAGTTTCGAAGAATTCCTGTTTCGTTTTTTTCTCCTTTTCAGCGCCCTTTATCCAATCCCAAAGATAATTTTCCCTTATTATAATTAAATAGTGTTGGAGCAAAACAGCTCGATCAAAAAAGGTGCCCGTCATGAAACACCTTATGGCCATAAGATAATCTGTCCATATAATGTCGTTTTTTCTTTTTATAATGAGGGATTCTAACGCCTTAGGATGCCATAAAAAATTATCCTGAGCGCTGCTAAACATTTCCTTCATTTGATCAAAAGTCAGGTTTTCATCAAGAAGCACTTCAAGCTTAGCTTGTGCTGCTTTAACGCATATAATCTTCATATTCGATGCACGGCTGGCAGATACTCCTGGTCGACTGGACAGAAGCTTGTAATTGCTGAGAAGTTGGTCGTATATTCCAGCTCCCTTTTTTTCAAATTGAAATTCTGGGACATTAATATCAAGAAAATACCAAGTCAAACCCGATATGTCAAATCTGCTATCCGATGGCATATTTATCTTTGGGAAGGACTGATTACCTATGCCTAGATTCTGGTAGAAATCTTTGCCCGTTTTACAATTAAGGGTAAACGCTTGGTCGTCAAAGGAAACAAACTTTGCGTTTATAGTAGTCTTTGAGGGAAAATCTGTTGCAGAAGTCCCAAAAGAATCCTCGAACTCTTGAGTCAAAACGACATCTGCGCGCGCATCACAGCGGTATTCAATTTTCAACTCATCCGACACAAGCGAATAAGGCAATACAACTATGCGGAATCGGATATTTCCCCAAAAGTCCTTGAGTTCTTCGCACATTTTTTTCGCTTGCCAGAATGATGCAAAGGCGCCGCAAACTTTGAAAAAAAGCTCAGAAGTCAGTGCACCATCAGCATTTACAATCCCGGCTTCGCTATAAATTTCAAAGAGATTTTTATCTCGCACAAAGTAGTTCTTCTTATCTAATCTCAAGACTAAAGAATCTGCTTTAGATGCTGATTCCTCTTTGTTATTTTCGCAGTCGAAGAGGTATTCAAAGGAAGGCTTGTTTGTTTCGTCTTTATTCTTTTCCCCTTGAACAGAGATTTGTAGTTTCCCTTTCCTGTAAACGCCATAAAATTCTACATACGGTTTCTTAGATGCAGCTCCAGTAGCCCTATTGGGGAGACCAACTGATTCCAAATAATTTAAAGGCATAGAAAGAGTTTTACGGAAAGAATCATTTTGCTTTGGTTCATCACCGTAATCCTCTAAAGATTTTGGGTCTAACTGAAGAGTTACGGCACCATCAACTTTAACAAACACTTTTTTTATTGGAACAATTCTCTTTATAGTTTCGTCTGTGTTTTTCTGATTTTTTAGGAAGAGTTCGTAAGCAAGCATTCGGATTTCTCTGGAAATTAGCTTGGATAGCGTATCTCTTCGAACAGTATTTAACACTTTCTTAGGCAGATGGGCACCTAGTGCTCTCAGTTTGCAGCGTTTATTACGAAGGATTCTGTAACGATGCGTGGCACAGCAATAAAGTCCATGTTAAAAGTAAGCTTATTCGACATGTAAAACAGCTTAATTCATGTTGAAAGTGCGGGAATTAATTCTATGTTGAACTGTGTTGAATCATAGTTGGCGTCTATTAGGCTCATCTAGTAGACCGAGGGGGTAGGCTGTGAGAGAGCACACACACAAATACCCTATCTAAGCCGTAATCTCCCGCCAAGTTAACAGGACCTTATTCGAGTATTATTCTTGCGTCGACTGTTTTTGCGCCTTTCTGGTAAGCCATCACTGGGTTCAGGTCTAGCTCTTTGATTTCAGGGTTATCCATGACGAGGCGTGAAGTGGCGATTAGTATGCTTATTAGGGCGTCGATGTCTGCGGGCGGCGTGTTTCTGTAACCCTTCAGAAGCGGATAAGCCTTACGTTCGGTAATCA
>Ga0116119_1001251_pt1 | contig 11520 bp, 8 predicted proteins | sample June2015DPH_11_1_2_FD_89791 | JGI IMG/M metagenome (GOLD analysis project Ga0116119, IMG submission 89791) | Peatland microbial communities from SPRUCE experiment site at the Marcell Experimental Forest, Minnesota, USA - June2015DPH_11_100 | ecosystem: Environmental > Terrestrial > Soil >...
ACGTCACCATCCGCGATCCCCAGCACCCGGACACCACCACCGTCGGTGAACTGGTGATCAACACCAAGACCAACCTGGTGAAGATCACCAACCTGAACGTCCGCCGTCGGCACTAGGCGCACGACACGCCTTGGCGGCGGTTGGCGGCGCTTCCTAGAATGTCCGATATGAACACCGCATTCTTATCCGACAAATTCGCCGTAGCGTTGCCGTACGATCGCTATGTCCAAACCGGAACCGACGAGCAGCAGCGCCGCTGGAAACAGGTGTACGATGCCGCCGCACTCACCGACGCGCAGAAACAGTTGGTCGGCGGATTCGTGCGCGAGATGAAACTGCTGATCGTCAGCGGCATCTGGTGCGGCGACTGCGTGCAGCAGTGCCCGCTGATCGCTCGCATCGCCCAGGCCAATGTGGCCAAGATCGCTCTGCGCTTGCTGGACCGCGATCAGCACCGCGACCTGTCGCAATGGGTTCGCGTCAACGGCGGCGATCGCGTGCCCGTGGCGCTGTTCTTGGCCGAGGATTTTGAATTCTGCGCCGCCTACGGCGATCGGACGATCAACCGCTACCGCGCGATGGCGCAGCGGCAACTGGGGCCGGCCTGTCCGACCGGCATCGTCGCTCCGGACAAGCAGGAAATGGCGGCCACGTTGGCCGATTGGCTTGCGGAAATCGAGCGCATCCAGCTCATGCTGCGCCTCAGCCCTCGCTTGCGGCAAAAGTACAAAGACTGAAAAGAAATGCGGGAAGCGGTCTTTTGTTTGTTTTGACTCACCATTTATCATTCAGCATTCATCATTTGTTATCATTTCCTGCATGACGATCCTTTTGGCCGGCGGCGGGACGGGGGGGCATCTGTATCCCGGCATCGCCGTGGCCGACGCCCTGCGCGATCGGTTGCCGGATGCCAAGTCGTTGTTTTTGTGCACTGCCCGCGACATCGACCGGGTGATCCTGGAGCCGGCCGGCTTTGAATATCTGCCGCAGCCGATCGTGCCGCCGCGGCGGTCGATGGGGGGATTGCTCAAATTCTGGAAAAGCTGGCGCGACACCAAGGACCTGGTGCGCCGGGTGCTGAAGGAGCGTCGGCCGGCCGCGGTGGTGGGGCTGGGCGGATACGCCGCGGGCGTCGCCGTGAAGTTGGCGGCCCTGCGCCGCATCCCCACGGTTCTGCTCAACCCCGACGTCATTCCCGGCAAGGCCAATCAGTATCTGATGCGTTACGCCAAGGCCGTATGCTGCCAATTTGCCGCGCCCCAGCACGTGCCGGCGGAACATCGCGACAAGCTGAAGGTGACGGGCTGTCCGATCCGCCGGGACATCCGCCGGCTTCCGCCGCGCGAGCAGGCCGCCTCACGCCTGGAACTGGACCCGATGCTCCACACGCTTGTGATCACCGGCGCTTCGCTGGGAGCGATGACGGTCAACGAAGCGATGTTGGCGCTGGCCGGAACCATCACGCTCAACGGCTGGCAGATTCTGCATCTGGCCGGACGCGAGCACGGCGAGGCGGTCCGCCGCGGATATCGGGAAAGAGCCGTCGCGGCGCGCGTGATCGACTTCACGCCGGCGATGGCGGATGTGTGGGCGGTGGCGGACCTGGCCCTGAGCCGCGCCGGGGCCAGCAGTTGTGCCGAGCTGACCGCCTGCGGTGTGCCGTCCATCCTCATGCCGTATCCCTTTCACCGGGACCTGCACCAACGCGCCAATGCGCAAACCCTGGCCGATGCCGGCGCGGCCATTTTGGTGGATGATGAGAAGGACGCGGCCAAGAACGCCAGCAAGCTGCGGCCGATTCTGGAATCGCTGCTGTACGATGCCCCCAAGCGCCAGGCGATGTCCGATGCCGCCCGCAAGCTAGGCCGCCCCGACGCCGCCGACGCCGTCGCCGCCGTCATCGCCGAGGTGGTCAAATAGTTCCGATCGCGTCCGCGCCGCCGCAGGGCATTCTTGACGTGACGCGCGATCTGTCCAACAATCTCCCGGCTCCGACGAAGCCGCTTATGCCGCGAACCATCAACCATCCCGCCCTGCAACCCCTGAAGTCCAAATTCCCCGAGATCCAGTTTTTCGTCGGGGAATTGCGGGACATGGTGACCGTCGTCGTGCCGCGCGAGCACATCGTGCCGGTCTGCACGTTCTTGCGGGATGATCCGGACCTGCGCTACGACATGCTGGCTGAGCTGAACGGCGTGGATTACCTGAATTATCCGGGAACCGAGCATCGCTTCGCGGTCAACTACGGCCTGACCAGCGTCAGCCGCAACCATCGCCTGTGGCTCAAGGTCTTTCTCGACCCGACGCAGAGCACCGCGCCGAAAACCGCCCTGCGCGATGAAGAGGTGATCGAGAAGGGCGATCCGGGCCTGCGGCTGGACAGCGTCTGCGGCGTGTGGCCCGGGGCCGAGTGGATGGAACGCGAAGTCTACGACATGTTCGGCATCATCTTCATCGGGCATCCCGACCTGCGCCGCCTGCTCACCTGGAACGGTTTTGGCAGCTATCCGCTGCGCAAGGATTATCCGCTTCGCGGCGTCGGTGAGCGCGAGGATTTCAAGATCGTCACGCGCGAAGGGGCGTGATGATGTTCGAGCCTTTGACTCAACGCCGATACCTGGTCCCGTTCAAAGCCTCGCGTCTGCCTCAGCAGATGGCGGACGTGCTGGTCATCGGCGGGGGCGTGGCGGGGTTGCGCTCGGCCATCGCCGCGGCCGAAGCCGGCGCCGACGTCCTCATCCTCACCAAGGACACCATCGATCAATCCAACACCTGGTACGCCCAGGGCGGCATCGCCGCCGTGCTGCAGCCGGCCGACAGCGTCGAATCGCACGTCAAGGACACCCTGCTCTGCGGCGCCGGCTTGTGCAACGAGCAGGCCGTCCGCATCGTCATCGAGGAAGGCCCCCAGCGCGTCCTGGAACTGCTCTCCTGGGGCGCGCATTTCGATAAAAAAACCGGCAACGCCTACGACCTGTCGTTTGGCCTGGAAGGGGGGCACAGTTTCGCCCGCATCATTCACGCCGCCGGCGATGCCACGGGAAAAGAGCTGGCCCAAACCCTCATCAACGCCGTCCGAGGGCGCGAATCCATTCGCGTTTCGGAGATGTCGTTTGCTATCGACCTTCTCACTGACCAGGGCCAATGCGTCGGAGCGCTGGCTCTGATCAAGGGCGAAGTGAACCTGATCTGGGCCAAGCGCACCATCCTGGCCAGCGGCGGGGCGGGGCAGCTGTATCGTGAATCGACCAATCCCAAGATCGCCACCGCGGATGGGCAGGCCATGGCCTACCGCGCCGGCACGACGCTGGCGGACATGGAGATGGTGCAGTTTCATCCCACGACGCTGTACGTCGCGGGGGCCAGCCGGACGCTGATCACCGAGGCCGTCCGCGGCGAAGGGGCGTATCTGGTGGATCGCCACGGCCGGCGCTTTATGAGGGATTATCATCCCTCCGGCGAGTTGGCGCCCCGCGACGTCGTCAGCCGCGCCATCGTCGAGCAAATCCGCAAAACCAATTTTTCCCACGTTTACCTGGACGTTCGGCACCTGCCGGTCGAGCCGTTCAAGAAGCGTTTTCCGCAACTGGCCCAGCTTTTGGCGCAGTTCGACATCGATCCGAGCCGGGATCTGATCCCGATCCATCCGGCGACGCATTACATGATCGGCGGCGTGGACTGCGACACGGTGGGCCGCACGAGTCTGAGCGGCTTGTACGCCGCCGGAGAAGCCGGCTGCAGCGGCTTGCACGGCGCCAATCGCCTGGCCAGCAATTCCCTGCTGGAGGGCCTGGCCTTCGGCGCCCGCGCCGGCGCCGATGCCGCCCGCTGGGCGATGGCCAACGAGGTCAAATTCCCCCATCACCTGGAGCACCAAATCCCGCCGTCGGCCAAAACCGAGCTGGATTTGACGGACGTCAAGAGCAGTCTGCGCAGCGTGATGTGGCGAAACGTCGGGATCGAGCGCACGGGCGATCGGCTGGCCGAGACGCGCGAGATCATCGCGTTTTGGAGCCGCTACGTGATGGACAAGACGTTTTCACCGGCCGGCGGCGCCGAGGACGCCGTGGCCGGCTGGGAATTGCAGAACATGCTCACGGTTTGTTTTCTAATCACCACCGCCGCCTACACGCGCGCCGAGAGCCGCGGCGCGCATTATCGCCTGGATTTTCCGGAGGTGGATGACAACCACTGGCGGATGCACCTGCTATGGCGTCGCCCCATGGACACGCCGATCCCCAAGCCGATCGACTCCAATCACGTCTAGCGTTTACGGCCGCGGGCCGATTTCCCCGCTGATGATGCCGTTCATGATCTCGGCAAAGCGCGACCAGCGCCAAGTCTTGCCCGTCCACTTGTGCCCGCCGCGCCAGGCGATCGATCCGCGCCCCAACACAATTTCCCCCAGTCGTCCGTCGCGCGAACTGATCACGAAGCGGATTGAACTGCCCGCCTTGTTCAACTCCAGCACCTTCATGCTGCAACTGACGTGATGCCGTCTTTCCAGTCGTCGTTTCTTCCTGGCCATGTGCGTTCCCTGTTGGGATACATTGTACCGCCGGAACGCGTGTCCAACCGCGTCACGGCGCCAAAGGCGTGACAAACGACCAAACCTGCTTTCGCTTCGCCTCCTTCAGCGGATTATTTTCCACGTATCGAACCGACCGCAGGGTGTCCGCCTCGCTATACAGATAAACCGCCCAGCACCCGCGTCCCCAAGGCGAAGGCGCTTCGCCGGGATACAAATTCTCCTCGCGCAGTTGGCGAACCGCATTCGCCTTCAGATGTCCCACGATTTGCCGAACCGGCCGCGCGTGATCGGCCACGACCAGGTGGACATGTTCAGGCAGGATGCAGCATGCGTAAAAAATATAACGCCCCTCTTGTATGGCCGTGGCAAATCCGCGCGCGACGCAGGCGGCCTGAATGCCGGTGAAGCGAACCGGCGGATATTTCATTGCCGCCTTGGCCGCGCGACGTTGATTGATGTCGTGCACAACATGCGCTACGGAATGTCGGACCTCCACTTTGGTTGCCTTGCCGTGCATGAACAATTCCCAGGACGCGACAAAGCGCGACCAGGATCCTCTGGGGTCGTTGGGGAGCCAAAAACCGTAGGTGCTCAAGATGACATGGCTTGCGAGGATCAATTCGTATGAGGATACGCGGTCGGCCACGCGTCGCAAGCGACGCGGCTAATCAGCGATGCACTATTCCCATTTCTCCCAAAGGTTAGCCGCGTCGCTTGCGACGCGCGTTTCCTCGCCCCCGGTCGTCGGTTGGCGCGGTCTACCCGCCTTCATACAATTCGCGCCAACCATGTCGCTCTCCATCGACCAGCAGATTCAGCTTCTGTCGCGCCGCTGCGAGCGCATCCTCACCGAGCAGGATTTGCGCCGCAAGCTGGAAGCCAGTGCCAAGACGGGCAAACCGCTGCGCATCAAGCTGGGGATGGACCCCACGGCCCCGGACGTGACGCTGGGGCACGCGGTGCCGCTGAAGGCCATCCGCCAGTTCCAGGAACTGGGTCACAAGGCGGTGCTGATCATCGGGGATTACACGGCCCGCGTGGGCGACCCCTCCGGGCGGGATTCCACGCGGCCGGTCCTCAGCGGCGCGGTGATCAACGCCAACGCCGAAACCTACGTCACCCAGATCGGGAAAATCCTGCTGACCGATCCGGACCATCTGGAAGTGCGCTGGAACGGCGAGTGGCTGGGAGCGATGAATCTGCTGGAGATCATCCGCCTGGCCAGCCGAAAATCGGTCGCCCAGATGCTCGAGCGCGACACGTTCAAGGAACGCTACGTCTCCGGGGGGGACATCCGCATTCACGAATTTTTGTATCCGCTGCTGCAGGGCTGGGACAGCGTGATCATCAATGCGGACGTGGAGATGGGCGGCAGCGATCAACTGTTCAACAATCTCGTCGGCCGCGAGTTCATGAAGGAGGAGGGCAAGGAAGCGCAGGTGGTGATGGTGACGCCGCTGCTGATCGGCACCGACGGGGTCATGAAGATGTCCAAGAGCAAGGGGAACTACATCGGCGTGACCGATCCACCCGGCGGTCCGGACGGAATGTTCGGCAAGATCATGAAGCTGCCCGATGCACTGCTGGAAAATTATTACACGCTTTTGACGGAGGTGGGGCGCGAGGAATTCTTGCCGAGGATTCAATCCGAACCGCGCAACGCCAAGGCGGATTTGGCGCGGCGGATGGTGGCGTGGCTGCACGGCGCCGCGGCCGCGGAGGCGGCCGAAGCGGAGTTTGTCAAAGCTACGCACGGCGGCGTGCCGGACCAAATCCCCGAGTTTCCCGTAACCAAAGCAGCGAAAAAATTGGCCCCACTGCTTGTTCAGACCGGCTTGGCCGCCTCCAACAGCGAGGCCATGCGAAAAATGAAGGAAGGCGCCGTGCGCATCGATGGCGAAAAGGTGACCGATCCGCAAAAGGAGTATGCCTTCGACAAGCCAGTGGTGCTGCAACTGGGGAATCGTAAGTTTGCCAGGCTCATTCCTGGATAGAAGGCGTCGTCCTCCTGACGCCGCAACTGCTTTTGCCCTCGCCGATCGGGTGAGCTTGACGGCGGTATGGCTGACTTTTATCCTGATGTTGCGGGGGGGACCAAAGTGGACCTATGAGCAACGAGGCAAATCCTTCGCATCTTCCGTCGAATTTGCCGGGCGCCTCCACAAGGGTAGCTGCGCTTCCGGGCAGGCCCGCCACGAGAGATACCCTCACCACGCTTCTGCTCCTTTTTATGTGCGTCGCGTTTGTTCTGGTGAATCTGGCGACGGGGACGCGCAGTCCTCGGGCGTGGCAGGACGAGGTCTGGTTCAGCGACCCCGCCGTCAATTTGGTGACCGGTCGCGGCTTCACGTCCAGCGCCCAGTCGGTGATGGGACGCCACGAAATCTATAGCGGCACTTCGCCGCTTTATCCGCTGCTCCTGGCCGCCTGGTTCCGCATCCTGGGCGTCGGTCTGCTGGTGGCCAGGTCGCTGAACTATGTCCTGATGGTTGCCGTCGTTGCCTGTGTCATCGCCGCCTCCCGCCGGTCGGGATTGGTCACAACCCGCTGGGCGAAAGTGGTGCTTGCGGTGGCGCTGCTCTGCAATTATGGAATATCGTTTGATTATCGATCCGCGCGCTACGACGTGCTGGGCATGCTTGTGTGCGCGATATTGTATCTGGAATTTACCATTGCCAACTCCAAAGTCCGCCGCATGGCACTGGTGTTGACAGCCGCATTACTGCCGGCGGCTGGACTTCAGAACATTCCCTTCGCCGCCGCCGCCTCCCTGGTCGTGCTGCTGATGGGCGGCTGGCGACTGCTGCCCGATCTGATCATCGTCGGTGCCGGCATCATCATCGGCGCGGCCGCCATGGTGGGAATATTGCATTTTGAGCACGTCCTGCCCCGGGTCATCCGGTTCACCATGGAATTCGCCAGCGGTCCCATGCGAGCTTCGCTCGACCTGGAAGAACTTTTATCGTTCAAAGGCAACGCATTTCCCTCGCTCGTCCTGCTGGTCGGATTGGGCGGGATGGCGCTGGTCACGCCGATTTTTCGCGGACACGGGGCGGCTCGGCGGTGGGCGATTGGGGCCGTCCTTTTTTCCATCGTCATTCCAACCACGATGGTCGCCGCCGGCCATTTTCCGTCTTACTACGCGTGGATGATGTTCCTCCCCACGCTCGTCTGCTTTTGCGCTTGTCTGGATCGCCTGATGGAATTGCCCGGTTCGCGCGCCGGCCTGATCCTGGCCTCCGCCGCTGCACTGCTGACCTGCTATGGATTGCCCGGACACCTGGCCAAAGCAATCCTGGAATGGAAGCAAAACGATCCGCAGGCCGTCGCCCGGTTTGTGAAGTCGGTCGCGCGACCGTCGGACGTCATCTATTGCTGCACACCCGTCTACTTTGCCGCCAAGGCGACAACCCCTGAGGTGATGACGCTGGATTACCACAACGTGATGAGTCCGGCCGAGCGAGATTCCATCTCACTTTTACTGATCAATCCGATCGATACCGATGCGACAATCAAGTGGCTGGGCGGGCGATGGAGGGAAACGGGCGAATTTTTCCCGGCGGGCGTTCGGGACAATTCGTCCTATCCAATGGGTCCGGCCTTTTTTGTGGTCTACGCCTATCGCCGCGATCCAGCCCCTGCCCCCTCGGACGCCGATCACACCGATATCGGAAATTCCAGCAGTTTGCCCGCGGCCCAATAATGACCCGGTGATTGGAATTGGAGATTTCAACGGATTGTGGCGGCCGATCACAGGGCTTGGCCGGTCTGGCCGCTTCCAACAGCGAGGCCGTGCGAAAGATCCGAAAAGGCGCCGTGCGCATCGACGGCCAAAACCCCGCGGCGTCCGCCATGACAACACAAAAGCCCAGTCCCGGCGCGCCGGGACTGGGCTTTGCGTTGGATCTTTGACAAGTGAATAGTCGGAAAGCCAATCGGCAGCGTCACCGCTGCCCATCCCACCCTTCGACAAGCTCGGGGCGGGCGAGGCTGTGTTGACCGTTTCACTCCGGTTCGCACCGGGCGTGTTCTAAATAATCCTTTAGAAAGGAGGTGATCCAGCCGCAGGTTCCCCTACGGCTACCTTGTTACGACTTAGTCCCAGTCACCGAACCTAGCGTAGACACCTCTGAAACGAGGCGGCTTCGGCTATTTCCGGCTCCCATGACTTGACGGGCGGTGTGTACAAGGCTCAGGAACACATTCACCGCGGCGTAGCTGATCCGCGATTACTAGCGATTCCAGCTTCACGGAGGCGAGTTGCAGCCTCCGATCTGAACTGAGGGATGATTTTTGCGATTTCCATGAGCTTGCGCTTTAGGTTCGCTTTATCCACCCCATTGTAGCACGTGTGTGGCCCTGGGCATAAAGGCCATGAGGACTTGACGTCATCTCCACCTTCCTCCGGTTTGACACCGGCAGTCCCCTTAGAGTCCCCGACTTTACTCGATGGTAACTAAGGGCAAAGGTTTCGCTCGTTAAGGGACTTAACCCGACATCTCACGACACGAGCTGACGACAGCCATGCAGCACCTGTACTTGTTGTACCCCGAAGGGCCTACCCCACTTTCATGGGGATAATCCAAGCATGTCAAGCCCAGGTAAGGTTCTGCGCGTTGCTTCGAATTGAACCACATGCTCCACCGCTTGTGTGAGCCCCCGTCAATTCCTTTGAGTTTTAGCCTTGCGACCGTACTTCCCAGGCGGTCCACTTAGCACTTTTGCTTCGACCGCAACGCCGTCAAAGGCTCTGCGATCTAGTGGACATCGTTTATGGCCAGGACTACCGGGGTATCTAATCCCGTTTGCTCCCCTGGCTTTCGTGTCTCAGTGTCAGCACATCCCCAGCGAGCTGTTTTCACCATTGGCGTTCCAAATGATATCTACGCATTTCACCGCTCCACCATTTGTTCCGCTCGCCCCTAGATGGCTCAAGACCAGCAGTATACCCAGCCGTTCCACGGTTGAGCCGTGGGATTTCACAAGGTACTAACCAGTCCACCTACACACGCTTTAAGCCCAGTGATTCCGCCTAACGCTTGGCACCTCTGTCTTACCGCGGCTGCTGGCACAGAGTTAGCCGTGCCTTCCTCTGGGGTTGATCAGAACTTTCTAACCCCTGACAGGAGTTTACATCCCGAAGGACTTCGTCCTCCACGCGGCGTCGCTCCGTCACACTTGCGTGCATTGCGGAAGATTCGTTACTGCAGCCCCCCGTAGGAGTCTGGGCAGTGTCTCAGTCCCAATGTGGCCGGTCAACCTCTCAGTCCGGCTACGCGTCGTCGCCTTGGTAGGCCGTTACCCTACCAACTAGCTGATACGATATCGCCCGCTCCCAAGGCGGTTGCCCTTTGAGATCCTCTTCATGCGAAAAGGATATGTCATCCGGTATTACCTGCCCTTTCGGGCAGCTATCCCAGACTTTGGGGTACGTTAGCGATACATTACTCACCCGTCCGCCACTGTCGCCTTGCGGCGACCGTACGACTTGCATGTCTTAGCCACGCCGCCAGCGTTCAGGCTGAGCCAGGATCAAACTCTTCAATTAAATTTCTTGGCACGTTTTCCTCCTGATGCCCGGCGTACCCTTCGACTAGCTCAGGGCAAGCCCTTCGCTGGCTCAGGGCAGGGGCCGAGACTGACACTTTCGGAAATCGTGTTTGTCCTCGAAATGAGTTTGTCCAAACCTCTCAAACAAAAACAGACTTGAAAGGCTGTTACTGCCCACCGATCGGCTAGGATCGATGGGTCAGTCGGGTCCCTCAAACAAGCAGACCCGATGCAAGGCTCAAACATCTTCGTTGGCTTACTCAAAATTGATCTCGTGAGGGCAAGCCCTCACGTAGGAAGATCACTTTGCGTGCACCACAAGGATGTTTGAGATCGAACTTCAATCTCGCCCGGATCACGCTGTACACCAGCGCTTCCAGGCTCACATCCTCGCGGCTGTCCGACTATTCACTTGTCAAAGAGCGTTCTCATAAATACCTGCCGATGAACAACTTTGGGCAGGTTTCGCTTCGACCGTCGCGGGATTGCTCCGGTGCGACGGGGAGGCAGATCGTATCGACAGTTGCCTTCTTGTCAATCGGCTGTCGCGAGATTTTCGGATCGTCGCGGCGGCCGATGGGCCGTCCCGAGCAGGACGAAAAAGCCCCAATAGGCGGAACTCGCCCGGGCATTTTCATCCGACTTTTGACGGTTGCTTGCGGCAACAGGCGGCACGGGGCTTTCTGCTGCAGTTTCAGTCACCACAGCCAACCCCTGCCGGGGGAGAGGCGACCATCTCAGTCCAGAAGACTAATTATCGCATTTAACTACCGAACAGTCAAGTTATTTCCCCTTTTGCACGCCCGCGGCGGCGCCTCCTGGGGAGCAGCGCGACAACCCCCGCGGAGAGCAAAGCCAGGGAGGATGGCTCGGGGACGACGAGGACGTTCAGGCTTTTATCCTTGCTGATGATCGGTGAGCCGCCGGGGGCAATAGCAAGATCCCACTCGAACGCCCAGGTGACGGCGCCTGGCCCAAGCGGACCCGCAAAAAAGGGGGGACCGAGAACCACCGGACCCCCGCCGTTTAGTTTGGCCAGCGTCGCGCCAAGAGGCGCGACTTCGCCATGGTCCGCGCCGGGGGTCACGACGGTTTCGCTCAAAGCGGAGGTGGAATCGAATTGATAGGCATCGTTGTACTTGCCAACCACATTGGTTCCGAGTTGGACAGTATCGTTGCTGGCGCCTTCCAGGTTGAAGTACGAATATTCGTAGAAATGGAAGGGCAGGGCGGTTCCGGAAAGATTGACGATTTTAATCGCCTCGCCGAGGTCGGCGTTGGCATATTGGCCGGCGGGCCGGACGGTGCCGCCGGTCAAAGTGTAATCGATGCTGACGCTGAAATTGCCTGGGCTGGTGTAGGTCGCGGTTGCCTCATTGGTTCCGCTTGTCGTGATCAATGGAGCGCTGATCGTGTCGATCGAGTGGAGGGGAGCACCG
>Ga0116119_1001300_pt1 | contig 11097 bp, 7 predicted proteins | sample June2015DPH_11_1_2_FD_89791 | JGI IMG/M metagenome (GOLD analysis project Ga0116119, IMG submission 89791) | Peatland microbial communities from SPRUCE experiment site at the Marcell Experimental Forest, Minnesota, USA - June2015DPH_11_100 | ecosystem: Environmental > Terrestrial > Soil >...
CGCGGATCGCCCAGATTTCCCGTTCTGGCCCGAGCGAGTAAGCCGTCCTGACCGACCGATAGCTCCCGATCCATAGCGCGACTGTTGCCACGCATAGCAGTAGCGACATCGCCGCAATCCCGTTGAACAGCCATCGCCGAAGGCGTTTCACTCACGGAAATTGTACCGCGATTCTTAGCTCCGTGGCTCCGTGCCTCGGTGGTTGCCTTTTGATCCCCCACCTGGCCCTCCCCCGGCGTACGGCTCGACTGAACTCGCCGAAGTCCGGCAGGAGGGGAAAATGGATTGAATTTCGGGCCCGGGGGCAAAGTAGGGAACCCGCGGTGCTGACTTCGACGAGCTCAGTCGAGTCACGCACCGCCGCTAAATCGGGACGCGCGTCGCAAGCGACGCGGCTAAACAAAGATGTGTCACGCGGAGCGGTTGCCTCCGTTACTCAGTGGTGGCGTTTTTTAACGAAAACTGAATTGAATTCCGGGCCGAGGATGGCGTATCATCCTCCCATCGCCGGTGTAACTCCACGGCGAGGCGGGATTGCCTCGGCAGTCCCCATGTTCCCGGGAAGGCGTTTCCGGGAGAAATAGCCCGGCGGCGGATTTATCCGTGACGGCTTGGCATGGCTAGGGAGCCACCAGTCCACGGCAGTGGACATGCGGCTCTTGCAGAAATGGAGGTGATCCCGTGACCTATTGTGACTGTACCAGTGAGCTGCTGTAGGCAGCTTTCGCGGGTGAGACTCCCGCGATCAACGCGGCTGCTACAGCCGCTCATGCGGAGGGCTTGCCCCTCCGCCAGCAGCTAATACTGCGAAGGCCCCGGACATGCGTCCGGGGCCTTCTTTTCGCGCAGCGAAAAATAAGCGCGCGTCGCAAGCGACGCGGCTAAACAAAACTTAGGACTTGGGGGGTTCCTTGGCCTTCAACCACGGCATCATCTTACGCAGGCGGCGGCCGATCACCTCGACCGGGTGATTGTTGTCCTGCTCGTAAAGACGCTTGAAATTCTTCATGCCGGTTTCGTATTCGTGACGCCATTCCTTGGCGAAAGCACCGCTGGTGATCTCGGCCAAAATCTTTTTCATTTCGGCCTTCACGGCGGGCGTGATGATGCGCGGGCCGCGAGTCAGGTCGCCGTACTCGGCGGTGTTGGAAATGCTGTAACGCATGTAGTCCAAGCCGCCTTGATAAATCAGGTCGACGATCAGTTTCACCTCGTGGACGCATTCGAAGTAGGCCATTTCGGGAGGATAGCCGGCTTCGGTGAGGGTTTCGAAGCCGGCCTTGATCAGGGCGGAAAGGCCGCCGCAGAGGACGGCCTGTTCGCCGAAGAGATCGGTTTCGCATTCGTCCTTGAAAGTGGTTTCGATGACGCCGGAGCGGGCGCCGCCGATGCCGCGGGCCCAGGCGAGTGCGGTGGCGCGGGCGTTGCCGGTGGCGTCTTGGTGAACGGCCAGGAGGCAGGGGACGCCGCCGCCACGCTCGAATTCGCTGCGGACCAGGTGGCCGGGGCCTTTGGGGGCAACCATGACGATGTTCACGTCCTTGGGCGGGACGATCGTTTTGAAATGAATGTTGAAGCCGTGGGTGGCGCCCAGCGTCTGGCCGGCTTTGAGGTGCGGGGCAATGCTCTTGTGGTAGACGCCGGGCTGAACTTCATCGGGCAAAGTCAACACGATCAGATCGCCGGATTTGACCACTTCCTCGACGGTGGTGGGCTGGAATCCGTGCTGAATCGCCAGCTTGGCGTTGGAGGTGTCCTTGAGTTCGGCGACGATCACTTTGACGCCGCTGTCGCGCAGGTTGAGGCTGTGGGCGTGACCCTGGGAGCCGTAACCGAGCATGGCAACCGTCTTGCCCTTGAGGGCGTCAATCGGGGCGTCTTGTTCGTAGATCATTTTCAAGGCCATGGTTCCTCCGCTAGGGACGGGCGGGGATGGTAATGGAGGGTGGTCGACGTGTCAAAATGAAACGTGAAAAGACTTTGCCGTTCACGTCTTCACGTTTCACGTTTCACGTCTTCACGTTTCAGGTCTTCACGTTTCATTAGATCGAGCATGGCATTGACGATGCGGTCGCAGACGAGCTGGAAATCGCCGGGGAGACGGAGGCCGGCGGCGCGGGCGTGACCGCCGCCGCCGAATTGCTCGGCGAATTTGGCCACGTCGACCGATTCCTTGCTGCGCAGGCTGACGCGGACGGGCTGGCCGTCCGGGGATTCCACCATCAGGATGGAGACTTCGACGCTTTGCACTTGCAAGGGGATGTTGATCAGGTTCTCGGTTTCCAGAACACTGGCACCTGCCTGCTCAAAATCATTCCTACGCAGGCGCATGACGGCCAGGCGGTTGTCGTGCAGGAGTTGCAGCGATTGCTGGGCGCGGGTCTGCAGGGCCAGGCGCTGGATGCGCTCGTTTTGGTAAAGGAGGCGATAGATGCGGTCGGTGTCGACGCCGGCTTCCATGAGGTCGGCGGCCAGGCGCAGGGTGCGCGGGCGGGTGTTGCTGAACTGGAACCAGCCGGTGTCGCTGGCGATGGCGAGAAAAAGGGCGGTGGCGACGGGCGGGTCAAAGGGAACCTGCCAGTGCTCGAGGAGATCGGCGGCGATCTCGCCGGCAGCGGCGGCCTGGGTGTCGATCAGCTTGCAATCGGCCCAGTTTTCCTGGGTGAGATGGTGATCCAGGACGAGGCGTTGGCCGGTCCAGCCGTCGAGGCGCGGGCGCAGGCCGGGGAGCTGGGACCAGGTGCCTGTGTCGACGACGAGGAGGGTGTCGAATTTTTCCAGCGAGAGATGGGCGGGCCAGGCGGATTCGACGTCGTGGTGAGCGATGTGGTTTTCCTGGAAGATGAAGGCGTACTTGCCGGGCAGTCGGCTGAAGAGCAGGACTTCAGCTTCGATGGATTTTCGGCGCAGGGCCATGGCCATGGCGGCGGTGGTTCCCAGGGCGTCGCCGTCGGGGCGCACGTGGGTGGTGATGAGCACGCGGCGAGCGGCACAGAGGCGGTCGAGAAACGGTTGATAAAGATCAGTCATGGCTGCGAAGCGGCGGAGCCGGGCTCGAGGGCCGCAAAATGAGCGTTCCAATATTCGTCGGCTTCTTTATCGCGTGCGCCCATCCAATTTTCCACGTCAAGGCCCAGGCCGGGGGGAAGCGGGTCCAGGACGATAAAAAGGTGGATTATCCTCCCGGAACGGAGAACGGCCAGGGGGAGGATACGGCCGGCGTGTCTACTTTGCACGGCATGGGTGAACTGGCCGGGCTGAGTCAGAGGGAGGTCGGGCTGATCGAGGATTTTTACGATGACGTCGCCGCTGCGCAACATGCGGTAGGCGACAAAGCCGGGGATGCGGCGGCCGACCATAAGGCCCTGTGGGGAAACGGCGGGGCCCAGGGGCCAGAAGATGCCCAAAAAACCGGGCGAGGGCGGGTCATCGGGACCGGGCGGCTGGGGGGCCAGATAGAGTTGGCGGACGATGTCGCGCAGGGCGGAGAGTTGGTTGGGCCACAGAGGGCGCAGGGCCAGGGCGGCTTGGCGCAGGGCGGGAAGGTCCTGACGCGAGAGGCCCATGAGGGATTGGCAGGCGGAATCGCGGACCTGCGGATCGTCGTCGCGCAGCTGCGTGATCCATTGGCGAAGCTGAACGTCGGCGGGTTGGGTGGCCGGGGCGGTGGAAGACAAAGCCAACGCCGTTAGTAGGGAAAGAAGTTTGGCGAATGTGGACATGGGGCAGTCTTGGGGTAAATGAGCTAAATCGGGACGCGCGTCGCAAGCGACGCGGCTAAACAAAGATGCGTCACGCGGCTTCGGCCAGCTCGACCAGGCGATCATAATTTTTCAAAATCCAGACGATCTTCCGGTGAACCATCTGCAAGAAAGCGATGCCCTCCACCTTGCCAAAGGAGCCGGTGGTGGCGATGGGGAAAACGGCCTCGGCAATGAGAGCCTCGACCATCAGCGGCGGGATGGCGCGGATTTCGGCCTGGGAGAGAAGCATCACCTCATCATAGCCGCGAAGGAAGCGCTTGAAGCGGGCTTCGTCGATGTAATCGGGCCATTTGGCGACATCCTCGTCGCCGCCGACGATGGAAAACTGCAGGGCGCCGTTGGCGATGTCGATGACGCGAGCCAAGAGGCGGGCGCTGTCGTAATCGAGGATGGCGACGACGTGGTTGTCGCGGTAGAGCATGTTGCCGGGATGCCAGTCGGCGTGAACGATCTGCTTGGGCCAGGCGTCGATGCCCATGGCCTGGACCATTTCGGCGGCCTTGCGGTAGTTGGCGACGAGGAAATTCAAGAGCTGATGGAGCTGGTTGTTTTCGTCGCCGGGAGCGACGCTGCCGGCGATGGAACGGAGGCCGGACTCGACGGCGGGAGTGGCGTGATAGCTGCCGCTGGAGGGGTGCCACTCGGATTTGAAACTTTCCAGCAGCTTGTGGAAGAGGCCCAGGACTCTGCCGGCGTCGAAGGTGGCTTCGAGGGTCTGCGGGTAAGTTTGACCGGGGATGTACTCAAACAGCTCGTAGACGCCGTTGCGCCACTGGAGCATGGAGTTGTTCTCTTTGCGGGTGCCGATGAGATGAGGCAAGGGGAACTGCTTTGCGGCCAGGAAGAGCTGAAGGGAATGGGCGAAGGCAACCTTGAAGGGATCATCCTTGCCGCGAGCGCGGCGTTTGAGGATGAATTTTCCGTGCTCGGCGACGATGAGGAGCTTGGGCGCCTTTCGGGAGCCGCGGGCGAATTCGACGATGGAGTCGATGACGCCGATGTCGTAGTGGGAAAGGACGACGGCGAGTTCCTCGGCGGAGAATTGCTCGCGTTGTCCGCCGGCGCGGCCCTGGCCGGTTCCGGTGCCGGAGACCATGCTTTGGGAACGTTCGGACTGCATGGAAGGACAGAGTGTAAGGCAAATGGGACAGCGGCAAAAGTGCCCCGCGGCGGGATGGCGCGCGGTTGGCGGGAAAGGCGCTTTAGATCACGGGGGATCGTAAACGTAGATACTGCCGCCGAGGATGGCGGAGGGTTGGCGGTTGCGATAGCGAGAGTAAAACTCGCGTTGCACGGGGCGCATAAACTGTCCCTGGAGTGCGACGACGCTGACGACGACGACCGGAGGCGGTTCCGGGCGTGGCTGCTGGTCGTCGGGAGCGCTGCTGCCGCCGAGGTTGACGTAGTGAATGCCGTAATAGCGCGGATCGGCACTGCCGAAGTAACACAGAAACAGTTGCCGATCGGGATGGGCACGCTGCCAACGAGCCAGGGCGGGCAGTTCCTGGCCCCAGTCGATGTTGGAATCGCTCAGGAGAGCGGCTCCGCCGCGCCAGCCGCCGGCAGCAACGTTGAAAAAAGGAATGTAATCGGGAAAGGCGCTGTAGGTTTCGACGGCCAAGCCGAGGATCAGAAGGGAGACGATCCATCGGGCGGGCCGGGGATATCGCCGCAGGGCCTCGGCGGCAACCACGCCCAAAAAAATGAAAAGGAATGGGTAAACGGGAAAGATGTGGCGCAAGCCCACATCCACGTGGGATCGCAACGCCGCGGCCATGTAAAGGGCTGGAGCGATGAGCAGGGCACAGCGGGTCCACCATCGCGGCGATGCGATCCAGCGGCGCGGCGCGACCCGATCGCGCTGGGTCCAAAACAGCCACACGAGCAGCGCCAGGAACAGACCCAACAGCGTGGCCAGAGGCGTTTTGAAGAGGAACGCCAGCGGAAAATAGTACCACCATCCAGTGAGGCCAGCGCTGCCGCACAGAAAGCTTTTGCGCACCAGCGAGCTGCTATAGGTGGAAAGAAATCCACGTGTCCACGCCTGGGGCAGAAGACGATCCCGCTCGATCCACTGCACGGTGCGCAGGGTCAAGCTGGGATGCCATTGGCTGCGCCACCGCTCCAGATCGGTGCCGCTCACGTCCACAGAGGCGTTGTGCTGAACGCAGCACTCCGCGGTAACGCAGGCGCGGGTGATGTCATCCGACTGTGAAACGGCGCCGGGGGCGGAACTGAAGCGAAAGGCGTAACAGGCCCAGATGAAAAGGTAGGTGAACAGCAGGGCGCCGGCGGCGAGGGCGGCGGCGGCGGCCAGGCGCTGGACGACGCTTGCCGCCGTCCATTTCAGCACCCGCCATGGACCTGGGGCGACGGCGCGGGCCAGCAGAGCCAGCAAAAGCATGGGAAGCGCCAAAACGCCGGAAAATTTGGTCATGAGCGTGGCCCCCAGCAGCAAGGCGAGGGCCACGCAACGTGTCCACGTCGCCCGCTGGCCGACACGCCAGATCACCGCCATCAGGGCCAGAAACAGCAAGGTGATCGGCACGTCGTTTTTGATCAGGGGGCTGTGCGCCAGAAAATTGGGGTCCAAGGCGAAGAAGGCGGTGGCCACGACGGCGGCCAGGGGCCCGGCCAATCGCCAGGCCCACCAGGCGATCAGGGCGCCCAGGAGCGTGCCCAGGACGATCATGCGGGCGCGACCGGCGCGAATCAGAGCATCCGGATCGTTGCCGGGGGTCTGATACATCGCTTGCCGCGCGTAGGACCATTCCGCGTGCATGTCGCTGAGCATGGCCGTCCACGCCTCGCTGCCGCGGTCGAGCCTCAGATCGTCGCGGCGCGTGCCGGCGGCGACGTAGAACTTCCATAGCGGGGGATTGTCGGCGTCGCAGCGGAAATCAAGCTGGTACGTCTGAATCCAGGCGGCCACCAAGTGCAGCGGTTCGTCGTAGGTGGAGGATTTGTGGAGCCAGGCAAACCAGGAGGTCAGGGCGAAGGCGGCGAGGAGGACGGTGCAACAAGCGAAGCCGAGAGACGAAGAGACGGAGAGACGAAGAGACGAAGTGGAGGAGGAAATGGCTTCCGGTTTTTCTGTCACTTCGCCTCTTTGTCTCTTCGTCTCTATCTTTCACGACCCATCATACAACCAGATCGAACCACCCAGGATGGCCAGGGGCTGGGCGGAGCGGAATCGGTCGTAAACGGCGCGCTGCTCGGGGCGCAAATGCTGGCCCCCAAAGGCGGTGGCGCTGATGGCAAAAACAGGCGGCAGGCCGTTGGGGCCGAACTGGTCGGGCGGAGCATCGCTGCCGGGAAGATTGATGTAATGAATGCCGTAGTAGAGCGGGTCGACGGTGCCGAAATAGCAGAGCCAGAGCTGGCGGTCGGGGTGATGCACTTGCCAATCGGCCAGGTCGGGCAGATCCTGGCCCCAGTCGATGTTGGAATCGCCCAGGAGGCGGACGCCGCCGCGATAGCCGCCGGCGGCGACGTTGAAAAAGGGAATGTAATTGGGATACGCCCCGTACGTTTCCAACGCCAGGCCGAGGATCAGAATGGAAATGATCCACGCGGCCGGTTGGCCGAAGCGCTTCCATGCATCCGCGGCGACGACGCCCAGGAAAATGAAAAGAAAGGGATACACGGGAAGGACGTGGCGGATGCCCAGGTCCAGATGCGAACGCATGGCCACGATCATGTAGAGGGCCGGAGCGATGAGAACGGCGCAGAGAGCCCAGGCGCTGTGGCGATTGAACGATTTAATGGATCGGAAGCCCAGCGCTAGCGCCAACAGGGATGCGATGAGGGTGGCCAGCGGGGTTTTGAAGGCCATGGCCAGCGGGAAATAGTACCACCAACCGGTGAGGGAAAGCATGCCGCAGAGGAAGGCGCCGCGGGCCAAGCTGCCGGCGTAGGTGGTGAGAAATCCGCGCAGGAAGGCCTGGGGCAGAACGTGGTGGCGGTCGGCCCATTGCGTGGACTTGACGATGGGGCCGGGATGCCACTGGGCGACCCACTGCTCGCGCTGGGATGCGGGGGTGTCCAGAGAGGCATGATGGTCGGCGAGGGATTGGGTGCGGGCGTAGACGAGGATGATGTCGTCCAGGCTGGATGAGCCGGCTGGTCCGGGGGCGGAATTAAAACGAAATCCGTAGCACAACCAGATGAAGCCGTAGGAGATGATCAGGGCGGCGACGGCGATGGCGGCGGCGGCAGCGAAGCGCGACGACAGCCGGGCGGCGGTCCATCTCAAAACGGGCCAGGGCGCGGGGATCAGCACGCGGGCCAGCAGAGCCACAGCGAGGATGGGGATGGCCAGGACGGCGGAGAATTTGGTGGTCAGGGCAGCGCCCAGGAGCAGTGCTAGGAGCGCGCATCGCGGCAGGGTTGCCCGCTGTCCGGTCAGCCAAACGCTTGCCATGAAGGCGACAAAGAGCAGCGCGATCGGGACGTCGTTTTTGACCAGGGGGCCGTGAGCGAGGAAGTTGGGGTCCAGGGCGAAGGCGGCGGCGGCGACAACGGCCGCCACCGGCCCGCGCAAGCGCCAAGCCCACCAAGCAATCAGGGCGCCCAGGAGCGCGGCCAGGACGATCATGCGGGCGCGTGCGGCGCGGATCAGGGCGTCGGCGTCGTTGCCGGGCGTCTGAAACAGGGCGTGCGTAGCGTACGAGCGCTGGGCGGAAATGGACGTCAACAACTTCGTCCAGGCGTCGGTCTGTTGGTCGAGTATCAAATCGCGCCGGCGCGTGGCGGCGGCGATGTAGAACTTCCAGAGCGGGGGATTGTCGCTGTCGCAGCGGAAATCGAGCTGGTGGGTCTGAGTCCAGGCGGCCACCAAGTGCATCGGCTCGTCGTAGGTGGCGCATTTGGGTAGCCAAGCAAACCAGGCGGTGAGGGCGAAGGCGGTAAGGAGAGCCGCACAGGAGAGTAGTGCGAGAGACGAAGTGGAGGAAGTGGGAATGTTTTCTTTTTCTTTCACTTCGTCTCTCCGTCTCTTCGTCTCTTCGTCTCTTTGTAACTCCATACTCACCGCCCCTCGTACAGATAAATCGACCCGCCGAGGATGGCGATGGGTTGGCGGCCGCGCAAAAAGAGTTGGTATCGGCGGTGGATCGCGGAGGGCATCTCCAGGCCTTGCAGGGTGGTGGCGCTGATGGCCACGATTGCCGGGTCATGATCCGACAGGGGCAGGTCCTGGGGCGCCTGGCTGCCAGGCAGGTTCACATAATGAATCCCGTAATAGCGCGGATCGGCGGTGCCGAAGTAGCAAAGCGCCAACTGCCGGTCGGGATGTAGTTTTTGCCAATCGCGCAGGGCGGGCAGGTCCTGGCCCCAGTCGAGGTTGGAGTCGCCCAGCAAGCGCACGCCACCGCGTGCACCGCCGGCGGCCACGTTGAAAAAGGGGAGAAAATCGGGGTAAGCAAAGAAAGTTTCGACGGCCAGGCCCAATGCGAGGATGGGCACGATCCACGCGGCGGTCCTGGGGACGCGGGCGAAGGCGTCGGCGGCGGCCACGCCTAAGAAGACGAACAAAAACGGATAAACGGGAAAGATGAGGCGCAGACCCAGGTTGACGTGCGACGACATGGCCATGGCCATGTAGAAGACCGGAGTGATCACGGCGGCCCAGAAGGGCCACCAATGCGGCGAGGCCGTCGCCCGGCCGAGACGCCGCAGGCGGGATCGGCAGGTCCCAAGCCACGTGGCCGTCGCTAATGCCAGGGCGATCAGCGTGGCCAGCGGAGTCTTGAAGGCGAAGGCCAGGGGAAAGTAATACCACCAACCGAAGAACCCGAGGCGGCCGCATAGGAAACTCGGGCGGTACGCGCTTGAGGCATAGGTGTAAATGAATCCGCGTACAAAGGCCTGGGGAAGCAGGTGGTGGTTGAAAGCGGCCTGAGCGGCGCGGACGATCAGGTCCGGCTGCCACTGGCTGGCCCACTGCAGAAGCTGCTCGGGGGGAATGTCCCACGTGATCTTGTGGTCGCGAATGGTTTGGGCGTCAGCGCACCAGGTGAGGGTGTCGTTCAGCGAGAAGTCCTGGCCGCGGGCGACGCGGTATCGAAACCCGTAGCAGGCCCAGGTGATCGGGTAGCTGATGAGGATGGCGAAGGCGAAGATCGCAGCGGCGACGGCCAGGCGCCGCCCGAGATTGCGGGCCGTCCATTTCAGCAGAGGCCAGGGCTGCGCGGACAGGGCGCGGGCCAACAGCATCAGGCCCAGGATCGGAATGGCGAACAATCCGGAAAATTTGGTATTGGTGGCCGCGCCCAGCAAGAGCGCCACGGCGACGGATCGGCCCAGCGTGGCCCGCTCGCCGGTCAGCCAAACCGCTGCCGCCAGGGCGAAAAAGAGGAGCGTGATCGCCACGTCGTTCTTGATGAGGGGAGAATGGGCCAGGAAATTGGGGTCGAGGCAAAACGCGGCGGCGGCGGCGACGCCGGCCCGCGGGCCGCGCAGACGCCAGGCCCACCAGGCGACAAGAGCGCCCAGGAGCACGCCCAGTACGAGCATGCGGGCGCGGCCGGCGCGGATCAGGGCATCGGCGTCATTGCCGGGCGTCAGATACATCGCCTGCTTGATGAAGGCCCACTGCAGGGACGGGCCGGAGAGCATCCCCGTCCATGAATCGCCGCTGCGGTCGAGTTTCAGGTCGCGGTCACGTGTGCCCAGGGCGAGGTAATACTTCCAGAGGGCCATGCTCTCGGGGTCGCAGCGGAAATCGCCGTCATGGGTCTGCAGCCATGCCGATACCAGGTGGCCGGGTTCGTCGACGGTGGCGCATTTGAGGAGCCAAGCATGCCAGGAGGTGAGGGCGAAGAGGGTAAGCAGTGCCGCACAGCAGAGCAGTGCGAGAGACGTAGAGACGGAGAGACGAAGAGACGAGGTGGAGGAAGTGGGAATGTTTTCCTTTTCTTTCACTTCGTTTCTCCGTCTCTTCGTCTCTTCGTCTCTTTTTGCATTCACTTCCCCTCGTACAGATAAATCGACCCGCCGAGGATGGCGATGGGGGTTTGGCGGACGAAAGTCTCATAGGTGGCGCGGAGCTGGGCGGGATAGTATTCGCCCTGCAAGGCGGTGACGCTGAAGGCCAGGACGCGGGGCCGACCGCTCATGGGGAGCTGGTCGGGCGGAGCGAAGCCGCCGGGCAGGCACACGTAATGGATGCCGTAGTAGCGCGGATCGGGTGCGCCGAAATAGCACAGGTAGAGTTGCTTGTCGGGATGGCGGCGCTGCCAGTCGGCCAGGGCGGGCAGATCCTGTCCCCAGTCGATGTTGGAATCGCCCAGGATTTTGGCGCCGCCGCGATAGCCGCCGGCGGCCACGTTGA
>Ga0116119_1001307_pt1 | contig 11072 bp, 19 predicted proteins | sample June2015DPH_11_1_2_FD_89791 | JGI IMG/M metagenome (GOLD analysis project Ga0116119, IMG submission 89791) | Peatland microbial communities from SPRUCE experiment site at the Marcell Experimental Forest, Minnesota, USA - June2015DPH_11_100 | ecosystem: Environmental > Terrestrial > Soil >...
GAAAGGCTGTGGCCGATAGTTTCCCATCTGATGATTGGTGAGATAATCCGTAATCTGATCCGCAAAGAAATCCTCACGCCGCGCCAGATCGCGAACCTGCGCACGTGACATGACCACACGAGTGAAATAACCATCCATCGAATCGAAGGTCTTGGCGGAAAGATCAGGGTAAAAATCCCACACTTTCAGGAACTCGAACTGTGGTTTATACGCCGTACGTGTTTTTGGTGTCGGCGCACCATCCGGTCCCACTTCCCAAACAGTAGTTTTCGTTGGACGGGCGTAAGGCCCTCGAAGGAGCCCAAGACCATATATAATTCCACTCCGGATCGCAGAACGATTAAGAGCAATATAGTCGAGTGTTTGATCACCGCCAAGCTCTTCTAGCTGGTCGTCAATCAAAGTCGAAAGGTCCTCGGCGCGTTTATCCGCCAGCGTCTGTATTGCACCCATAACATACTCTAAGTCCAGCGGCGCGGGCGGCACACCGGCATCCTTGTCCGCCTTCTGAGCATTGACAATCGCTTCCTTAACATCCGAAATTTTCATGTCAGCTGACGGGGACGCTTTGATTTCCCAGTTACGCTCATTCCCAGGAAACATAAGATTCATAAGCCGGGAAAGAACGGAAATGCACTTCACTCTTGTCACTCTAGGATATGCCTTACTTCTATTTACTGACAATTCTTTTTCGATTTCTGGATCATAAATACCGAGATACTGTCGCTCATTGCGTAGCCATCTCAACTCCGCGATTCTTCGATCAGACACATACTGACGGAATAGGAAATCAAGTTTCTGCCCAACCATCCTCAATTCATCAGGCTTGATTTTCTTAATTGGGGAATCGCCAACAGTTTCCACTTCCGCCGCAGGCGGAAGCATGTCAGCCTTGGCCGACGCCACAGATGTGCCATAAGCATCACTTGATGCAGCAGGAACACCTCCGACAGCAACCACAACAGCCATAATCTACCTCACGAAAAATGATACCCACTTCCGAATTTCATCGGAGGATGAAATCCCTTCTTATCACCCTCGCCACCAAACCGCAATTCCCGGTCAGTCTGCCTGTTGAAATAACGCGCCAAGTAACCGAAAGCGTCTCCAACATGCGTATATGGAGTGTCCTCTGGTTCCACCCCCTTCATGATGTCTTTCTTGACATCCACCGCGTATCTCCAACCACCCTTCAAAGCTCTGATCAACATCGGACATTCGTGCGCATCGATCTGCAAAGCAAAACCCACGTCGGTAACAAGGCTGGTGAAGTGGTCAATTGCGTCAAGACGGAGAGGGAGTCGGTTGTTGCTCTCCACCTTGACCACATAATGGCGTCGAAACTCATCGCAAACCGTCCGTTCATCCGTCGGTCCACGACTGTTGGCTGCTGGATCAGGTGCGATGATGGGTTGAGCACTTGGAAATCTCCTTCTGAGATAAGGCTTGAGTCGCTCGGCAATGAGCCGCTTAGCTCCATAACCCTCCTGGGTCAATTCACCCAGCACATTCAGACGGCCGTGCATGTCTTCCTGACCAAACACCAGGGCGCTTCCCCTAATCCCAGGGTCAAGCCCAATTACCAAAGGAAGATTTGAGTTGTAAAGCAGTGGCACTTTCGAGATATGATGATCCCTAAATGATGCGACCACCGGCCGACCAGCCTGTGAAAAGCCCCACTCGGCGTCAATGAACTGACGTTTCCAGGCATCGCTCTTTCCCTTCGCCTGATTGATATAATACTCATGATTTCCTGCTTCAAATGGCGGTAAGTTCTCCAGATTCTCGGCTTCGTCGCTCATACCGGACGGCTGTTTAAAATAGACCGCGATCGCATCTGTCTTTTCCTCTACACCAAATTTTCTCACAGACTCGCCATGGAGATAATCAAACCACCAGTTATCTTCCAGGTCAGGATTGGATGACCCCCAGATGCCCCAGTTAGTCGCTCCACCATCCCTCTTCGAAGGATAGCGACCGACACGAGCCGAAAGCGCGTCGACAATCTCTTTGGGAATCTGCACGAATTCGTCCAGGATGGCGAACGTCACCTCAAGAGAAAGAACTCTGGCGATATCATCAGGCGTGTCAAGCGGTCGGAACATCACCTCGCACTCAACATCGCTAAATCGAAGAATGAAATTCCTTTCGGTCGCCTTCCATTGCCCGGCCTGACCATCCTTAAACCATAGGTTCCACGAGGCAATCGTCGTGTCTTTTAACTGATTTCCTGTGTTCCTAACTACAACTGCCCTACTATGACGTATACCATCCGGACCGGGCGCTTGAAGACCGGCCATATAGCATAACTTAAAGAAGTCTGCTGTAGTCTTTCCACTTCCATATGGACCAACTACCCAACTATAGAACAACTCTCCCGGCCTATAATCTTTTATAAATGCTCTCAATATAGGAGGTGGCTGGTAATCAATGATATCTTCACTCATGATTACCTCAAATCAGAATCGACATCCGCCTTGAATCGAAGAACACCATCTTCGATGATGATATTCTGCATCTCTGGACAGTTGTCAGGTAGGAGACTACTGATAACAGTTATAATATAAAAACCATCTCCAACATAAGTTTCATGCGTAATCTCGACCTGATCGCAGTATGGCTCTCGTTTCAGAAGCTCCAACAACGACAACTGAACCTCGACAATGGCATGACCGCTCATTTGAAATCCAAACTCTTACCCATACTACCTAACGTCTTAGTATCGATTGGGCCCGAAACCTTCGTCAGACCTTTCTTCGCACCAAGTACCCTATTTGCTTTCGCCTTAATCTTTGCAGCAGTGCTTGAACTTAACTTACCAGCTTTAACCATTTGAGTAGCGCGAGCTTTTGCATTAGCTGCATGACTTCGATCCTGAACCGGATAAGAACGATCAGGACCAGCAAATTTACTGGTCGGAATCGCCTTCCTTGCCTTCGTTGTGAGTTCGGCCATTCGTTTTCTCCTTCTCGAAAGATTCTTTCTGTGCCTGCGTTCCGATTCTTCCCGTTCGTCCCGGTTCACGCAGCCTTCCCCTTTCTGATCTTCGGATTGACAATTGCATAGGACCACTCGCTGAGCGTCATGACGCCCAGCATCACACCACCCCAGAAAATATAAATGTCAGTCCCGTCAAGTTCCAAATGTAGCACCGTTCACCTCATCTGAAGCAAGTTAGGATGCGGCAAACTGCCACCCTCCACCGCCATCAACAAATAGATCAGGACCAAAATCAAGAACACCGCCCAGATGGCTTTCTCAACGTTGGGCGGCACTGGCACAATCTGACGAACACCCCAGAGAGCGAGAAAGATGACGCCGCCAAGAACGATAACCCCGATGGCAAGCCAGAGAATTCCAATCGCGAGACTGATCATAACACATACTCCTTACGGTCCCAGTTGGATGTTTATCTGGAGAGCGTTCGTTTGTCCACCGGCAACTTGATCTTTCGATCCATCATAACCTGCCGCACGCACCACAAATTTAAGTAAATCAGCCTGCACCGCAGGAGGCACCACCTCATATTTCTCATGCGCCATGTCCCAAATGCGCTTCAGCATCAACTCCGCCTGGAGCCGCGCTTTCAGCTTGAACTTGACGCCGTCCTTCTTCAGCTCGTCGATCGCATGACGAAGATCATTGACAAAAACAGGATTCTGACACAAGGCATGCCAATCCACAGCCGTCAAGCCGTAGATTGCGCAAATATCCTGCACCGAATGATCCTTGAGGGCGATCTCGACAGGAAGTGTCGGTGGATAGCCGAGATAGGACGGATCGCCCGAAGAATGGGCAGCCAACATGTTACTCATGCCCACAACCTAATCCTTCAGGTAATTTCCGTCAACCAATCATAGCGATGTGCCACTTGCCTTCCAGTTCTAGCAGGGAACGCGGCGCGGTCCAATCGCAACTCAACTACTCACTTCCTACTCGTAGGTTTCGAGAAGCGTTGCCAGACATCCGTCTGGAACGCCTTGTCATTCTGAAGTCGCTGATTAGCATTAAGCAATCCAGCCCGTTCGTTCGCCACCAACACTCGCACATCCTGTCCCTTGGCCGGAACAGGCACGACTACAGGCACGCCGAACATCGGCGGAGGCGTCGGAAGCTCAGGCCGCATCGACGGATCACTTGATGTCGAGCAAGCGCTGAACATCATCATCGGAAAGGCTACAGCCAGGATTTTTCGCAAGATTGTTGACATAGACATCCACCTTCTGCTGGTTGGCAGCCGCGGTAGCTTCCGCAGCTCTCTCTGCCGCTGCGGCATTCTCCGCCACGGCCTTTGATGCATCGGCCTGACGCTGCAACTCGACAATATCCGCCTTCAGCGCCGCCGACTGATCCATACTACCTCGAACCCGATAACCCTCGTCAAACGCAAATAGACCAGCGGCGACAACCAGCAAAGCCGCTGCAATCCATCGTCCAAATATCGGAACATAAACGAACGCTGCCGCCGCAGCAACAACGAGCACAACGCCGATGATCGGCATGATGTAACCCCAAAGAGTCGTAAGCATATCAGCTCTCCATACAAAGATGCCGTTCTTCCTGACGACGGCGCGTCAATCCAGGGAATACGACTCCCGCAGCTCGATTATATCTTAGAAAATCATCACATGCTTGTGCAGAACGACCGGCATTGAGATCGCGCACTACGCTCGAACGACAAAAAGCGCCGACACCGACATTATATGCGAAGGAAAGAAGTGCAACATACCGCGTATCCGACATGTTAGCCACTATTTCCATTCTGACACATCGGTCGATCGCGTCTGCATCCTTCCCAAGGTCCTCTCTTAAAAGCTCCTTACACTGCGTAATACTGTCCCGTTGATCAGGCTGCACATTGCCAATATGACCATAGCAGATCGTCCAAGGCGCTCCGCGCGTCGCCGGGTCCGGATAGGCTACCTGACGCAAGCCTTCGCAAGCCCCGATCACGGAAACCGCCAGAGCCGCAACAGTGCCGCCTTTCTGGAGTCGATTCATTCATATGCCTCCATCCTCAAAAGAACTCCATGTACATCAAATATAATACGCGAATAAAAACCCGGATAGCCATACTCCACTATAAGCCATATCTCGCCACCACGTGTTTTCATCTCAGGCTCGAAAGCCCCGAAAACCATCTTTTTAAATTTAATTTTGGCCCGCTTCAACATAGCCTTCATAATTTCCAAATCAGTCATGATCTCTGCTCCTCACTTCACATCCACTCCAGGTTGTCTGGTCATCCGCGCGACCACGAGGACCATACACAGAACAATATTGCCACATGCATAGCATGTAAGCGCAACAGGAGTCGACGGCACAATACCGCCAAACCATGGATAAATACCCACCAGTCCTGCGAACGCCGCCCAGAACAGCGCGAGCTTCATCGTCCACAAGCGCGTGATTTTCCATCGCCAGTCATCAATCAAGTTGCGATCGAGAAACGCATGAAACTGGGTCATCGAGGCTGACCTTCCGTCGCCTCAATGGACCTAACAAGGTCCATATAATTTCTGGGATGAAGCCCATCGCGCCCCGGCGTATAGATCACGAACCGATCGCCCCACGCCCGCCCGGCCGCCAGGATGGCCGCCCGCGCCCGTTCATACTTGGGGGGTGGGACGATCCAGATCACCTGCGCATGACCAGCCCTGGCGCGAAGGCGAGCCACGCACCGACCCTCGTCATTGACTCCTGCCGAGACAATGATGGGATGGGCAAGAATGAAATTCGGGAGAGAAGAAGGAGCACGCCGGTCCATCCAGCACGATCCTACGCCCACCCTGGCGTAAGTCGTCTGATGGGCCGCATGTCCAGCGCCGAGCGCGATCGAGTCGCCGATATAGGTGTCGGCATAGACCGCCGGAACAGCAAACAAAATGAAAAGAACCAGGGGAGTCGCATAGAAGACCCCCCAAGAAAATTTTCTCATCTTGATCAGCTTTTAGTCGGGCCCGCCGGAACCGAACTCGGTATATTTTTCGAGACCTGCGTATGGACGACCGTCATAGCCGCATCCGCCTTGTGCGATTCCGTTTGCGCCTCGACCAGCTTGATCTTGGCCTCAATCCACGCGAGAACCTTCACTCCGGAGACGCCAATCCCGGCCAGCGCCAGGCCAACCGCAATGCCGATCAATAACCAAAAAATATCCATGACAACCTCCTGAAAAGCGGCTGGGGGGAGATGCATCTCCCAACGACAACGCTGCCAAGCGCCTCTCCCAGTCGCCCGAACTTCTCTTATCAGTCCTCCAGTTCAGGGTCAAGCTCGTACTCCTTGACCTTAGGCACCAGGCTCAGCAGCTTCTTGCTGCGCTCACCGAGCCATTTCGCCGGACTGCCGGCGTACATGCTCCAAGTGATGAGCTTGGTGTTCGCCAGGATCAGAGAGTTGGCCCCTATGGCGATGCCCTCACTGACCGTGACGTTCGGCAACACCGCGCTATTGGTGCCGATAATGACATGATCGCCTAGCGCGATCTTGCCTTCGGGGCCGCCAATCAGCGCCTTAGGCACAGTTGGATTAGTCAGCCAGTTCCCGGTGTAGTCATCGCTCGCCGTGAAGAGCCTGACGCCTGGCGCGATGGAACAGAAGTCGCCGATCTCCAAGCCCTCGCGGCCGGAGAAGTAGCATAGAGAAGTAATATGGACATGATGTCCAATGTTGACTTCCTCCCGTGAAGCCACAATGACAGTGAAACTGTCGATCCTGGTCCGATCGCCAATGCTCATGTTCTCGACGCCGCAGAGTCGCGCATCCCTGGCTATCTGCACATCCTTGCCTACATACTTAAACGGAATTTCTTTTAATTCTTTCTGGGTATAGTATCGTTCACCTAGCGTGATCATGACTTATTTCCTTTCCTTTCCCAAATAGTTTTCAAGAGCCAGAATGACATCGCGAAGTTTTGAAATCGAGTTCATTGCTCTTCTTTTCCCAAATAATTTTTAAGATTCGAGATGAGTATCTGCATCTGTAAAGATTTGTTAATCTCCGTCCGATGTTGATCTTGAAGCGTCCTGATGATGTCGGCCGATTCTTCGACGCTTTTCTCGATGGGCCTCAGCTCCGCCTTAAGCTTTACAATCAAGCATTCAATCTCAACTCTGTTCATGACTTCTCCTTTGCCTTTTCTGCCTCATAGACATCCAGGAATGGCTGGGTGAGTTCGTGCAACACCGCCCAGCGTCTTTTTCTTTCCCTGTCATATGTTTTACGAGCAGGCGGAAAATCGGACATCAAGACGCCCCACCAAAATCCCCGTGCGAGCAAGTAAGCCTGCCGCGCGATCTCCACCCGATCTGTCAACCCTTCTTCTATCGAATCTTTCAGGCGTGTTATTCTGACCTGACCCATCAGCCCTTCCTCTGTCTCAACTTACGTTCCTGTTCCCTTCTCGATTTCGCTCTTTCCCTCTCCACGATCACGCCCACGTCGCATTTCGGCGCGCCCCGATAACGAGCGATGATTTTCTTTCTCGCGGCCTTCACATCAGCGATGGTCATCTTGGGTCATCTTGCAGAATCAAATTCTCAGGAGATAAGAGCCGGGAAAATTGAAGCGTCTGGAAGATTGAGGCTCGGGTTGCGTTCCTGTTCCTGTTCCTGTTCCCTTCTCGATGTGAGCCCAACCTTTCATCTCGTTCCAACGTTCAGGCGTAATCTTGTCCGGACCAATGAAGCAGTCGTCAAACATGAACCCCAGCTCAGCGCCTCCCGGATATTCCAGGACCAGAACATTGTGAACGTGAGGGACGGCGTCGATCAGCAACTGAACATTCATCTCCTTAGCCTCGGCCATAAGACCAGCCTTGAAGCCGGCCAGCTGGTCATCGGTGAATTCGTAGAGTCTATCCTCAGGATGCGCCGCCAACGCTTTCTTCGCAGTGTCCAGTTTCCATTCATAGGAAATCGAGCAATCCTCAGCCGCCGCAGGAGCGGCCAAGAGAAAAGGGAGCAGGGCGACGGCGGAGAGGCCAAGAGAAAAAGGGAGCAGGGCGAGGGCGGAGAGGCCAAGAGAAAAAGGGAGCAGGGCGAGGGCGAAGCGAGACTTGGGACGCATGGTCTTCTCCTGAAAAAACGGGCCCGCCGGGCGACGGGCCCAGTCATGGGAGGAACGTCGAATTTTAGCAACGGAACACAGAAAAGATGAGATGTCAAGCGAGAAACGAAGCGGGGTGGAAAATTCTGAATAACCGAAAGAACTGGGATTTTGGCAGAAATTTTTGGGGAATGTCAAGCCAGAAATAAATGAACAAGATGAAAATGCTAAAAACTGGTCATCCTATGTACAACAAGGTTAAACCCGTCGCACGCGCGTTCAGACCCCTTCGCCCCATCAACCATAGCAAAAAGAATTTTTTTCTTTAAGGATGCCTTAACCCTAACAAAAGAATCAATAAAAAATTTGCTAGGCCGCCTCGCAAAAACACTTGACACAAGCCAACCAAAGGACTATATCTTCACATGACGCCAAACAAGCGTCGCAAATAAGAAAGGATCGACCAATGACTAAGCTAGTGACAGTCCCGACGTTTGCCGAAGAGGCGTTCAATGTGGGGTTCAAGGCGGGCGAAACCTTCGCGGAAGCCGTGACATTCTTTTCCACACTGACCTGGAGCGACACAGTAAGGTGCGCTACAATCCTACGCGAATACAAGCTCGGCAAGCTTGCCGGCACGCTCAAAATCGATCGCTACCAGGCGATCAGGATCGAAGGCAAGACCAATCCAACTGCCAAAAAAGGCGAACGACGGACTATCGAGGAGCATAAAGCCTATCTGGCGGCAAGCGCCAGTATGAACCTCGTGGCGTCAGCGGCTGGTCGGCCAAAGCAAGAAGCAAAGAAACGTGCACCGCGCGTCCCGGTTCCGACTGCCAACTCGGCGGCAGAGGCGACAGAAGACATGGCCAAAAGCGACGCTAAACTTTTGGCTCGCATACCAGACGTTACGGACGTTGACGGCGCCGCGATATTTGCGCTCGATGTCGTCGACTTGATCCAGGCGTTCGAACTCAAGAACGCCAAGGCGGGGATTGGCGTCTATCGCGGAATCTTCCATGATTTCGTGATGCGCATCCTCAGCATAACCGACCGTGACGAATCTAAAGAAATCGAGGCTGAGATTAAGGCTGTAAATGATCCGGAAACGGCGCAAGAGGCGATTAGGGAACTAATTGCCGCTTAACGAAAAACCTAATTCTTAATTAACTGACCCCACGTCGAAAGGCGTGGGGATTTTTTCGTTTTACAAAAAGGCATTTTATTCAACAATTTCAATGATGCAATCACAAAAAGCCCAAAAATGGCCTGGTTTTTTAGACCACTTGCTGTTTCTATAAGCAAAAAAGCTTAATGAGATCAAGGGGATTAATATATATGGGTGTGTAATCCATATCTTTCTTTTTTACGCTTCGCTTTATTTGCCTTCCTCTGTGAGATAGAGTACTCTGTCAGGCAGAGTCCCATTCCATCGATTCCTCTCCCTTAAGTGTTCTCTTGAAAAAAGATGCACATGGCTCATGCCGCCACTGATGATTTAATTGACTTTTTTGCCTTTATGGAAGCAAATACTTGGTTTTCCGTCCGACCACGCCCCGACCACAGCGCTGATTTGACATAGGAATTTGAATGTGGTAGATTGATGAGAATGGAGGAAAATTGGTGAAATTGGTGAAATTGGAGGAAAATTGGTGAGATACATGAGATTCAAGTGCCCGTGCTGCACGCGCCACTTCCGCCTTTGGAACGAGTTGCAGCATCACGTCGTCATGGCTGGCGAGTGTCCCCTTTTGCGCGATCGTTTGCTGACTGCTGATGAGGCCCGCGCGGTCATGGAGCAAAAACGGATTAAGTCTTTGAGACGCTATCCAAAGAGACACGAACTCGAAAATTTGCGATGTCTCATCGCAAAGAAGTAAGGAATAGGAGAGTGAGATGTGGTGTTTTCCGTTGATCGTGATCGCGACCTGGGCAGGTCTGCTGCTCTTGGCGAGGTTTCTGGAAAGAGAGAAGAGGAAGTGAAGTGAAAATAATTGCCGACGACAACGCACGTCGCAGGCGTTGGGGCTGGGAGTTCAGGATTGAGCGAGCGTGGCTTACGGCGCACGAGTTGTCACGCTGGACATATAGCGAGTCTTTGGTGAGCGCGGCGACTATCATAGAGCGCGCTAAGTGTGGAGTGAGAGGCCTTGACTTAATCAAGCCTATTCATCGTGCAGGGGATGGAAAAATACGTCGCGGCCTCCCGCAAGGCTTGACCGATGACATGCTGACCATGGAGCAAGTCGAGATAATTAGAGGAATGAAGAAAGAGCACAAGCTGACCGATGTCGAGATCGCATCGAGATTCGCTGTCCCTGTCCGTTACGTCTTCGCTATCAAGGGACGGCGTGGGCCTGGAAACAAGTTGACGCGATTTGACGTAGGCGAGAAAAAAGAGCTGACCATTCCTGAGATCGCCAAGCGCGCTGGAGTGGCGCGAGAGACAATCTACACAAGATTGAGTCGCGGCGTCAGAGGCGCCAGCCTCCTGGCCGGCAAGCACAAGGGTCCGCGCCGCAATCAGGTGGCTCTGGCCAAGGCGACCATGGCGGAGTTTAAGAAGATACGAGATACGTGGGAAGTAGTAGACGGTCTTAGAGTTGTGAATTCTTTCGAATTCACTGATGATGGAGAGTGAGATGTGGTGGTGCATAGGGTTTGGAGTGTGTGTTGTGATCGGTGCGTTCGACACAACGCTAGGCATTTTCGCTTTCATCCTTTGGATGTTGGCGGGTGGCTATGGGTTCTTGTTCGAGACCGAAGCCGAGCAGAAAGAAAGAGAGAACGCAATGGATCGGAGGAAGTGAAATGTGGTGGACGCGGTGCATAGGGTTTGGAGTGTGTCTTTTGCTCGGTTCGTTCGATATAAAAGTGGGCATTATTGCTTTCATCCTTTGGATGTTGGCGGATGCAAACTTGTCGCAATGAGGCCGAAGTAGAGATGATGGAGAGTAAAATGTTAATCAATGAGAAAGAATATAATATTCAACCGTTTGAAGACCTTCATGGAGCAGACCTTC
>Ga0116119_1001317_pt1 | contig 10989 bp, 10 predicted proteins | sample June2015DPH_11_1_2_FD_89791 | JGI IMG/M metagenome (GOLD analysis project Ga0116119, IMG submission 89791) | Peatland microbial communities from SPRUCE experiment site at the Marcell Experimental Forest, Minnesota, USA - June2015DPH_11_100 | ecosystem: Environmental > Terrestrial > Soil >...
CAATTCTGGCGGGCCTTTTCCCTTGCGCTTGGAAGATTCTCGGGTGGTACGTCGTCCAACGAATAGACCACATCCTCTCGGTCTAGAGCGCTGCCGTCTGAAACTATCACCGTAGGGCCGCCTAATAGACCAAAAGCAAGCTCCAGTGTCATGGCGAAGGAATCGTCGCCGATCCTGTACGTCTTGTTGCAACCTGAACAGACAAGCGTGGGAACGGTCGGTGCTTCCGGTTTCAGTTCAGCGTTGGGTGCAGGAGGAGCGGCTGCATTTGATGCGGGATGCTCTTGCGCCTTGATCAGTCCATCCTTGCGGGCCATGACCATCACCAGATCGACCACGCGGTAGCTGTAGCCCCACTCGTTGTCGTACCAGCTTACCAGCTTGAAGAACCGCTTCTCGCCCTTGAGGTTGTTCTGCAGCGTGGCCAGGGCGTCGTAGATCGACGAACGCGGATCGTGAATGAAATCGGTGGAGACCAGTTCCTCATCCGTGACGCCCAGGATGCCTTTGAGATACGTTTCGGAGGCTTTGCGCAGCAGTTTGTCGATCTCCTCGATCGAGGTGTCGCGAGCGCTGCGGAAGGTCAGGTCAACGACGGAGACATCCGGCGTTGGGACCCGGAAGGCCATGCCCGTCAGCTTGCCCTTGATGGCGGGCAAGACTTCGCCGAGGGCCTTGGCGGCGCCGGTGGAGCTGGGGATGATGTTGAGCGCCGCGGCCCTGCCGCCGCGCCAATCCTTCTTGCTGGGACCATCGACCACTTTCTGCGTGGCCGTGTAGGAGTGGATCGTCGTCATGAGCCCGGTCTCTATGCCGATGCCTTCCTTGAGCAGCACGTGCACCAGGGGCGCCAGGCAGTTGGTCGTGCACGAGGCGTTGGAGACGATGTTGTGCTTGGCCGGGTCGTATTCGTTTTCGTTGACGCCGATGAGCAGCATCTTGACCTCGCCCTTCGCCGGGGCGCTGATGAGGACCTTCGTGGCCCCCGCGGTCAAGTGGCCCTTGGCCTTTTCCGAATCGGTGAACAGGCCCGTGGATTCGATGACGTACTGCACGCCCAGCTGCTTCCAGGGCAGTTGCGACGGATCCTTGGTGGCCAGGATGCACTTGATGGGATGACCGTTGACCACCAGCGTGTCATCCTCTTCCATGTTCGGGGCGCTCTTGCGGGTCTGGACGGTGTGTTTGAATCTGCCGTGGATCGAATCGTATTTGAGCTGATAGGCGAAGTACTCGGCATCGGTGGAGATATCGACAACCGCCACCACGTCGAGCTGCTTGCCCAGCAGTCCCTGATCGCAGATGGCCTGAAAGACCAACCGGCCGATGCGTCCAAAACCGTTGATTCCAACTTTTAAGGCGGCCATGCTTTTCGCTCCTATTGAAGTCAATTTAGACGAAGCACCGAGTCCATCGGTTCGCCCGGGTAGGCTAGGGGTGGCTGCCAGACCTGTCAAGGCAAGGAACACGAAGGCGCAGGCGTCAATCTCGACACAACCGATTTGCTCTTCGCCGTCTTCCAAGAATTTGATCGGTGAAGCCGGCGCTTGTCTGGGATGCGAATTGAATTGGCGTGCTTGGGGAGTATGATGGACAGTTTGCGGTCGGTGCGCCGTTTGGCATCGATCGGATTGCAAGTGTTGTACATGGAGCGGCATGTCCGGGGTTAGTGTGCCTGTGACTCGACCGACCGGTCGAGCGCTGATCGTGGGTCAGGTCGCGTGCCGGGCGGCGCCGGCGGCGACGCTGCAGCGGCTGGGGTTCGCCTGCTCGGAAGTGGATCATCCCTACGAGGCGATGGTGCAATTGAGCCGCCGGCCGCTGTTCTACTCGGCGATGATCCTCAGCCTCAACAGCCTCTATCGCGAAGAACTGCAAATCATCGGCAGCATCAAGCGGCGCTTTTCGCACGTTGAAGTGTGGGTGACGGACACGGACGGCCGCCAAGCCGCCCTGGCCGAGGCCCTGCGCTTGGGCGCTGACGGCCTGGTGTCCGGCGACGGCCTGCATCGCATCGGCGCCGCCGGCGATGCGGCGGATGTGCTGCCGGATGTCCTGCCCCCCAGCGCCGTCAAACCGGAGGCCCCTTCCGCGCCTGCGGCCCCGCCGCCCGCGCCGCCGCCACCGCCGCCGCGCACCGTGGGTGCCGATCTGGCCGACGATTTTGGCTCCAGAGCGGTCCAACCGAACGAGGTGTCTCCAGACGATCCCCTCCTCACCGCCGAGGAGCTGCGCGCCCTATTGCAGGAAAGCCCCGGGTCTAATGGCGATTAAGAGCCATTAAATCCTACGCACATTTCTTCTTTGCCTTTTGGGATTTACGGTTTACGCTTTAAGAGTCTGTCTCGACGGTTTGGATGGGGATGGTGCCATGGTGCGGTTATCGCACGAGCGCGTGCTTCTGGTGGGCGACAGCGATCGGCAGTTGTATTCGGTGCTGATGCAAGCGCTGCCGACGGCGCAGGTGCGCTGCGTGCCCAGCCTGTTCGACGCAATCGCCGAACTGACCCACGAACAATACACGACGGTGCTGGCGGCGGCCGAGCCGATGGAGCGCCGCCCCGAGGCGGCGGTGCGCACCCTGCGCGAACTCAGCGGCGAGGGGCGCCTGCTCTTGTTCGGGCACCCCACCCTCGAGCCGCTGTCGCAAAAGATGCTCGACTTCGGCTGCGACGATTACCTGGTGACGCCCGTCACTGCCGGGGATCTGCTGGAGGCCATGGGTGCGCCGGCGGCGCGAATTCACCGGGGCGCGGCGGCCCCGGCGGCGCTGCCAAGCGCGGCCGCGGCCGCTACGCCGGGAGCACTGGCCCAGGTTCCCTTGGGGGACATCATTCTGGATGCCCTGGTCAACTCACCGCAGGAAGCCGTGGATGCGGTATTGAAGCGGGTCAACGCGGCTCTGCCGCCGACGATCCGGCTCACGTGCGCGCCGGCCAGCGCGGCGGCCCCGGCCGCCGCCGCCGGAAGCTGGGTCGTCTCGCATCAACCGGCCACCGGAGCCAACGGCTGCTATCCCATGGCACTGCATCTGTCGGCCCCGGCGGATCAGGACAAAAACGCCGCCACCGCGTTCCTCGAAGATGTCGCCCGCCACCTGGCCCAGGTGCACCTCCTGCAAGAACGCCACGGCAAACTCCAGCACCTGGCCATCACCGATGATTTGACGGGCCTGGCCAACGGGCGGTACTTCCGCCATTTCCTGACCAAGATCATCGAAAAAGCGCGCGTGATGCGCTTCCCCGTGACCCTGTTCCTTTTCGACATCGACAATTTCAAGAGCTACAACGATCAGTACGGGCACGGGGTGGGCGATGAAATCCTCAAGCAAACGGCGGCCCTGATGCGCCGGTGCGTGCGCGATCATGACCTGGTGGCGCGGATCAGCGGGGATGAATTTGCCGCGGTCTTTTGGGAAAAAGAAGGCCCGCGCCAGCCGCGCGAGCCCAAGCCGCTGGCCCCCGGCCGCACGCCCCATGAGCCGCAAGAGATTCTGGACCGTTTCCGCAAGCTGCTCTGCAGCCAAATATTCCCGGGGTTGGGTCCCGGGGGCAAGGGAACGTTGACCATCAGCGGCGGACTGGCCGTCTGCCCGTGGGATGCCCAGGATGCCAACGGCTTGATCGAGGCGGCGGATAAGCAACTGATGTTCGGAGCCAAGCGCTCCGGACGCAATTCCATCCATCTGGTCGGCGGCGAATGCCTGCCCCTAAACGCGGACCCGCCCCAGAAAGACAGCCCCCATTGAAAAGTCAGACGTTGATGGCCGTGATCTTGACGGCCAGTTGCGTTTGGCGGTGGCCGATCTTCTTGTGATATCCCTTGCGGCGTTTGTACTTGATGGTATCGATCTTCTTGCCCTTGAAAGCGCCCAGGATATCGCCCGTGACGGTGGCCCCCGCCACCCAAGGCAGGCCGATCTTCGGCTCGCCGTCGCCCCCGACCAGCAGCACGCGATCGAAGGTGATGGATTTCTCCGTCGTGGCCGGGCGGTCGATGTGAATGACATCACCCGTGGTCACTTTGTGTTGCCGGCCACCGTCATCAATGATCGCGTACATGGGAAACTCCGGGTGATTTTGAGAGGGGGAATTCTGGCCACGGCGACGTAGTTGTCAAGCCTACGCCGCAGCGCCGCTCTGATCGGCCAGGACAACACTGGAAACGGCGCTGAAAGTGCTAAAAAGTCTGAGTCGGCCCGTCATGAGGTAAAACTCGTCGGAATCCGGTCCTTTGGCATCCGGATCGAATGCAATATTCTCGGGATGTTCAATCAAAGCACGGTCACCGCTCTGGAGGCTGACGACAAATCTACGAAAGGGAACAGCGCGAACCAAACGATGGATTTCGGCACGAATTGCTTCGACGCGTGCCACCAATCCTCCGGTGAGCGGCCAGAAAATTATAGCAGCTCCTGGCAGGGACGCCACGCGATGATGTCTGACCGCAAAGCGCGCCTCGCACTTTCCGCCAGTTCACGCCTTTTCGTGATTTGAGCGCCCTTTCTGCCTGGGCGATGCGATCGAGAAGCGGGCGGCGCGTCAGAAAGGCGACAAAGTCAGCTAACGAAGAGAGCCGAGCCGGAGGCATCCGATTCACGGCCTTCTTGATCTCCCGGCGCAGTTTCAATGTGCTCATCATTTGTGATTATTGCCCATGTCGCGCCATCAACGGAATAGCCGCCACCATGGCCGCTTGCGCGGCGGACCCGGCGGTTGAGCCGATGCACCGACATCAGCCGTCGGCTCCATGAACATATAGACCTGTTGGGGCTGATCGTCGATTATGGCAGCATGAATGCTATAGAGACGGCCATCGACTGTCCCTAGCGGATAGTGCCAGATTTCCATTGAACTGTTTTGGTCCTTGTGAGGGGGCGACCCGAATTTTTCTACCAATTCGGAGGCGTCGCGGCATCGCTTCATTTGATCGATGCGGTTCTGCCACTCTCGAATCTGGCCAGCCTTATCCACCATGAGGCAAGACCTGCACTCGACCAATCGGCTCCTCACGCGAATTGCCGTAAACCAATACCCGAGGGAGTTCCGGCACTTCGGCGCTCCACGCGCCATCGACTTCTTGTTCCACTTCGACAGAGCAGGTGATCATCAAGACACCACCGATGCGCCTTGGACAATGCGCGGGACCCTGGCGCCTAAGCGGCTTCCACGGCCGTGTAAACCTTCCCATGTAACTTGAGCCAGTCGATGTCCCCGTTCTTCGCGTGCAACTCGATCTGGCGGAGCAGTTCGACGGTGTGGGCTTCAAAACATGGCTCACTCGGATCGGCGTCGGGAATGACCGCCTCAACCTCGACCGCGACCACCAACTTGTCGGTCCGAACCAGCCGCGTTCGTCTCACTCGCTTGCCTGTCAGTTGCATAAGATTCACTCATCAAAGAAGTGTACCGTAACGAGTTTCGCCACCTCCACGGAAATCACATGTGACCCGACCGCCTTGATCGGGGTTCCATCGGCGAGCAATTGCCGCACTTCCACAGCCGGATGCGGCGCGGCGTCGGGATGCGCCGCCAGAACATCCGCATGTTCCACCCCGTCTACAACTTGCCATTCAAGAATGCCGCGTTCCTCAAGTCGCTCCACGGCGTGCTGTCCGACCACCTAGCGGCTGGCCAGAACCAGCCGGCAAATGGTCTCGAACAGCGCCTCCACTGTTGCCTTCCTCAGCCCGATGGAAACCCAATCATTGGGTCGCCGTAAGCACCCGCCTCAGTTCATCAACCCCGCGTGATTATACCAGAGTACCGCCGCGGAAGGCGCCGCCGTGCTTGCAAACCTGTCCCCCCACCGCTAAAACGCAGCGAATCTTCGGCAGGGATGCGTGAAATTCAACCTCATCGACAAAATCGAATCGATCTCCGACAGCCGGCTGGTGGCGCTGAAGTACGTCAGCCTGGCCGAGGAGTACCTGGCCGATCATTTCCCCACCTTCCCCGTGTTGCCGGGCGTTTTGATGCTGGAGGCGATCACGCAGGCGGCGGGCTGGCTGCTGCATCGCAACCATAACTTCGCACGCTCGATAGCCGTGCTGAAGGAAGCGCGGAACGTCAAATACGGCACGTTCGTGGCGCCGGGAAATTGCCTGCGCGTCGAGGTCGATGTGATCAAACTGACCGAGGACGGCGGATCGTTCAAAGCGTCGGCGACGGTGAACGGTCAAGTGGCCGTGTCGGCGCGCGTCGAATTGGCGTATGTAAACGTCTCGGCCGCTCAGCCGGAGCTGGCGGAAATCGATCGGCGGCTGGCGGCACACAACCGCGACCGCTGGAACCTGCTGAGCCAACAAATGGTGCAACTATAGAGGAAAAGTCGCATGGCCATCTCCAAAGATGCAATCTACGAAAAAGTCCAGGGCGTGCTGGTGGATGCCTTGGGCGTGGACGAAGAGGAAGTGACGCCCGAGGCGACGCTGCGCGAAGACCTGGGCGCCGAGAGCATCGACTTTCTCGACATCGTGTTCCGCCTGGAGAAGGCGTTCACCACCGACCCGGCCAAGCCGTTCAAGATTCCGCGCGGCGAGCTGTTCCCGGAAAACCTGCCGGCGATGATGTCGGATGAGCAGTTCGTGAAGGACGGCAGGATCACGCCCCTGGGGAGCGAGGAACTGAAAAAACGAATGCCGTTCGCGGATTTCGCCGAGTTCGACAAGAATCCGACGGTGCAAGGCGCGCAGAACCTGCTGAACGTGCAGACGGTGGTCAATTACATCAACTCCAAGCTCAACGGCTAAAATCGTCGCGCCCATGCGGTGGATCTGGATCGACAAGTTTGTGGAGTTTGTGCCCAAGCAGTCGGCGGTGGCGGTCAAGAACGTCTCGCTGGCGGAGGAATACCTGCACGATCTATACCCGGCCTTCCCGATCATGCCGCACACCCTCATCATCGAGGGGATGGCGCAAACCGCCGGCATCCTGGTCGGCGAAGCGCGGAATTTCTCGGAAAAAGTGATCCTGGCCAAGATCGGCAAAGCCGTCTTCCATCGCCTGGTGCGGCCGGGCGAAACGCTGGCGTATCGCGCCAGGATCGATCAGCTTTCGGAAACCGGCGCCTCGGTCAGCGGCACCGTGCGGCTGGGCCTGCAGAGCGACGGCCCCGTGGTCGCCGAGATCGAGCTGATGTTCAGCCACATCGACAAGAACCTGGCCGGGGCCCAGTTCCCCGAGCATAATTTCGTCTTCACGCGGCAGTTCACCGAACTCTTGCAGAGCTATCGCGCGGCGGCGAACATCACGTTGTAAGAACCGCTTCAACATGGCCAGAGTGGTCGTCACTGGAATCGGCATCGTTTCGCCTTTGGGCGTCGGCAGCCGCGCGCATTGGGAGGCCCTGATCGACGGCAAGACCGGCGTGCGGCGCGTCGCGGCGTTCGACGCGTCCGGTTTTGCCTGCCAGATCGGCGGCGAAGTGCCGGCGTTCAAGATCGGCGATTTCGTCCCCAAGAGCTACCGCAAAGCCACCAAGGTGATGGCCCGCGACATCGAGCTGGCCGTCGTGGCCGCGGATGATGCGTTCAAGGATTCCGGACTGCAATCCCAGGCGTACACCCAAACGCCCAACTTCGACGGCAGGCGCTTCGGCTGCAACATCGGAGCGGGTTTGGTCAGCGCGGAACTGGCCGAGCTGGGCGCCGCCATGACCACCGCCCGATCCGCAAACGATCCCAATCGCCTGGATTTGGGCCAATGGGGCAAGGATGGGATGACCCAACTCACGCCCCTGTGGCTGCTGAAATACCTGCCCAACATGCTGGCCTGTCACGTGACGATCATTCATCAACTCAAAGGCCCCAGTAACACGATCACCTGCGCCGATGCCAGCAGCCACCTGGCCATCGGCGAAGCGTTCCGCACCATCCAGCGCGGCAACGCCGAGCTGGCGATCTGCGGCGGAGCCGAGTGCAAACTCAGCCCCATGGGCCTGCTTCGGCAGACGCTGCTGGGCCGGCTGAATGTGTCATGCAACGACGATCCCGGTCGGGCCGTGCGCCCCTTCGACGCCGATGCCGCCGGCACGGCCCTGGGCGAAGGCGCCGGATTATTGATTCTGGAGGAGTACGATCGCGCCAAAAACCGCGGGGCGAAAATTTACGCCGAGTTGGTCGGCTTTGCCGCCAGCCAGGACAGTTACCAAGTGACGCAGCCCGATCCCAGCGGCCGAAGTTACGCCAAGGCCATCGCCAACGCCCTGGCCGATGCGGGGTTGACTGCGGCGGAGGTGGATGTGATTGTGCCCAACGGCTTGGGGATCGCGTCGCACGATCGCGCCGAGTTGGCGGGATTGCAGACGGCTTTGGGCAGCGCCGCGGCGACGGCGCCGGTTTCTCCGATCAAAGCGCAAACGGGCAGCCTGGCTGCCGGCAGCGGCGTCGAAGCCGCCACCGCCGTGCTGGCCCTGCATCACGGCAAAATCCCTCCGGCCATCAACACGCGCAAACCGTTGGGCGGCGTGAAACTGAACGTGTCGCCGCAGACGCGCGACGCCAAAATCGACGTGGCCGTCAGCAGCGTCTACAGTTTGGGCGGCCAAAACGCGGCACTCGTGTTTCGGAAGGTGTAACGTGAATGCCATGAACCGCGTCGTGATTACGGGCATGGGATGGGTCACGCCGATGGGGCACAACATCGAGGGCGTGTGGAAGCGCCTGCTGGGCGGCGAGTCGGGCATTGCCCGCACGACGCTCTTTGACGCCGCCACGTTCCCAACCTGCATCTCGGCCCAAGTGAAGGAGGACTACCGCCTGGAAGATTTTCTGGGCGATCTGGGGCCGCACGCGGGAGCGGGACGCAATACGCGGTTTGCCCTGGGCGCTTGCGCCCAAGCGTGGAAGGCCAGCGGGCTGGATGCCGCCAAGCTGGATATGGATCGCGTGGGGATTTACCTGGGCAGCGGCGAAGGTTCGCTGGATTTTGACGCGTACAGTGGCGCGATCCTGTCCGGCTGGACGGCACAGTCGGCGACGATGGACATGACCCGATGGGCCGCGGTCGCTTTTGAACGCATGAACGCGGTGCGGGAACTGGAGCAGGAGCCCAACATGCCCCTGTCGCACCTGGCCCTGTTGACGGGAGCGCGCGGCCCGGCGCTGAACTGCCTGACGGCCTGCGCCGCCAGCACGCAGGCCATCGGCGAGGCGATGGAGATTCTGCGCCGCGGCGACGCGGATGTCATGATCGGCGGCGGAGCGCACAGCATGATCCATCCGCTGGGCGTCACCGGATTCATCCGGCTGACAGCGCTGTCCACAGCCAACGAGGATCCGCCGCGTGCCAGCCGGCCCTTCGACGCCAAGCGCGGTGGATTCGTCCTGGGCGAAGGCGCCGGCATGGTCATCCTCGAAACCCTGCAGCACGCGCAAAAGCGCGGGGCCAACATCCTGGCGGAAGTGGTCGGCTACGGCTCGACGGCCGATGCGTTCCGCATCACCGATCAGCACCCTGAAGGCGAAGGGGCGATCGCCGCCATGACCGAAGCCCTGGCCGATGCGCACCTGGAACCCAAGGACATCGGCTACATCAACGCGCACGGCACGGGCACGCGCGAAAATGACGGAAACGAAACGGGCGCGATCAAGGCGGTTTTTGGCGAGCATGCGCGAAAATGCGCGATCAGCAGCATCAAGAGCATGATGGGCCATCTGATCGCCGCCGCGGGAGCGGTGGAGTTGATCTGCTGCGTGCTGGCGATCCGGGACAACATTCTGCCGCCGACGATGAACCTGCAGAACGCCGACCCGGAGTGTGATCTGGATTACGTTCCCAACAAAGCTCGCCGGGCCAAAGTCGATGTGGCCATGTCCAACAGCTTTGGCTTCGGAGGCCAAAACGATACCCTGATAGTGCGACGATTTGTCGGATGAATCTTACATAACTCGTTGCAGGAGCAGAAACAGAAAATAGTCATATATAAATTTTATAGGAATTGTTATAAACTCAACGAAGGTTGAACGGGGTGTCAGCCATGAACGGACGCCGAAAAATCTACATTTTGCTATTCGCGGCGATGTTGGTAGGCGGCTGCCGCAAGGAGCGGCAGGGGCAGCCAGCGGCGGCGCAGCCGGCGCCGGCGGAACTGCGACTGGCGTATTTCGCCAACGTCACCCACGCGCAGGCGGTGTTGGGCGTGGCCTCGGGCGAGTTCCAGGCGGCGCTGGGACCGGTGAAGTTGAAGACGCGCGTGTTCAACGCCGGGCCGGAACTGATCCAGTCGCTCAACGCCGGCGAAGTGGACATCGGCTACATCGGGCCGGGGCCGGTGCTGATGGCGCATGCCAACAGCGGCGGCCAGGCCGTTCGCGTGATCAGCGGCGCGGCGGCCAACGGCGTGGTCATTGTGGCGCGCAAGGACGCGGGGATCGCCACACTGGCCGATCTGCGAGGCAAGCGCATCGCAACCCCGCAGCTCGGCAACACGCAGGACGTGTCCGCGCGGCATTACCTGGTGGCCGTGCTGGGCCAGGCCAATGCGGACAACGTGCTTCCAGTTCCCAACTCGCAGCAATCGGGGCTGATGGCGCGGGGGAAGATCGACGCGGCGTGGGTGCCCGAGCCTTGGGGGGCGCGGTTGATGGCGGACACGGGCGCCATCCTGGTCGGCGAGGAAAAAGACCTGTGGCCGCGGCACCAGTTTGCCATGACGGTGATCATCACCACGCCGCAGTTTCTGGCCAACCATCCGGACTTGGTGGAGAAGATTCTGACCGTGCACCACCATTGGACCCAGCGACTGCGTTCCAGCCCCGGGCAATGCGAATCGCCACTGGGAACGGCGCTGGCGGCGCTGACGGGCAAACAGTTGCCGGCGGATGTGCTCCACGCCAGCGTGCAGCGGACGCAATTCACCGATGACCCCCTGCCCGATACCTTTGCGGCGATGGGAAAATGGTCGGCAGATTTGGGTTTCATTAAGATTGCGCCCGATCTGACGGGGCTGTTTGAAATGGGTATGATTGAGCGGTTGGGCGGGGCAACG
>Ga0116119_1001331_pt1 | contig 10928 bp, 15 predicted proteins | sample June2015DPH_11_1_2_FD_89791 | JGI IMG/M metagenome (GOLD analysis project Ga0116119, IMG submission 89791) | Peatland microbial communities from SPRUCE experiment site at the Marcell Experimental Forest, Minnesota, USA - June2015DPH_11_100 | ecosystem: Environmental > Terrestrial > Soil >...
CGCCGCCATGGCTTGCGTGGCGGTGGGCATTTTCGCTTTCCAAGTTTCACGAATGCGGCCGCATGAGCCGTTGGTGCTCGGCGAAATGGTGTGGGCCCACAACTTTTACTTCTGCGCGGTGACGCTGCTCGGGGCTTTACTGAGTCCGATCACCCGGCGGCCGGTGAAAACGTTCTGGCGAGATGTGTCATGCCTCTGCGTGATTTTTGCGATTTATGTTGCCGCGAAGTTCGCCATGGACCACGGGCACGTTCCCCAGGCGGCCCCGTCGCTGCACGTGATGGTCGTTGTGATGTGCCTACTGACGCTGCGGGTTTCCGCCGCCGACGAGCTTCACGAGGTATTCCACCGATTCAAATGGCTCGGCGCGTCGGTGGCTTGGCTCGCTGCACTGACCCTGGCCATCTATGTCGTCCAGTTCTATGTCATGTCATCGCCCACGATCGCGCACTTGCGGCGGCCCGTTAACATACTGGCGTTCTGGGCGATTACGATTTTTGGGGCGTTCCTGCTGCACAAGGCGGCTGGTTTGGTTTTGCGTTGGCTTGAATCCGCCGCCCAGTGGTTCACTCGCCGCCCATCGGTCCACGTCCATTGACCTCCTATTGCCGGCCGGCCGACTTCGGACGCTTGCGAGGCTGCTGGGTTTGGCCGAGAATCCCGGCCAATGGGCACCGAGTTCCTTGTCACTCAAATCGAGAAGGCGACGATCGTTGAATTCCAAACGCCTTCCCTCATGGATCCGATGGTGCTGGATGCGATCAGCTCTGATCTGGTCGGCCTGGTCGATGAGATGGATCGCCGAATCCTCATTCTCGATTTTTCCAGGGTGGAATATCTGTCGAGTCAGGCCATCGGCATCGTCATCACGCTGCACCGCAAGCTCGCCGCCCTGGCGCACAGCAAGCTGCTTCTGTGCGGCGTCAAGGGCAAGCTGGTCGAGCTGCTTCGCATCACGCGGCTCGACCGCATCCTGACCGTCAAGCCGACGCAAAAAGAAGCTGTCAACGCCGCGATCTTGGGGTACACTCCACCATGACCTTTAGCGCTGGAGGACGACATGTCCAACATTCGCACGGCCCTGCAATTCAGCGTTTTTCTGGTGAACAAACCCGGTGTGCTGGCTCAGGTGGCTCGCGCCCTGGCTGAGGAAAAGGTCAACATCGTCGCCATGACGCTGGTGGATTCGCAGGAGCACGGGGTCTTGCGCCTGGTGGTCGAGCAGCCGCAGGCGGCTCGCTCCAAGCTCACCCAGCTCAATCTGCCCATGACCGAGACGGAGGTGCTGCGTCTGGAACTGCCCAACGCCCCCGGCGCGCTGGCTCACGTCGCCACGCTTTTGGGCCAGAACCACATCAACATCAATTATGCGTATTGCACCGGCGGCGCCCCCGGCGGCAAGGCCACCGGCATCTTCAAGGTCGCCGACCAGCCCAAGGCCATCAAAATTCTGGAACAGGGCGTCAAGTCGCATCGCGAGCCCAACCTGCACCGCGGCCGCGGGGCACGATGAACCCTCGCCAAGGCCGATGACTGCCGTTTACCCGGGTTGTGCGGGTCGCAACGGATAGGACAGGTCCCCAAAATTTTGCTAGGACGAATTCCCTAAGGTAGAATCAATAAGGGGAGCCGTCGGAAGAGACTCATTTCCGGGAGGCTGGTATGGCCTATCAACATGCCGAATTAGGTGCAACGCTGCGTCCGGTCCTGGCCGCCATCCGATCTCAACCTTTCGTGCACCCCGGCAGCACCGCCAAGAGCGTCGCGCCGTTTGTGACCATCAGCCGGTCGGCCGGTGCCGGTGGCAAGCAATTGGCCGAAGCGCTCGTCGACCGGCTCACCGCCATGGACCCAGCAGGCCAGCCGTGGACCAGCTGGGATCGCGAACTGGTGGAAAAAGTCGCCGCCGACCACGGCATCTCCCGCGACCTGATCGAATCCATCACGGAAATCAATCGCACCTGGCTCGATCGTTTTTTCGATGACATCGCCACCAACTTCGCCTCCAGCCACGCCAGCGAGTTCAAAGTCTACCGCCGCGTGGCTTCCACGATTCGCGCCTTGGCGCAGGCGGGCCACGTCGTGGTCGTCGGGCGCGGCGGCGTGTACATCACGCGAGACATGCCCGGCGGAGTGCACGTCCGCCTGGTGGCGCCCCTCGAGCAACGCATCGCCAACATCGCCCACCGTATGGGCTATTCGCACGAACAGGCCGCCAGGTACGTCCGCGACACCGATCGCGCCCGCGAGCATTTCTGCCGCGAACACTTTCTCGGCGAACTGTTCGCACCTGAACGGTTCTCCGTCACGTTCAACACGTCGATGCTGAGTACGGACCAGATCGTCGATTGCATCGTGACGCTGCTTAAACCGCCCGGCTCAGTGCGATAGGTTACCGCCGACATCCCGGTTTCCAGCCGATAATACGCCCCGCCACGCGCCTTTGGTAAGGCCGGCCACCGTCGCCGTCGATCCGGACCTCCTCGCGAACAAAAACTGCACCGCCGGACTGCAAACAGCGGAGCTTCGCGCCGATGAATAGGAGCGAGCGGCTCAGAGGCGCTTGGTGCGACGCCCGGCATCGACGCTCAGTCACATGTGGGAACGCTGCCCCAACTCAGTCCGATGGCATTTCGTCGGCCCACAAATGGAGCTGATCGAAGGCGGAGTCCGCCCGCTGGTCTTTCTCATCTCGATGGTGTTTGTCGCCACGGCGGCGCTGCTGCTGCGGGCGGCGCTGGGCCCGTCCAGCCCCGTTTGGGCCAACCCCAACGCCCACACCTACACGATGGCCGTCTTCCTCTGCTTCTTCGCCTTTGCCCTGATCGCCATCCCTATCAGCCATCTGTTCCGCCGCGACTGCGCCTACATCAACGCCGCCAGCGGCGTTGTCGTCCTCTGGCGCCGCATGATCATCCCCGTGCAGTTGCGCACCTACGACCTGCGGCAATACCGCAACGTCGGCATTCGCCGAAAATGCACCCGCCGGCGCAGCGTCGACCGCATCCAATACTGTGTCGTTCTGGAAAACTCCGACAGCACTCTTGAGTTGGTCCACCAGATTCAGAGCCAGCTCAGCGCCGAGCACCTGGCCAAGCGCATCAGCCAGCTCTGTAGCCTGCCCTGCCATTGACCGAGCCGAAAACGTCGACATGAAAAAAACTGGGGAACTAGGATTCGAAGCTACAAGCGTGGTATTTCAAACGCATTGCTCTTGCGATGCAAATGCCCACGCTTCCGTCGTTTGCTAAAAACTTGTATCGCGGTCGCCCTAGACAAACATTTGGCTTGTATTGCCAATCCTGCTCCCACTGTGCTCCCAAAAATCACGGGAGCAGAGGCCACTTTTCCAGGTAAATATCCTAATCCGCTGTCCGTTGCCCATCAAGAGCGACTTTGTTGCTCCCAAATGCTCCCACAAGAACCCGGTCTCCGACTCTTCGAACTCCCCCGAGCCGAATTGATGTGCCATTCGAGTCTTGCTGTAACGTAGTCCTCGGCTACGGGATGGCGAATTAAAGCATTCCGCAGAAGCCCGGGGGCGTTGTCGGAAACGAATAACTCATCCCACCAGTCCCCAGTGATGGGCTGCCGACTCCACTCGTGTTGCAGGTGCCTCGGAAGAGCGACTTGGTTCTGTCCAATGATTTTGTTCCACACTATATCATCGATGCAGCGGAGTATCTCATCGCTTGGAACCTCTAAACACCAAAGCAGCTTGACGATTCCCGTACACGGGATGTGGTCACGAACGGTGTAGCACCAGACGATCTGGCCGTCTGGCTGTCCGATCTTGATCCACAACTTGTGGTACGCGTCTTTGACGCCGTTGACGCCTGTATAGTAGGTGGACCTTGAATGGATTACTTTCCCATCCGTCAATGAGAAAGAAGGGTCGTGCAAGCTCCAGAGTTTCATCTGAGTCTCGCTGCAAGCTCATTGACACAGTCCTGGAAACTCAGGCGCAGAAAGACCTTTAAAGCGCCATCCATGATCAAGAACTGGTCGACGGGGTTGGTAGTCCCCGCTAGTTCTGCAATGTTCTGAGCGAGTTTGGAGAAAAGCGTGTTACCGCTGAAAATCTCGTTCTCCTCCGGGTAGAGACCACGACATGGGCTGTAATTCAGCTCGGCATCGTTGATCTTGTCATAAAGGTCAGAATGAATTCCGTCCTTCAAGTCTTGTGGCCAGTGTCCGACCACCGATTCCAGAAACGCCGCGATATAGCTTGGTCCAAGTTCATTCTGCCACCTCTGCCCAATCGCTTCCCCGTGATCCGTGTAGAACCGGCGATTCGCCAGATGCATAAAAAAATAGAAGAATTCGCAGTTGATAAGGAATTGTTTCTTGGACCGAGCCTTTTCGTCATCCGCTTTGATGAATTGTTCAGCCTTCTTAAAGCAAAGGTGAGCGGCGGTGAGAATCACCAACTTGAAGGCTTCATTAGCCCGGCTCTCTGGGAGACTGTCCTGTACTACCGCATCGATTGCCTGACGAAACTCCTTGATTTGTTCTTTAATCGGTAGGTCCTCTACCTCATTCGTGACCGCTTTCCTTCGGGCCCGCCAAGCATGGAATTCGCCCCCCGGCGAGCATTTGGTGAAATAGCTGTTTAGCAAAGACTCGTAGTCCGGCGCGGCGCAGAACCAAGCCGCCGCTGTTTGCGCACACGGATTGGCCGCAAATCGTTCCCAACCTTGGACGAATTCTGTCTTGTAGGCTACCTTTGCTCCGTGCTTGGCCGCATCCTCATTTGCGATTCGGAAAAAATCTGCGAATTCGTCGCGAGCGAGCTTGAAGTCACAGCCCTTGGGGAGAGTCGGTATCGTTTTTGTGAAGGGCCACACGAAATTTCTTTCTGCGGGCTGGAAACCGTGTCGAGAACTAGCGACGGGCTGTCCTGCGGAAATTATCGGCTAGTTCGGGGCATGAGTCGCGTACGGTCAAACAGCTCGCAGTATCGTCACAAGGGGACATTTCAGGGCTGCTGTCGTAGCATAATCGTGGAAGCGGTGATCTGAGGAGAATGCATGCTCGTGAAGTGCTGTCCGATAAGTTCCTCATGATAGAGGCGAGGTCGGACAAGGCGGGCTGCGAAGGACGGTTAAAGGCCGCTGTATTGTCGGCGGAAGGATATCCACACCCCGTCGCTGTTACGCCGTGTTACAATGCGCTTGTTCAATCACCCCCCTGCCCCTGTGCCATCTCAAAGCCCTAAACGCAAAAAGTTTTACACCGGCGTCGCCCTCGAATTTGATGTTGTCGAGTATGTCGATCGGGTTGCTCGCGATTTGGGTTGGACGCGGAGTCTGGCGCTGAATTTTCTGCTGCGTGATTACGCCCGGCGCTTCGCAGGGTCATAAAGGGGTCACATCCCCATCTGTCCCCGGCCGTAGGCCGAACCAGAAAGTAGAGAGGAGAAAGGAGACCGCGGTGGGTCTGTGGGCCGGGGTGCGCCGCCGGTTTGCCCGGGGTTTCCCGGCTCTCCTTTCTACTTTCTACCGCCCCACCGCTCTGTTTCGGCCGTCGGCCGAAACTGGGGAACTAGGATTCGAACCTAGACAAACAGATCCAGAGTCTGTTGTGCTACCGTTACACCATTCCCCAAAAACGCTTGCGCAGGATAAACGGCGCAAGATCGAAGTCAAGATAAAGGCGCTGCGACGGGCGGCGCCCTGCGGACCGGGGGGTCACTTTTTCGCCTGCAGCCTGCTGATCTGATCGCGCAGGAAGGCGGCGTCCTCGTACCGCTCGTCCTTGATCGCCCGTTCCAATTGCTGATTCAAGCGGGTGAGCGGATCGACCGGCATCCTGCGGCGAATGTCGCGGGCGAAACGCTTCAGCACGCGAACCTCGCTGGACTTGGCGTAAATCTCCTCCTGGCCGAAGCGGGCAAAGAACTCCTTGATGGCGGCCAGGCCCTTGTGCACCGACTTCAAGGCGCTGTGATAATCCTTGGCGTTGAAGGCGATGGAGGCCTGGGCTCGCGCGTTCATCATGATGATGTACGGCCGGTACTGCTCGAGGATGAGGCGGTCGTGCTCCTCGGTGGCGTATCTGCCGCACAGGTCCAGCACGCGCAGGTTGCGGTCGGTGTCGCGCACCACGCCGCCGAAATCCTCCAGCACGAACAGGCTCAGGTAGCGGTGGTAGTACATCACCGCCTCCTCGCGCAGGGACTGGCATTGCTCGCTGGTGAGGTGGAAGCCCAGCTCGGTGCCGTTGCGATGGCGGTGTTCGTTCAACTCGCGCTCGAAATAATCCAGGAGCGATTCGCAGCCGTGCGGGCGGACGCCGTCGGGCCGGCCCGTCAGCTCCATCTGCAACAGGCCCAGGTCCAGGCGAAGCTGCAGCTTGGGCTGGCCGTCGGCTCCGTGGATCTTGCGCACGTTGATGGAGCCCGGCTCGTAATCCCAGCCCTTCAGAACGGGCGTGATGTCCCTATTGGGAAGCTTACCTTCATCCCGGTCGGGCTCGCGAGTCATGCTCACCGCTCCAACTGCCTATCCTGCGACAATTATAGCATACGGGGCCGGCGTTTGAGGGGCTTCTGACGCCGCAGATGACAAGGGTGTCGACAGACCATGCCGCCGCGGGGATGAGGGAGGCTAAAGTCTTGTTTTGCCAGAGGTAGAAGCCGCTTTGACCTGGGGCTGCTGATGGACGAAAATAGTCAATGAGGTTTGAGATGTCCGGTCCGGTGAAATGTGCCTGTCCCCGTTGCCAATGCACGGTGGCTCCCGGCAAGGGCGTGGTTCGGGATGGCAAGCTGTATTGCAGCCAGACCTGCGCTTACGAGTGCACGCGTACCACCTGCGTGTGCATTCACGACCGCTGCGACGAGAAGCGCTAGCGCGACCAGAAGCGATCCTGAATCCCTCCGTTGACTTGGCCCCCTGTCGTTCGCATAACGTTGGCCGATGGCGTCGCAATCGAGTAATCCCTTGCTGGAAGTGCACCGCCGTGCCGAGGCCGAGTTTCAGCCGTACGGAGATGTGGAAATCGTCAGCACGTTCGGCCAGCCGCAGGCGGAATATGCGGCCATCCGCAAGGGCTGCGCCTTGCTGGATCTTCCGCAGCGCGGGATTTTGGAAATCACGGGCAAGGATCGGCTGGATTTTCTCAATCGGTTGCTGACCAACCAGATCGTCGACAAACAGAGCAAGCAATCTCTGTCCGCCGGCGGCGGTGTGTATGCGTTCCTGCTCAGCAACAAGGGGCGAATCGTGAGCGACATGAACGTTCTGGAGCGCGGCGACCGCACGCTCCTGGAAACCGATGCGCGCAACGTCCCCGCCCTGCAAGCGGAGCTGGAAAAATACATTTTTTCCGAACAGGTGAAGCTGGCCAGCCAGATGGGTCGCCTGCACCAGTTGGCGCTGCACGGTCCGAAGTCGGCGGAGATTTTGCGGCAGCTTTTGCCTCAGGGGTCCGCCCTGCCGCCGGTTTCGGGTTCGGTCGCGGCGCGATTCCTGGAGAGCGAGGTGATTTTGTGGCGGGATGATCCCACCGGCGCGGCGGGATATGGCCTGATCATGCCGGTGGAAGCGGCCAATCGCATCTGGACCGAAATCACCAGCCGATTCGGCCCCCCGCCGCCGGCGGCCGAGCCATCCTACAAGCGGCAGGTCTGGCCGGCGGGCTGGGCGGCGTTCAACACCACGCGCATCGAAGCGGGCCGGCCGTTGTTCGGGATTGATTTTGATCAGACGGTTCTGCCGGCTGAGACGGGGCAATTGCAGCGCGCGGTGAGTTTCACCAAGGGATGTTACGTTGGCCAGGAGATCGTGGCCCGCATGCACGCGCGGGGGCAGATCGCCCGGCACATCGTGGGAGTCCGTATGCACGGCGACGCCCTGCCGATCGCCGCCGCGCCGGTTTTCGACTCGCAGAAGAACCAGGTCGGCCAGATCACCAGCAGCACCCTGTCGCCGAGCCTCTCCAATTCCGCCATTTGCCTTGCCATGGTAAAAGGGGCGTTTGCGTCGGCGGGAACGGAATTGCTGATCGCCGCCGAGGGTGCGATCAGCGGCGGATCGGTCGTCGATCTGCCGTTCCTGAAGACCGGCATGGCGACTAACGAAAGCGCATGACATGATCAACTCGCCCTATCGCGTTAAAGGCGGCCGAAAGATCGATTTGAGCGATTGGTCCACGGACGACACCGGCCCGTTCAAGCAGAAGGCGGATGCCGAGCCGCTGGTCGAGAAAAATCTGCAAAAGCTCGTGGAGCTGCAGGATCGCCTGTACGCATCGGCCAAGCACGCGCTGCTGATCGTGCTTCAGGCGATGGATGCCGGCGGCAAGGACGGGGCCATCCGGCACGTCTTCAGCGGCGTCAATCCCCAGGGTTGCTCGGTGACCAGCTTCAAAGTCCCCACGCACGAGGAACTGGCCCACGATTACCTGTGGCGCTACCACATCGCCTGCCCGCGCCGCGGCATGATCGGCATCTTCAACCGCTCGCATTACGAAGCCGTCCTGGTGGAGCGCGTCCGCGACATCGCGCCAAAAAGCGTCTGGTCCAAGCGCTTCGACCAGATCAATAAATTCGAGCGTCTGCTGCGCGCCGAAAACACCGTCGTCCTCAAATTCTTCCTGCACATCTCCAAAGCGGAACAGAAGAAACGCCTGGAAGCGCGCCTGAAGGACAAAACCAAGAATTGGAAATTCGACCCCAACGACCTGGTCGAGCGGCAGCGCTGGAACCAGTACACGCGGGCGTGGGAGGATGTGCTGAGGTATTGCTCGAGCGACTACGCTCCGTGGTTCGTGGTGCCGGCCGACCACAAATGGTTCCGCAACTGGGTGCTGTCCGACACGATCGTGCGGACGCTGTCGAAACTGGACATGAAATACCCCGCCGCCCCCAGGGGTTTGAGCAAAATCAAGGTGCGCTGACGGCGGCGGCGGTCTTGCGCGGCGGACGACGCAGCAGCGAGGTGCGCCGGCGGATGATGCGCCACTGCGAAATGTCCAACGGTGCTTCGGCGGATTCCTGATTGTCCTGCTGCTCCACTTCCATGCAGCTCTGGTCCTCGGCGGCAGACGGCTCATCCTGCCCCGCGCCGACCAGAGCGGCCATCTCCTGCGGCGTGACAATCTCCTCGCGGCGCCAATCGGGAGACTCACGGCGCGAGCTGGGCGGATCGAGCGTCACATGATGGCGTGGTTTGACCGGCGGGCCCTCCGGCAGGTCCACCGGCACCAGCAGAAACTGCCCTTCGATGCGCGAAGGCAGCGTCCCGGCGCGTACCGCCGCCAGGATATGCTCAATGCTACAGTGCCACATCTCCGCAGCAACGGCCGGGGCAACCCAACATGACATGCAGCGATCTCCTAGACTGAGAATCGGCCGCCGCAGGCCAATGGCTGTACTTTCCATAACTGTCCGATAAACACCGTACATCGGGATCAGACTACGAGCCGCGGTATTCGCAGCTCGAAGTGCACGTTTCGTGCACGATGATGGCGGATAATTGGCTCAATGCCGGCTTGAGCCGGTCATAAATCCATCGCGCCAGGTTCTCGCTGGTGGGATTCGACAAACCTTCGATCTCGTTCAGGTAGCGGTGATCCAGCTCTTTGACGATCGGCTCGGCTGCGTCCTTGATCTGCCCGTAATCGATCAAATACCCCGTATCCTCCGGCACCTCGCCTTCAACGATCACGTCGACGCGAAAGGAATGCCCATGCAATCGCCGGCACTTGTGCCCCTGCGGAAAGGTGGGCAGATCGTGCGCCGCTTCGAAGCCAAAGCTCTTGACAAGCCGAACGTGCATGGCCGCCATGATAGCCGCGGGCGGCAGCCCGCGGAAATCGCCCGCCCGATGCCGCAACCGATGCATCGCCATATCAGAATCAAAAGAGTGTTTGACCGCGGATGACGCGGATTTCACGGATGGGTTTTTGGATTTCATCCGCGCCATCCCCGTCATCCGCGGTTCCCCTCAAGGAAATTCAGAGCCGTCCCGCTTTGTTCGTCTTTGATTGCCTCTTTGATTGCCTCCTCTTTGATTGCCTCGTTCCAGACACCTTTGTTTGGTCCCGCCCGTCATTCCAGCTGCAGCGGTTCACCTGCTGTTGGCTTGGTCCAGTAGCAGTAGCGCGCTATTGCCAAGCTGTGAATGTGACCACCGCATTTGCTGTCCTGGTTTTGCGCCGTCGTCGACGAATGCACGGAATCAACCAACTTCACGATTTCGGAAATTGTGGGATTTATCGGCGGATTGGGCCATTCAACCCTAACGTGGCCGCTGCCGTGCGACCAGCCCCAGTCACTTTTCGACGTTATTTCCGGTTGCGTCGCAAGGTAATCCCAGTTAAGGCTCAGCGGATCCATGCTGCCCGTCTCGTCGAATCCATGCACCAAAAAGCAGCAATTATCGCGATTCTTGCTGCATGTTGGGCAGCAACACCAATTCCCCACCACGATGGGATTGAAATGACTCGCGATAAGATCCGCGACAGCCCGTTTGGTTTTTGCATTTGCGAAGGATATCTCTCGGAGCGCATCGGCAAGGGACCTGCCTTTGAACTCCCGAATCCCACTGTGCGAGATTGCCATTCTAGAACCGGCAATCGGAAATATTTTTTGGCACGTATCACTGATGATCTCGCCGCTTGGTTTGGTCATTCGACCATCGGCTTGTATCGCCACCCCCGCCTTGAATTTTGCTGACACGATCAGAGTCACGGAATAAATGCTACTTCACCCCTCGGGATGAAGGAACATGGCCAAATTCCGTAAGGAATGGAACCGAAGGAATGGAACCGGGACGTGAGGAATGGAACTGGGACGGGAGCGAATGCCACGAAGTTAAGCTGTATCATGATACCTGGCGCGGAGTTGTGATTTCAGTTCGGCCCGCGGGATCGTCATGTAAGGGAACTGTTTCTTGGCTCGTTTGCGGACGCGTGGCTCCAGC
>Ga0116119_1001351_pt1 | contig 10815 bp, 10 predicted proteins | sample June2015DPH_11_1_2_FD_89791 | JGI IMG/M metagenome (GOLD analysis project Ga0116119, IMG submission 89791) | Peatland microbial communities from SPRUCE experiment site at the Marcell Experimental Forest, Minnesota, USA - June2015DPH_11_100 | ecosystem: Environmental > Terrestrial > Soil >...
CTACCAGAAAATTTGGGACAAAGCGTGTGGCGGTTTCATGATTGAAATTGACACCGCACTTGGCGCCAGCCACAGTGAACTTACGATCTACCGCGCTACGACCGGCGGCAGCAGGGCGCGCTGGTACATACCAACTGATACCGTACTCCGCGCAGGCCACAATTATTACGTTCAAATTTCGTGGAGCACCAGCGCGGGCCCGGGAAACGAACCATACCCAACGGTCTGGATCGGTGAGGACGGAAACGCGCCGGTGCATCAAACGCACTTCGACGAGAGCGGCAACGCTCTTGGCGGAACTGGATCATGGTACAACGATTCAGTGGGTTCTGCGAACCTGGGAAATACGGGTTCAGACGCTCCTGGCAACGCGTCAGCGAAGACTGCCTGGCTCGACGGCGGCTTCTTTGTCTATCGGCAATACAACTCAATCGTCAATTTTAGCACCGGTGGAAGTTGGAACACCGACAAACTGCGCTGGACCTAGCCGCGTGTATATCAGGAGTGGATATGGCCCGGGGCGAGGGCATAAAAAGAATGGTAACCGCGCAAGAGCGCAGCGCAAGCCCTCGGCGAGATTTGCGATAGCAGAGCCGGCGGAGCTGTTGATAAGCACGCTCGAAGGCTGTGTGCGACAGCTAGACCCGCACGAGAGCGGTTTGCGTGACATTGAAAAGCGTATAGGGAAGACAGAGCGCAAAGTGGACGCCACCTTCAAGGATAAGGAAAAAGGCGCGTGCCCGGCCAGCAGCACGACCGAACTGTGATTGCCTTCTGAAGTGGGAAATATCTTTCGAAGAGAGAAAATGCGTCTTCGAGTTTGTCGCTGAACGCTTACAATGCCGTTAAACCCGTTATCTATGATGCCTGATCTGCGTATGAGTAACTATCGGTCATCAATGCTGTGATTCGAGAATCTTAGCCGCAAAGCGCTTCACGTCTGCGGCGTACTCCGTGCTTTTTACATCTCCCTCAAGAATGTCAAGCTTGCCAGCTGCTGGGCTTCCGCAAAGTTTTTCCATGGTTTTGAGTGCTTTTTCACTCCCGGAACCTCCGTACGTGCAAAAGAATGCGACGCTCTTGAACTTGTTCTTGTTCTGCTCTAGATACGTCCGGACCGGGCCGGACATATTTCTTGCCCATACTGGAGTGCCGACAACGACTAGATCATATAACGAGGCATCGTTTTTGGGGGGGGCGATTCTCGCGCGAGTTCTGAGCAATGTCTGCAGCACGAGCTGACTCATGCCCTTTCCCTGCGTGTCGGAGACGATCGCCTCTATGTCGGCGCCGAGGGCGCCTGCAAGCGCTTCAGCCACAATTCTCGTATTTCCGGTTCGTGAGTAAAATACTACGAGCGATTTCATAGGTCGAGATACGAGGCACTACTTAATAGAACCGCCAGTCTGGGTTGTTGCCAAAAACGAGCTGGAGTCACGCCAATGAACACCGAAGACGTGAATGATGCAAAAAAAGCAACGAATTTAAAAAGTGAGGCTTTGTGAGGCTCCGACCTCGCACACAAACCATTGCTGGGATAATAGTCAGCCGTATAGAGCTTAAATTCCTGCAGTGAGCAGCGAGGGGGCTTTAGCGCCCTCGGCTCCTTTTTTTCGCAAGTAGGCCCGAGCCAAGTAGGAGAGCGTCTTCCTTTGGCCCTATCCTCGGCCCCTAGCTCACCATCTCTTTTTTCGATTTCAAGGCCCCAACGCAACTTAGTGCCTCTCACTCGCCTTTTTCCGACCGGAGGCTTTATTTAGCCCCTGACATTTTGTTAGGGCAACGAACGTTTTACGAGGCAATCATGCGCGTATACAAAATCGTCTCATTTTCTGTGGTCATTCTTCTCATTAGCGTGTTTTTTGCAGGCGCTGTAATCGTTCCTGCCGCGGCTCAGTACGATACGCAATACCAGTATAACGCTGCGCACACCGGCGATTACAGCCCGGTAGCAGGGAGCACACCACCAAACAACGTTCAGAAGTGGAGCTTCGCGACCGGAGACCTCGTCGACTCCTCCCCCGCCGTTTTAAACGGCCTCGTCTACGTGGGAAGCAATGACCACAACGTCTACGCGCTCAACACCACCACGGGGGCGAAAGTGTGGAACTATACGACCGGGGGCCACGTGCTCTCCTCTCCTGCCGTTGTTAACGGGGTGGTCTTCGTGGGGAGCGATGACAACAACGTCTACGCGCTCAACGCCACCACGGGGGCGAAAGTGTGGAACTATACGACCGGGGGCTTGGTTGAATCCTCCCCCGCCGTCAGTAACGGGGTGGTCTTCGTGGGGAGCTATGACAGCAACGTCTACGCCCTCAACGCCACTACAGGGGCGAAAGTGTGGAACTATACAACCGGAGGCCACGTGCTCTCCTCTCCTGCCGTTGTCAACGGCACGCTGTACGTCGGGAGCTCTGACAACAACCTCTACGCCCTCAACGCCAGCAACGGAGCGAAGCTGTGGAGCTTTGCAACCGGGTTCACGGTTTACTCCTCTCCCGCAGTCGCCAACGGCGTCGTCTACGTGGGGAGCGATGACAGCAACGTCTACGCGCTCAACGCCAGCAACGGGGCGAAGCTGTGGAGCTTTGCAACCGCGGCCGGGGTGGAATCCTCGCCTGCTGTCGTTAACGGCACGGTGTATGTAGGGAGCGAGGACAGCAACGTCTACGCAATCGGCAACGGAGCTGCGGCGACAAGTCATGGGATACCCGGCTTCGACGTCACGCTCGCTCTTGTCGGACTCATAATCATCGCGTACGCATTGAAGAGAAAGCGCTAGCGCCCTCCGACCTCTCTTTCTTTACGCGAAGGGGCGTGCCGAAACACCTAGAACTTGCATGAGCGTGCCTAGCTCAGGTTTTTAAGCTGGGCCTTCCCAGTACTTTATATAAATGTCATAAACCGAATCAGGAAGCGGATGCTTGTAAAATCGCCCGTCAACGCCCGATACACCGTGAGTGAGAATATAAGCGCGATTTGACGGCTCCCATCGAATTGTATGGCCGTGCTGCTCGGCAAATTTTTGCAGGTCGCCAAGAATGAAATGTCCCTTGATCCGCGACATGCATTTTCTGCCTCTTGACCCCGCCTCTTAAGAAAATTAAGGGCCGGGGGCGAGATTCAAAGCCGCTTAACCTAGGTTAGCGCCCATCCGTAAAGATGGTGAGGTCGATTGCGTTCCCCATCGCAGTATATCCTGCGGGGTTCGGATGCACGCCGTCAGCCATTACGAGCGCAGGATTTGAATGTCCAGGATTCAATGGGTTGTCTATGACTGGATAAAAATTGATGACGGGATATCCCTTCAAATTGGCGTACTCAACTATCCACGCGTTCAAACTATCCCGTTCCGCGAGGTGGTAACTGCTGGGTATGACGGTACACAGGACAGGCACGGCGCCGTAGGATTCGACACGACTGCACATCGCCACGATATTCGCCTGTGTAGTTGCAAGCGGCACTTCACCATTCACTATGTCATTCGTACCGCCCATGATAATGATGAAATGCGGGTCTAACGCAAGGGCCGTGTTTATACTGGCGAGCATATCCGCCGTCTTAGCCCCGCCGACGCCCTGATCAACTACCTCCCAATCCCCGCCGAGGCGTGTTTTGAGATGATACGGCCAGTTATTGGGGTCAGAAAACCCTTCCGTGATTGAATCTCCGACACAAACGATTAGGTGCGCGTGCAGCGGGTGCGGTGGAGAGGCTGGGTCTGAAGCAGTGTTACCGCTGCTGCCGAAGGGAAACGAGCCCGCTATGAGCGATAACAATAAAAGGACTAGCACGCCGTAAAGGATATATCGCTTGTTGACCTGTCGGGAGGGCTCCCGGGGCGGCAGAGCGTGTGACGGCTTATCGCCTGAAAACTTTTTTGGGGGAGGTTGGAGAGACGGGCGGAGCGATAGCCGTGCTGGGGCGATGAACGACGCACCGCAATCTGCGCAAAATGCAGCGTACGGTTGATTCCTCACGCCACATTTCTCGCAGAACTTTTTGTTATCCATAACGCGCTCGTATACGTACGTCGGCTCAAGGAATAGAGCCAAGGTCGGTTTATTCTAAGTGTTGCCTACCGTTTTGGGTTACACACACGACTTAAAGATACCGATTTATGCCGCCGTTTTTGATGTGTTAACGTGCACATTCATAGAAACGCGTTCCCTCGTTGAGATATACCGCGTCAGCGGTCGCTTTGAGAGCACATACTTGCAGTTGGGTTATGGCGTTCAGCACGAATTCGCCACTCGTACAAGCAATCACGCCCGGATCAATAAAGGCGAGAAGAGAGGGCCTTCTACAAGCTCTTTGCTGCCTACATTCACACAATACCGCTAGAATAGCTAATAGAAAGCGTGGAACGAGCGAGGCGAGACGCCCTACTACGGTATGTGGTAATATAGGGGGCAGCGTGCAGCTACTGCCTCGGCAGAGCCGAACGGCTTGAGGGATCGTATTTGCGAACGCTTGCGCTCGAGTTGAGGGAGACAGTCACATCCAACCCTTCTCCACCCAATACTCATACTGATGAACCCAGTCCGCCTTGTTTGCCTCGATTAGTTGCGCGAAAAACGCTCTTCTCGCTGCGATCTCCTTCTCCTGCGCCGGATACGAGCGCTTTGTTTGGATCGATTCTGCGAGCGTCGTTCCAAGCTTGAACGCCTCATTGATAGCAGCGTCAAGCGCAGCGGGATTCCTGTCAAGGGCAACGCCGACCTGCCCTACCGTCATGACGCCTAGTTCATTCAGGAAATGGTTCATGTAGTCGAGCACTTCTGCATCACCGGAACCACCGCACGTGGCCACGGAACAGCCATATTTACCCGAAAGCAACTGACAATGAATGGCATCGGCCATGCGATCGATCACTGTCTTAAGTTGCGCTGTCACGCCGTGCATGTACACAGGCGACCCGAGCACGATGCCATCGGCACTGAGCATCTTGTCTACCAATTCAGCGAGATCGTCCTCCTGGACGCACTCGCCTTCAGCGTAACAAACTAGACACCCTAGACAATACCGTATGTCTAGTGCGCCAATATCAACCAGTTCCGTTTCTGCTCCGTGCTGCCTCGCACCGTCTAAGACAGCGTCAACCAGCTTAAGCGTCCGACTGTTCTTCCCACGCGGACTGCTGTTTATTCCGAGTATTTTCATCGTTGCACCTCGATTACGTACGACAGGCCCCGCTGCTAAAATAGTTATTTCAGACTGACAACAAACATACGCCCGATATAGACTTGCTACCGCTGTGCGGCAATGTTTGCGAGGAGGAGGAACTGGGACTACATAGCAGAGCACAATGTACGCCAAGCGCAGCGACTAGCTGACGTGATGTTCGTATATCACCTGTATGCACACAAAGCGGCCACGCGTGCGATCAAACAAGGATAAGTTGACCCGAGAAAACTACTTGATCTGTTCGTGCATGGTCGCGAGGCAATCTGCGGAAAAGAACGAAGAGATTACTTACTCTGCAGTCAACCCCTTGGACTTTGTTGATCAAGGTTTAGAAACTGATTGGTAAAAGGCTATCAGCTCTCCAATAACTAATCAAAAGGCATCAATAGCTTCTTCTTTAAAACGCAGGTCTAAAGTTCACAAAAACGAGAATAGACGTCTGAGTGGATTCGAACGCCCGACCTTCGCCGTTTAAAAGCTCTTTTTTCGAACTCGAGCCCGTGCTGAGCTTTTCTGTTGCATGTTCAACAACTTTGACGAGAAAAGCGAGGGCAGCTTCGTGCACCGTTTGATATATCCCCACTTTGGAGCCGACAAGCCCTTGAAACTCCCGCTGGAGCCGAATGATCGGGTAGGCGTGAGACGGCTTCGAACCATGAAGGCCTATCTTGTGCGTGCGGAGCAGTTGCACAGGTGACAATAGGCTATGCCAAGTAATAATGTTGCCAGTCTTGAAGAGTCGATGCTGCTCAAATTATATACCAAACAAAGCCAATTCTGTCTCGGTTCCACTCGTGGCAAACCTTAGGCAATTCGGCTATCGTCTGCTCAGCGCGCCGTACGAACTTATCTTCAAGGAAGAGATGGGCGGCGAAGCTCAAAGGTTCTTCGTGAGCACCTCGCAGGTGGCGGTCGGCACGCTTGCCGGAGCACTAGTGACGCTCGTATTCAGTATTACAGCGGCACGCACGCTGGGCCCAGACGAGTTCGGCAGCTTCAGCATCATGGTGACGGTGAGCGTAATTCTCGCCGTGCTTATGGGGCTAAGTATGGCGCCGATGATAAAATACGCTTCAGGGGCACAAAACGATGCCATTCGGGTTCGAATCATCTCCACTTCCAGCATTCAAATCGCATTGCTCGCTGCCGCTCTCACGGCCATCTACGTTCTACTCACCCCGCAATTATCCCGACTGTTCGGGATTTCTTCGGCACTATTCCTCTTCTCGATCGCGTACGCTGTTATCTCTGCGTTTTTTGCGCTCATGATGAGCCCTCTCAGAATCCTATCAAGAATGAAGGCATATGCACTTGCTAATGCTTTTCAATCAGTCATATTGCTCGCCGTGTTTCTCGCATTTGTGAGCGACGATATGAGGTCGTGGCAGGTAGCTGCGTACTCATCGTACGTCTCGTACGCCGTCATTGGCCTCATCTTGGTCGTGTACCTTCGCACCTACCTGAGGCTTCAATTTGACCGGTTTTGGGCGAAGAAAATAATCAACTACTCGCTCTTCGCTGCTCCCGGGGCTTTCGCAGCCGCGTTTCTGGGCGTCGATAGATTGCTGATCAATGCATTCACGACGACAGCAAACGTCGGCATCTACAACGCGTATTTCCTGCCGTCTATAACCGTAGCCCTCATGCTCTGGAGTATCATTAACGCAAACTTTTTTCCTTATGCGTCAAAGAGCAGCGATAGGGAGGCGCTCTTTCGCAAAATAAATAGGGCAGTGCCGTACTTGGCCATCTCGCTCGTGCCCTCAATCGTTTTTTTGGAGTTTGTTGCCTTCATTTTTTATGGAAGTCGCTACCCCTTCAGCTGGGAGATTGCGTTCTTTTTTGCAATCGCAGCAGTGATCGTGGTAGTTGATGAGTCCTACGCTTCGCTCGCAGGATCCGTTGGCACGAGTGGGGCGAAGGTGGTCACGATAAGCAGCGTTCTTGCGCTGGCGGTACTCATCAGCGTAGACGTGGTTTTGATTCCATTGATCGGTATTTCTGGAGCTGCGCTCACGCTCATTTTTGCTAACTTAGCACCTACCGCTTATCTCTATTCAAAGCGGAGCATATTGGTGCGGAGTTAGGAAGAAGCAGCCTCTCACGTCTATGAAACGCCTTTCCCTTACTCCAGGATCGCCAGCCATGGGGTAGGCACGCCTGGCGGGATAGGCGGCATGAACGTAGCGCACGAAATCGAGATCAAGTTCGTCTCCGAGAACTTTCCCGATCTATCGCTCTTTCCTGGACGGGACAAAAGAGAGCAGTCGGATAAGCTTAACGAGCTTGTGGTTGCGTGGGTTTGCGCAACACAAAAAGTGAAAAAAGGCTGCAGATCAGTGCTCGAGCCCAAACGGGTTGTGCTGCATTGGCATCAGAAAGTTGGGCCGATTGTGACACCCGAAACGGCGGTCGAACTTAAGGATATCACCGTTGAAGATTCTGAGCGCGATGAAATAGTCCCGTATCTAAACGAGATGGACATCTGTCAGTTGATGCCGCTTTAATAGGGGGACCTGACGCATGGACGCGCCGGAAAGAATGATGGAGCACGATCGAATCGATTGCACATAATTCATCACATAGCTCGGGCAAGGGACTCCATCCTCGATCTAGACAGGACTGGGTTCGGGAGCAATCGTCCAGCGGAACCTCTCCGGTATTAGGTCTCTAATGCAAGCACTGGCCGCACAGATCACCGAATCCGCAGCGCCATAGTAGACGATCAGTTCATCATCCGCATCGAGGATGCCCTTCTCCCCGTCTCTTGGAACAGCTCCACACGTGTACACGACGCCGGGAACCCACGACCGCTCAACCTTGCCCAGCTCCCATTCGTCTTCCGGCTCCAGAATGAAGTTGGGGGAACGATAGAGCAGTTTGGTGGGATTTTCCAGGTCCAATAGCATAACCCCCAGCCGATAGATATGCGCATAGTCGACTCCGTGGGCGATAAGCAACCAGCCGAACCTGGTTTTGATCGGCTGGGAGCCGCCGCCGATCTTGCTCGCATCCCACATCATCCCGGAGGTGGCGCCCGCCAGTATTTTATGCATCTTTCTGGGCCAGGGACAGCTCAGGTGGGGAGAGAAGGTCACCCACATGTGCGGATCCACGCGATGAAGCATGGCGAACTTCTCGTTGAACTGCTCGGGAAACAAGGCGGCATCTTTGTTGGTGATTCCCGGGAAAACCGTGCCGTGTCTCTGCCAGGCTTTCCAGCGTCTATTCAGGAAAGCATCCACCGGAATTGACGCTAGGGCGACTTGGGCGATCATGCCATCGTAGGCAGTGTAGGTCATGTAAATACGATCCCCTATCCGCGTCAGACGAGGATCCTCACACCCTTGCGCTTCCGCTTTTTCCTCCGGCTCGAAGATGGGATGATCGAGCCGGTGTTTGAACCTGAATCCATCGTCGCTGACGGCGAGACCTAGCCGCGAGACTTTGTCTTCGCCGACTGCGCGATAAACCAGATAGACTTTGCCATCCAATTTGATAGCGCCCGCATTGAGCACATATCTGGATTCCCAGGGGTGGTTTTTGACGGACTCGAGCACCGGATTATGCAGATACCGCTTCAGCATTCGGGCCGGAGGCTGCCCTTCAATGGGGCCTGCTGTTGCTTTGGGCATAATTTCGCTGGCTTCCTTTTCCGTTCCCAGCACCAGTTGAGCCAAATCTTCCTGTGCCCTTCCCTGCCCCATCAACTCGGTCACCTTCTCTCCCAAGTCTTCGATGTTCCCTCCGACAGCCTGGAAATATTCGAGGAGGAACTCCCGGGATGTCCAGTCCGTCTCAACGTGCGCTGAGAGGGGTGGTGGGGAAGTCCTACCCCCTTTGAAGCTGTAGCTCGCCCACGACCATGCGGAGCACGTCACAAAGCCGCCATCGGGGAGTGACAACGCCAGATGATAGGAATCGGCTACCGATCTGAGATCACCGGCTAGCGTCAATCGATCCTTATTGCCCGGATTCTTCGTGGCGATGGCCTCAGCCATCTGGCGCAGGCGCGTGGCCACTGATCGATGGATGGCGGCTTCGAATATACTGTACGCCGAGAGAGGTTTTCTTCCCCAGTGGCCCTCAATCGACTCGATGACCTTCCGGCCAAAGTCCTTTCGCTCCGAAGCAAATCTCTGCCACACCTGACCGAACATTTCAGCCTCGACGATATTCTTGACAATGGTCGTCAGGTATCGTAGCCGGGGGAATTCACCGCCCATCCCCTTATGAAGGCTGGTCACCAAAATGCCGGAGCCCAGTTTATCCAGGGCGGAAGAATCCTTCATCTCCACCAGCGACGGGAAATCATCGCCATTGACCACGAGCGACTTGATATCGCAGGGGCCAGAATGTTCTGGACGAATGGTCTCCCGAATGATGCCCCAGAGACCCTCGACGTAGTGTCGATCCTCAACCCAGCTAACCAGGGCCAGAACGTCCCGCGGATCGTATTTTTGCAGGAGTTCATCCAGAGTATCAAAACCGAGTTTGATCGGCAGAACCGTCGGCGGCATCTGCGCCAATATAGCAGAGATCTTTTCGGGAACAAGGGAGAAGGCCTTCTGAGGGGGGAGGTCGGCAAAAATGGCGTCGACCACCTGTTGGGTGCCTTCGATGGTCGAGAGATCTGCATCGGGGAAAAGGCGGTTCTCCACCGAGAGGAGGAATTGCCGGATAGCCAGAGACGTTTCCTGAGAGCTGGCTTCGCGCCGGACTCCCAGCCGATCATAGACGAAATGCTCGAATTCTTGGCGGCGTCTGGCAAACACCGAATCATAAACATCGTTCGCCGTGACGATCCCGCCGTCGGGGGCTGCTAACTGCGACGGAACCACCAGAGGCACTCCGGGAATGAATTCCCGATAGGTCACCTGGGGCACCGGGGGTTTGAGCGCTTCGGCCTGCTCCTGCCATGCCGCCATGAATGTCGGCCTCTGCACGAGGAACTCATTCACCAGCTCTTCGATCCGCGCCTCGGCTTCAATGGAAATGAGATGGTCGACGTTCACAGAAGCGGTCGACTCCAGTTCGGTTCTCAGCGCTTCGATTTCGATCAAGTTGCTGCCGGTGAACCCGTCATACAGGGGCATGAGGGAATCGAACAGGTCATCCTGGGTAAAGTCTCGATTGAAGGCATAGGCTAAAAGCAAATCATACAGGATGGTTGTCCATAGGCCGGCTGAGAATTTGAACTCGCTCGCTTGGACCTCAGCCATATTCTCCAGTTGCTGGCAGATCTCGGCCGGGAATATCTTATCGTACAGCCAATGGAATCGGTTGAAACCCCCCTGGTATTTGGCCATCAGCACATCCGGAGCCATCTCTGCCACCACAGGCCGGTGCGATTTCCGAACGCCGACTGTCGGTAATCGTTTCAGAATGGGCGGCTCTTCAGCTATTTGAGTCGATTGCCACCAATCATGGTCTTTGAGAATTTGATCGAACAGCGATCGGGTCACCTGCCGGAACACCAGTTCCCACTTCCCTCCTGGTTCGTTATCGATTTTCACTCCGAGGTTGGCTTCGCCGATCCGGGCGTTGGTGACGATAGCGTTGGTGACAATCCAAGCGTCTATCCCATGTCCGCCGGTTGTTGTGTTCCAGTTGCGGCGCGCTTCA
>Ga0116119_1001353_pt1 | contig 10813 bp, 2 predicted proteins | sample June2015DPH_11_1_2_FD_89791 | JGI IMG/M metagenome (GOLD analysis project Ga0116119, IMG submission 89791) | Peatland microbial communities from SPRUCE experiment site at the Marcell Experimental Forest, Minnesota, USA - June2015DPH_11_100 | ecosystem: Environmental > Terrestrial > Soil >...
GGGGGGGGGTATTTTAAGAATAAAATGTCCCCCCCTCGCTTTAGGGGGGGGCATTTTTGTTTTTTAGCTCGCGTAGCGAGTGCTGCGTTTTCTTTTTTTTTTATGGAGAAAGATAGATTCGAACTATCATAATTATATTGCAAATATAATCGAATAACCATTATCAGATTTCCCCTTACTTTTATTTTTTTCTAGCAGCGGTAATTTTTTTCTCTTCTCTATTTTTTTTTTCTCTAAAAGCGGTATTTTTTTTTTCTAGCGTTACCTGCGTTAGCTTATTTTTCTATTAAATAAAAACAAAAGAGCTTACGCTAGGGTGGAAAAGGCAACAGTAAGGGAGAAAAGGTTAGAAGAAAAAAAAAAATTAACATTTTACAAGTAAAGAGAATTGAACTCTTACGATCTAAATCATGAGTTCCTAAAACTCACCTGTCTACCAAATTTCAGCATACTTGTTTCAGTTACTTTTATAGCGGCCCCTAATTTTTTTTTTCGCGTCAGCGGTAAACTAAAAAAAAAAAATTAGGGGGGGGGGTAAATAAAAGGAAGCAAAGGTAAAAAGAGGGGATAAAAGTATCGATGACAATTTCGTAATAACATTATACGATTACTATTTCAAATAGTAACAATTATGATAATAGAAAGTAATTTAAAGGGGTTATTAAGGAACAAAAAAGCAAATTTATAAAAAAGGAGGCACATGCCAAAAGCTTTATTCTCATTATAGCAAGCGCAGCGATTAAATAGAACTTTTTGAGAATAGTTAAACAAAAAAAAGCGATCCTAAGGTAAACCTTATTTGAAAATACTTCCTGAAGTAAAACATTTTATTAAGGAAAGGAAAAGGAAATCAACCGAGACTCCGAAAGTAATGGCGAGTGAAATCGGATTAGCCACTTTCCACAAAAAAAAAAGAAAGTTTGGATTAGATTAATTTCTTTTTAATCTCCGAGTGAAACCCGTCCTTATTTTAAATGCGAAAAAAGAAAAAGGGTCGGAAAATAATTAGGGGAAAGGGTCGAAAGATCTATTGTGGGTTTTTTCAAGGTTCTCGGGCCCTTTATTAAATTCTTTTTTTTTAATAAAGTAACGCCCGCGAAATATTAATTTGAATTCTTATTAAACCGACAGGCCGTATTTTGAACTCATTTAGTGTCCCTTTTTATCTGATTTGGGTCTCATTTGCGGTTTTAAAAATTATAGCCACTAACTAAAAAACCTCCTTTTTTTTTGGTTTCATGTAATTTTTACGAAAAAAGGTATTCGAGTCCTGTAAAATTAATAGCTCTTTTAAAAACAACAAAAAGTAAATCTTTTACTTTTATTTAGAGATAGGTTAGATAGAAGTAAAAAATAGTACGATGAGAGATAACTTGTCGGAATAAAGGGGAACCATCCTCTAAGGCTAAGTATTATAAATTTAGCGATAGCGAAAAGTACTGTAAAGGAAAAATTTGAAAAGCAAGTAGTATACTATGTAATCTGTAATTTTTTTTTTAATTATAGATTGGTGAAATAGAACGTGAATTAGTAACTCTATAAGCAGTCGAAATTCTACTTAAAAGTTTAAAGAATGACGGCGTACCTTTTGCATAATGGGTCAGCAAGTTAATAGGAGTAGCAAGGTTAAAAACCTTAGCGAAAGCGACTATGCAAAATATCCCTCCACCCTTATTTTTTTTTTTAATAAAAACAAAAAATTAGGGGTATTTGTTAACAAAGGAGGGGAAAATTTGTATTGGGTTAGTTACTTCTATTAGACCCGAAGCCAGGTGATCTTACCAAGACCAGATTATAATGGATCGAACGGTTGAATGTTGCATAATTCTCCGAAGAGTTTTGGTAAGCGGTGAAATGCCAATCTGACCTGGTGCTAGCTGGTTTTCTACCGAAACATATTTAAGTATGATGTCTATCTATTAGATTTATGAAGGTACAGCAAGGCAATTCCCAACAAGTATCATTCTAACTTGTTAGAATTTTAGGCGTTTAGGTTGCGGGGACCTCGAAAATCTTACCTTTGGAAGCGAATCTCGGAATTACATAAATTGAAGATAGATATTCAGACTGCTCATGCTAAGTTGGGCAGTCAAGACGGAAACAGCCGAGAACACTGATCAAGGTCCCAAATGATTGTTAAGTGAAATTAAGGACGTAGCAATATCGTATACAGCTGTGAAGTGAGCCTGGCAGTCGCTACTTATAATGATCGTACGTAACAACGCATCAGCAGTAACTTTACTTTAAATAATTAAAAGTAATAAATGATAGTAGCGCCGAAAATTTAACGGGTCTTAAACAATCAACCGATATCGTGTTGGTTTTTTGTTATTTTTTTAATGGCAAAGAATCTAGGTAGTAGAACATTCAGTAAAACTGTTAATTAAATAGTGTTTCATTATTTACTAGGTTACTGAAGAGAGAATGCTGACATGAGTAACGTAAAAAATTCCTATAATGGAATTCGCCGAATACGAAAGGGTTGCAAATATGAAAGGTTAAACCGTTTTGTTTTAATGCGGCCTCTAAGGACTATAGCCAAAGCTATAGCTGATGAGTTTACAGATAGAAAGTCCAATATTTAAAAAATGGACCAGGAAAATAATATCCTTATTTTACTTATTCACTTTTTAGCCTTATTTTAAATTTACCTCCCCCGCTTAATGCGGGGAGGTAAATTTAAAAGCGTAAATTAAGGCTTACCAAGGTTAAAACACTCCCCTATTTATAGGTGGTTTTTACTTTAGCCGAACTGAGTTTAGGGGCCGCCTTTGCGGATTCAAGTTTTCACCTAAAGGGCTAAAGTAAGAAAACCTTAACTGAAAAGTGATTCCTTTTTTTAAAAGTGAAAGCTTTGTTTATGTTTTCTGAATTTGGTGTGTAAACATCATAAATTCGATTTCATAGGAAAGTAAAAGATTTATAAACCCTATGCTAAGTATGCACGGAAAATGTCGCTGCATAGGTGCATTATGCTCTATCCTAAAGATAATTACTCTTTGCTTAAGAAAATTTAACTTTTTTAAATAGAATCCTTATTTCGAGATGTCGCGTATATCAGTTACTTCACTTTTTAGCCACTTAAACCATACAAAGGCAAGAGGAAAAATTTGTAAGAATACGTTACATTTTTAAATATAAATTAAGCTTAAAGAAGGTTATATAACAAATTAGAGTTTATAAATTTTAAGTTAATAAGTCAACTACCGTACCCTAAACCGACACAGGTTCGTAGGTAGAGTATACTAAGGCGTAGAGCTAAAAGTTGTTAAGGAACTCGGCAAGTTCACCTCATAAGTTTGACGACAAGAGGTACCGAAAATAGATAATCTTCTAAACAATTTACGGTTGTTCTTTTGAAATTATCTTTAATCTTCGGTGGCACAGAATCGGAGGCCCCGACTGTTTACTAAAAACACATCACAGTGCAATCATTAATATGGTAGTATACTGTGTGAAATTTGCCCGATGCCATTAATATAAAAAAAGTTATGGTATATTTTGTATGCTGTGACTGATTGAAAATCTGGTTAATAGCGGTCTTAACTATGAGGATCCTAAGGTAGCAAAATCAGTTGGCCATTAAATGTGGTCCGGTATCAATAATGTAACGATGGTCTCACTGTCTCTACAACTTGCTCAGTGAAATTGAATTACGCGTGCAGATGCGCGTTGCCTCCAGGGGGACGGGAAGACCCTATGCAGCTTTACTGTAGTTAGTTATCATATGAATCTACAACAATCTCATATAATAGTGAATAGGTAAGTCCAGGACTAATTGTGGAAACCTTAAATATAGATTGGGTTCGTGTTTACCTTCAAATTAAAAAAAAAAGGGAGAGTTGACTAATGGGCAGTTTGACTGGGGCGGTCGTCTTTAATAGAGTAGCAAAGTACATCCAAATATTTAATAATAAAAAAATTACCGCTTATAAAAGCGATTAAAAAAACAAATAAAGTCTTATTTTTGATTGTTTTAATTTGAGAGCTTTAATTTTCTAAAACCTAGTCCGCTTTAAAAAATTAAAGGACTTTTGAATTAGTAATTTTTAATTAGTAAGAGCTTTTTAACCTTCCTCCCTTATTACCGCTTAAAAAAAGAAAACTTTTTTTTTTATAAGCTAGAGGGAGGGGTATTTTCCATATTAATATAAAAATTATAAGGTATAGCTAGAAATTGAATGGAGATCAATCAACCAGTGAAGGGTTGTGCAAGGCTCAATGGCGGTAAGCATACTTAACTGAAAGACTCAAAAGTCGCACAGATACGTAAGTAGGGCATAGTGACCCCTCGCTATAGTATGGGATAGACGGGGATCAATTAATAAAAGTTACGCTAGGGATAACAGGCTGATAGCCGACGAGAGTACACATTGTCTCGGCTGTTTGGCACCTTAAAATAAAAAATAAATACCTCCCATAAAAAAAGTTACTTCTCGCTTTAGCGACACCCCCCCCCCCTAATTTTTTTTTTTACCGCTCACGCGGCAGCGACGCGTCGCTTTAGAGGGTAGGTTTTTTTTAGTAAGCGCTTTTAGAGGGGTAAACATTTATTTTATTACATCAATCATCGGGGATTTAAAGTAGTAATACCTTATTAGTAGTTGGCTGTATGCTGGAACACCCTTAGAGCTTTAAATACTTAATTAATTAAGTGAAAATTTTAAAGATTGGGCAATCAGCAGGGAAGTCATATAGAATAGGTCAAAGCGACTGTTGAAGCTATCTGCCCCTCAACGACTACACGCCAACATCCAGTGCTTCATAAATTGTATTCTTTATGCTGGATGAAGATATAGTCTAAACTTAGCTGAAAGGCTAAGAATTTAATTTATGCCCAGCCTTAGATTCCTTCTTTTTGTTTTTATTCACCCCCCTTTTTTTTTTTGGTCAGCGGTTTAAAAAAAAAAAAAAACAAAAATGGGCTGGGAATATAAGTTAAATATAATGCGATGTCGACTCATCCTATCCTCCGGGGGAAGAAGCTTGGAAGGGTTCGGCTGTTCGCCGATTAAAAGGGTACGTGAGTTGGGTTTAATACGACGTGAGTCAGTATGGTCCCTATCTTCTGGAGGGATAATTAGTAAAAGGGGGCAGACCTTCTAGTACGAAAGGATCAATAGGCTGTGTTTCTCTAGTGTACCAATTGTTTTTTTATTTTAATAAATAGGCATAGTTGGGTAGCCACAAACATAATAGATAAGTGCTGAATGTCTATAAAGCAAGAATCTAACCCCTAGATACTAATACAGTTTAATTTACCCTCAGGCCTTATTTTTATAATAAGGGTCCCTCGCTTTTAGAGGGTGGGTATATTTTACTGGTAATTAATTTTTAGAACAAAAATGGATAGGCTACAAATGTACGTATTGTAAAATATTTAGTTTAGTAGTACTAATTTATAAAAAAACTTAATGTTAATAGTTGTTTTTCCCTTTTTTTTATTTTTTTTAGTGCGTGTCCAGAAAGCGTTAGCTAGCGTATCATTAAAAAAAACTTTTTTTAAGGTAGCGATCGTGTAGCGGAAAAAAAAAAGGGGGGGGGGGGACCTGTACGAGAACCAAAGGTATCTGAGGATGCAGAACTCGTACGGTTAGAGTGTCCCACTTTTAATGGGAAAGTTTTTGGTTCAAGTCCAAATGTATCCATTAGCTCTACTCTAAGCTACTAAAAAAATAAGTGGCATTTTTATTCTAAAAATACCCCTAATTTTTGTTTTTAATAACAAAAATAAGGGTGAATAAGAATAAATAATGCCGCTTTTAGAGGGGGGGGGGTATTATTCCCGCCTAAGCGCTCTTTCTTTTTTAGAGGAAAGGTGAAAGTTTAAAAGGGGGTTAAGTATTCTGAATTATAAATTTACCGCTGCCGCTAAAAAAAAAAAAACTTTTTTTTAAGCCGCGATATTTAGGAAAACTAAAGGTTAAACTAAGATATTTTATAACAGAAATAATTTTGAGGTAAATATTAATTAATAGAAAATAATTTTTTATAGTGGCTTGCCTTTTCACCTCCTTCTTTCTTTTTATTAAAAAAAACTTAGAACAGAAAGGTATTAATACAGACGAGGTGAGCAAAAAAATCTAACACTTTAGTTTGTTACAAAGCCCACCCTTATTTTGTTTTTTTAATAAAAAAAAAAACAAAATAAGGGAGCGGGTTAAAAGTGATGCCTACCCTCCCCTCTTGCCCTAAAAATATGCCCACCCTCCCCTCGCTTTAGCGAGGGGTGGATGGGCGAGTAAGAGAAAGAGTAACGCGGCTAACGCGGAATGGGTATTTAATATAGGTTTCACTTTTACACTATAAATTAGAAAAAAAAAAGACTTTTATCTAACTATATATTTTTAGATCGTATGTAATATTATCGCGTTAGTTTTTATTCACCCTTATTTTGTTTTTTAAAAACAAAAATAAGGGTGACAAGGTATTTTACTTAACTTAGTTTATAGAATAACTTATTCCCTTTTTATTCACCCTTATTTTGTTTTTTATTAAAAAAAACAAAATTAGGGGCATTTTAATTATAAAAATAACCTTATTTTTCTGTACTGTTTCAACTATAGCTAGTATTTATTAAGGTTGCCCTGATTTTTAGGGGTTAAGCTTATAGATGGTTCTGTAGTAGACCTGCAAAGTTTAACGTATAGGTTCAATTCCTACTTAACCCTATCCTAAGCCTCCCTTTTTTCCGCTTTTAGAGACGGAAACAAACACCGCTTTAGCGAAAAAAAAAAATAGCGCAGCTACCGCTGCCGCGAGTCCTTATTTTTATAATAAAAATACCCACCCTCTAAAAGCGAGGGACCCCTTATTTTTTTTTAAGTTTACCGCTGACGCGACAAAAAATGCCCCGCGCTAAAGCGGGGGGGCATTTTTTTAAATAAGGCGGCCCAAACTTGTAATTTATATCCTACTATAACTTAAGCTTTTTTGCACGAACATGTTGAAATTGGTAAACAGTCTTCTTTTAAGCAGAAGTGGGTGTAAACCCTTAAGAGTTCAAGTCTCTTTGTTCGTACTTCGTTTCAATTATAGTGTTAAACCCTTTTTTCCCGTATTGTTATCCCCATCTGATAACCCCCAAACTGCGCTAAAAACCTACTGCTTCTTTTTTTAGCTTCACCATAGAAAAAAAAATAGCGATGTTTTTTCCGCCTAAGCGGGTTAAAACTAAAAAAAAAATAAGGGGGTGGGTTAAATTTTAACGAGTATAGTTAAATGGTATAACCTCTACCTTCCAAGTAGATGTTATCAGTTCAATCCTGGTTACTCGTATAGCAGGTAATCTACTAGGCATTAATAGTTATTCAATACTTTTCGTGACAGGATTCACCTTTTACTTTTAATAGTTATAGCTTACCTTACCCACCCTAATTTTTTTTTTTAAGAGCGTCAGCGGACTTCATTTTTTTTTTAAGAAAGATCGCGTTACTTCTTTTTTTTTAAGTAAAAAGATAGAAAGTATAAGTAGCTATAATAATTGCAAAAAGCAAATACAATACATTATTATTACGTTAATACTTCCTTTTTATTCACCCTTATTTGTTTTTTTATTAAAAAAAAATTAGGGGTATTTTAAGAATAAAAATAAGGACGCAAAGGCGACCCCTTTTTTTTAATTCTCGGTAGTTGCTAACGCAATAATAATAAAATTTTTTATATGAATTTAATTTTGGTTCTGATTGAACGTTTTTCAGTAGTTTTAAGACATGCAAATCGTTATTTTAGAAGCTATCACCATTATTTGATTTTGTCGCCCCCTGCTTTATTTGTTTTTTTTTTTTTAAAAAAAAAAAGGGGAGTGGGTGGCGGGAGAAAATAACGGTATTTTATTTAGAATAAGGTGTAAAGGTGAGTAATGGTAAATAAAATATCTTATAGACCTCTTAAATAGGGGATAGTTATATACAGGCTATACTTAAGGATTGGTCCTTAAAAAAAATTAGGCCAAAGAAAAGTATGGTTGCAAATATAACATATTTTAGCTTAGTTATAAAGAAAGGAAATTTTCTACTATAAGAGTTGATTTATTTTGTTTAATGGTAGTTGGTGGGGTAAAAGCCTACCAAGCCTACGATCAATAGCCAGATTTGAAAGAAGAGATGGCCACATTGGGAATGCAAAGCCCCAAATTGCTTATGCAATCTGCAGTCAAGAATATTAGTCAATGCTCGCAAGAGTGAACTAGCTAACTGAAATCACAAAATCACTTAATCGTGCTTATTGTGATAACGTAAGGGAAAATAATGATACTACCTTACTATAAGTGTTGTCTAAATGACTGGTGCCAGAAGACTCGGTAACACCAGAAACGCGAACGTTAGTCGTCTTAAACAGGCGTAAAGGGTCAGTAGGCAGCTTTAAAATCTGTATCTTCCTTTCTATTTACTTTTAAGGTAAATAAGGGGGGGCTTTTCTCCAGTGCCTTTGCTTACTTTTTAGGTTTATTTTTACCCCGCTAACTTTTTACTAGAAAAACTTTTTGGGTCCTTTGCTTTTCCCTATTTTTAAACTTAGCCTAGTAAAAAATTTATTTTTTTTTCTGGGTAGTTTTAAAAACAAGAGCAAGAATGGTTACGGAGAAAAATAACAAAAATAAGTATAAGCAATAGCAAGGGGTGATAAGATCTTAAGCCCTAATTTAATAAATCTCTAAATAATATTTCCTATTTTTTTTTTTAAATAAGGTATATTAGAAATAGGACTTAGCTTTATTAAATTAGTTTTTTTTTAGATACAGAGAATAAAAGCTAGAATCATATTGAGGATAAACCAAAGAATGCTTAAGTGTAGGGATTATATCCTTAGATACTAAGTAGAATACTAATGGTGAAAGCTTTTATCCATTAATGATTGACGCTGAGGGACGAAAGTGAGAATAGGGAATAGGATTAGATACCCAGTTACCTCTCACCGTCAACGATGAATGGTAGTTGTTAATTTATTTAAATTAGTAACGATGTTAACGCGATAACCATTCCGCCTTGAGAGTACGGTTGCAAAACTGAAACCAAAAAAATTAGTCGGTCTCGGAGCAAACGAAGTGAAGCATGTTATTTAATACGTAACTACGCGTAAAATCTTACCAGTTCTTGCATAGCCATTCCCTCTGTTTACTAGCGAAATCTATCTTATTAATCTCTTATTTTTAATATTAGATAATAGTCATAAATTAGCGAAATAATTAGACTGGAATGAGTAACATTTAATAAGTAGAGCTCCTTTCTTTCCCTCGCATAAAGCGACACAAAAAACATACGTATTTTTTATCGCTGACGCGAGGCTCCTGTTTTTTTAATTTTTTTTTTCTATGGTTAGCTCTTAGAGCGTTAGTTTTTATTCTGATTTTTAGAATAAAAATTGCGGGTAGTAGAGAGAATAATAAGGACATGGGCAAGAGTAGAAAAGAGAGCTTTATTTTTTTATTTGTTCGTTTACAGGTGTTGCATGGCTGTCGTCAGTCCGTATTGTGAAAAGTGAGGTTAACTCCACTAACGGACGAAATCCCTGTAGTTAATTTATACTTAACTATTTATGATTATTAAATATTATCATTTGGGGCTAAGACAAGTCGTTATGGCCCTCATGAACTGGGCTATAGACGTGCCACAATAATTTTTACAAAATGACGCAAAACTTTTTATTATTAAGACTCGCGTTAGCGCAAAATCTAATCTTAATTTAAGGTTTAGCTAATCACTAAAAAAAATAAGTTCTTTTTATTTTTAACGGATTGTTGCCTGTAACTCGGCTACATGAAGAAGGAATTTCGAGTAATCGTTGATTAGTAACGCAACGGTGAAGACTGAATCCGTGATGAACTAACTGTCTGTCGCTGGGGAGGAGTTCGGATTGGGGGAAATCGCCGCGAAATTAATGTCTAAACTAAGCACACTGTTATTGCCCTTTTCTCGGTGGGTTTCTTAGCTATAGGGGCGTAAAAAGAAAAAGCCACAAGAGACCTTCTTTTTAAACCGCTGACGCGAAAAAAAGAAGGGGCCTTATTTGTTACAAAATAATAAGCGGGTTAAAGATAGCTTATTTTTATTTTTTAGTGCGTTAGCGCTAGAAAGACTTAAGCTAAAGGCATTTTGTAGTTATCCTAGATATAGAAATTTAACTACTTAGTTAGATTTTTTAAGTTTCGATTAACCCTTCTGAATAACATCTCAAAAGTCATAGCAAGGTAGCTGTACTGGAAAGTGCCGCTGGATATTAAATTTAAGTATAACCCCCCATTTTTACTTGCGTTACTTTTTATTCTGATTTTTATTATAAAAATAAGAATAAAAAGGGTCCCTCGCTTTTAGAGGGTGGGTGAAAATTAAAAAGCGAGATGATGTAATTGGTTTAACATGCTAGCTTCATGGGCTATTTATCCAGGTTCAAGTCCTGGTTTCGCTAAGGAAGGGAAATATCTAAGCAAAGGTCAGATTAGTTTAATTGGTAAAACGTCGTTTTGTGGCAGCGAAGATAAGAGTTCAAGCCTCCTATTTGGCCCTTTTTTTTTTGGCGCGCCACCCTATGGCTTTGCATAAGTTTTCCCCCCCCCCCCTTATTTTTAAAAAAAAATAAAAACAAAGGCAAAAGAAGAAAAAAAAGTAAAAAAAGTTATCCTTTTACTAGATATTTAAATGGTTAAGCTATTAATACTCCCGCTCCAATAACGACCTCCGACCTTAAGGAAAAAGCAACCCCCCCCCCCCCCCCCCCCCCCCCCCCCCCACAAAACAGAGCCCCTTTTTTTTTTTTTTTTTATAAAAAAAGGAGGAAGGGGGGAACTAGATATTAGTCTGTGTATTTAAAAAGA